>Ga0209608_1002102_pt1 | contig 14732 bp, 14 predicted proteins | sample AD_UKC130_MetaG_FD_184428 | JGI IMG/M metagenome (GOLD analysis project Ga0209608, IMG submission 184428) | Active sludge microbial communities of municipal wastewater-treating anaerobic digesters from Canada - AD_UKC130_MetaG (SPAdes) (version 2) | ecosystem: Engineered > Bioreactor > Anaerobic... | reverse complement strand
TTCATGTTTTCGACGCTCGCCAGCTTTGAGGGAGAGGGGAGCCGGGGTTTTTTCGTCACGGGAAAGCGTAGCAGGTCATCACGATCGTAGTTGGACTGTCAAAATGCCAAAGCAAAAAACGAAAAAATCCGCCGCCAAGAGGTTCAAGATCACAGGCACGGGCAAAGTTAAGCATCGCAGTGCCGGCACAAGCCATTTGGCTACGCGAAAATCAAAGAAGCGGCGTCGCCAGTTGCGCGGCACCGATGTGCTTTCTCCGGTGGAAGCCAAGCGGGTGATTCCTTTGATCAAGACCTGAGGATCGCACAAAGTTTCGGTCTTGCCGCCAGCTTTTCAAATGTAGTGAGCGATTGATCAAGGGAAACGTTAAAGGCTCTTAAAGAATGAGATTCACGGGACGGGCAGGAAACGTCTTCGGCTGCGGCCGAGGAGGCCTTGATCCCGGGTGGTGAGGAGATGATTGATCATGCGTACTAAAACGAGTGCAACACGTCGTCGTCGAGTTAAACGCTTATTCCGTCGAGCTAAAGGGTTTGTCGGCGGACGTCGGCGGCTCTTGCGAACGGTGAAAGAAACGCTGGTTCGGGCCGGGGTTTACGCCTATCGAGACCGGCGTGCACGCAAGCGGGTATTCCGCCGCCTTTGGATCACACGCATCAGCGCGGCGGTCCGCCAGCGGGGGATGCTCTATAGCCGATTTATCGATGGTTTGAATAAGGCTGGTATTAAGCTGGACCGAAAGGCCCTGGCCGAAATGGCCATTTCGGATCCAGAGGGTTTTGACCAAGTGGTTGAAAAGGCCAAAGAGGCCCTCCAGGCTGCCCAATCCCCCCTGTGGTAATTTGATTCGCACTCGGCAAAACGGTGACCATATGGAACGCCCGAATATCTCGGGCGTTTTTTATTGCCAGACGGAGTGACTGTCCTTGTAAAATGTCAGCCACAGTTGGTGGAATTTGGCAAACTTCTCGTATAAAATGGGGCATCGCGGTGGCCAAAATAAGGCAGTGTTTTAGTGTGCCGTGTTCCGAAAGACCTAGAAAAGGCCGCGTCAACGTTCATGGGTTACACGTAGTTGATTGGGTGTGAATAGGGAAACGAATAGGAGGACTTCCTATGGCAGGCATTTCGCGTCGCGGGTTTTTGGCGGGTTTAGGGGCTGTGGGTGGAGTAGCTCTTTCGGGGAAATGGGCTATTGCTGATCCGCATAAGCCTACCCTGAAAAGTGGCGTCGATATGATTACGCTGGGCCGGACGGGGCTGAAGACGAGTGTCCTTGGAGTGGGCACAGGGACGGTCGGGGGCAGCCAGCAATTGGCGATGGGCAGTGAAGGCTTCGGCAAGATGTTGCGGTATGCCCTGGAACGCGGAGTCCATTACATTGACACCGCAGACAATTACAACACGCATATTTTCATCCGTTTGGCCTTGCAGGCAACCCCGCGGGTGCCCCGCGAGAAATACTTCATCCAAACGAAGACGCGGGCTCGAACGGCCGAAGTCCTCCACGCCGACATCGAGCGATTTCGCCGTGAACTGCGGGTGGATTACATTGATTCTGTGCTCATGCACTGTATGACCACAGGAGATTGGCCCACGGTAATGCGACCAGTCATGGACGCCCTTTACGACGAAAAACAAAAGGGGCGGGTCAAAGCCGTCGGTGTTTCGTGCCATGGCTGGGAACCCCTAGTGGCCTCGGTCGATGTCGATTGGTGCGATGTTCAATTGGTCCGGATTAACCCCTTCGGAGCGAAGATGGACGGCGAGCCGAAAGATGTCGCAGCCGTCATCAAGAAAATGCACGATGCGGGTCGCGGCATCCTTGGCATGAAGATTTATGGCGAAACCGGTTTCAACTCTCGTGAGGAACGCCTGCAATCGCTGAAATACGTCCTCGGCTTGGGCTGTGTGGACTGCTTTACCATCGGGTTCACCAGCATCGAACAAATCGACGAGACCCTGCAACTTATTGAGGAAGCCCTTAAAGCCTGACGGAACCGGTCTCCTGGGAAGTATCGCCGCCGGCTCCGGAGCCCCTGGGTCTCTCTGCGCCTTTCTTGATGGCATACGGTAAAAGCAGCTTGACGCAGTTTCGGACAAATTGGGACGGCGTTCGCAAATAGCCGTATCCCCCAAGTGGGTTGTTTCTTGACCCGGCAGATGGTTGGTCGTCTCGTGAAGACGCCGGGACGCGAGTCTGCGCAAAGAAAGGGTCACGTTTTTTTATTGGTCGTTACCTCCAATTTGGGTATAATCTAGGTGGACAGATATTGAGGGATCGGCAGTGATCTGACCACAGAGGGCCAAGGTGCAAGGCCGATGTGACTTTTCCTTTTCTGAGCTTCTCGTTAATGATGGGAGGGCCCTATGACAGAGATCCGCGAACCGAGGATTGTGGCGGCGGCGGAGCGGGAAATGCAGAAATGGAGGACGGCCCAGCAGATTGCGGATCGCATCATTCGCTTTGATACAGCTCACGGTGCTCAGCAGAAGAAGATTGGTCCGTATATCACCATTTCTCGCCAGGCTGGAGCCGGGGCCGAGCAAATCGCCCATGCCGTTGGCGAAAGGTTGGGTTGGGAGGTCGTGGACAAGAACGTCCTTGATGCCATTGCCAAGCACTTTTGTTTGGAACGCAGTCAGCTTGAGAACTTGGACGAGTCTTCCGGGAATTGGCTTCGCGACACATTATTTCTGTGGCTAGATCCACACATCATTTCGGCTGACAAGTTCCTGGCCTGCTTGGAGAAGGTCGTCTGGATGGCTGCGCGCAAGGGGAATGTCGTGTTCGTTGGCCGAGGTGTTCGTTTTCTCCTCCCCGATGAACATGGACTGGCGGTGCGACTGGTGGCTTCGGAGAAGTACCGAGTGGAACGTATCCGTCGGGAAAAAGGATTGAGCGAAGCTGCCGCCCGTCGCTTTGTCCACGAATTAGAGCAGACGCGGCGTCAGTTCGTCCAGCGATTCTTCCACAAGGACGTGGATGACCCTCAGTGGTACGACCTTGTCATCAATGTGGAGCGGTGGGGCGTGGAAGAAACGGCCAATTTGATTGTCACGGCTTGGCGGGCGCGGGAGGAACAGATGAAGACAGTCGCCAAGCCTGCGGAGGCGGTGGTGTAAGCGTGAGTCTCTCGAGGCTGCCGACCTATAGGTCGGATGAGTCTAGCCAGTGGGCCGCGTCTTTGGCCCAGTAGGTGATGACGATATCCGCTCCGGCTCGGTGGATGGCGGTGAGCATCTCTAAGGCGATTCTTCTCGGGTCAAGCCAGCCTTTCTCCGCGGCGGCTTGGACCATACTGTACTCACCGGAGACGTTATAGGCAGCCAGGGGCAGACCGGGAAAATTGTCCTTGACCATCCGAATGACATCGAGATAGGCCAAGGCAGGCTTGACCATGATGATGTCAGCCCCCTCGGCAACATCGAGCTCGACCTCACGGAGGGCTTGCTCGGCGGCCGCGGCTGGGTCCATCTGGTAACTTCGGCGATCGCCAAATCTTGGGGCACTCTCGGCGGCCTCCCGGAAGGGACCATAAAACGCGCTCGCATACTTGGCGCTATAGCTCATAATGGGAAGATGCGTAAAGCCTGCCTCGTCGAGGGCACTACGAATAGCCTGAACCATTCCGTCCATCATCCCACTGGGGGCCACCATGTCGGCACCTGCGCGGGCATGGGCCACCGCTTGCCACGCCAACATCCGTAACGTCTTATCGTTGTCCACCGTGTCCTGGTTTCCGGCCCGACCCAAGACGCCACAGTGTCCATGGTCGGTGTATTCGCAAAAGCACTCGTCGGTGATGACAAGCAGATCTGGGGCCACATCTTTGATGGCCTTGATCGCCTGGCAGATGATCCCAGAGTCACGCAGGGCGTCGCACCCCATTGCGTCTTTGTGCGCAGGGATGCCGAAAAGGAGGACCCCACCTAATCCCAATTGCATAATCTCTTTGATCTCCGCGCGGAGGCCCGACAACGGTAACTGAAAATGTCCGGGCATCGATTTGATGGGTTTCTTTTCGTCGCCCTTAGCGTGAATAAATAAAGGCAGGATCCAGCGCCGTGGGTCCAGGTGGGTTGCCTGGATCATCCGTCTAATGGCCGGATGATAACGCAACCTACGTAAGCGTGTGAGGGGGAAGCCTGGCATCCGGCACTGTCCTACCCAAAGCTCTTCACGCCGTGAATGACCCATATTGATCTCCTCATTCAGACGTTAATCAAATCTCCGAGCGAATACCCCGCCCAACGTTGTAGCAATTCTTCACGCATTCCCTAAATCGTAACACCAACGTGCGCCACTATGGTCGCTAACGCTATGAAGCTGGCGCGGCATTGGCAAAATCCACGATCCATGCGTTGGGAACGTTTCGTTCCACAATCCAGCGAGCAAGATTGATCCAGCTTTGACAATGGTCGAGAATCACATGATCGGCCGTGGCCACGGGGATACCTCTCGCTTGTAACTCGTGATCGGGACTGGGCACGATGTTGACCTCCCAATTCCACTGGTGCTCGGCCGCCAAAGTGCGCAAGAGCTGTGCCAGCCGACCGCTATTCGACACAGGCTTGTCCAGATACCACACGGCTTCCGACACACCGAGGGAGGCCAGGGTGTTTCCCACCAGTTCGATGGCCTGTTGGGTCTCGGCCACCTTTCGATAGGAGCCGTGCATGCTGGCCATGTCGCGGAGGGTGCCATCACGTCCTCCGAGGAGTACCCCTCCTGCCAAGGCCGCCTCAATTGTCGTCAGCACGTTGTACCCATCAAGACAAATGGCACGACCAGCAAGCTCCTGCGGCGGACACAACCGCGACTGCCTTGCGGCAACCGCCGCTGCCGTGCATGCGCACCGCTCAAGAGCCAATCGTTGCCGGGCCGAAAGTTCGTACCTGTCGCCCACCAGTTTCAACGACGAGGTGACCGCGTAACCCCGATCCAGCAACCAGCAAAGATCGGAAAATGCTGCCTGCAATCGGGGATACATGGCGGCGTCGAATAGCTGCCGATCTTCCGGATGGGGACCACGATGTCGTCGGCGATCCGGCACAGTTCACCTGCTGCTCAATCAAGTTCAAAACCCAGCCCTTACGGACCATGACGAACACGTTGGAGGCGGCATGCCGCCGAGCCAGTCTCGGCTATCGGAAGTAGCCGGGGCTAGCGGCGTTCATAAGTGCCCATCAGCTCGCCTTCTCCCAGGATATGGCCTTTCATCGCCTCCAGCAGTTGTTTTTTGGTAAGGCCTGGTTCCAGATCGAGCTTCTTGTCCAGAGCATACAGACGGAAGTAGTACCGATGGCGACCATGACCTGGTGGCGGCATGGGCCCGCGATAGCCGATCGTTTGGCCGCTTGGCCAAGAGTTCTTCCCCTGGAGGGCGCCTGGCGGAACTGAAAGTTTGGGCGTTTTGGCAATTCCTTCGGGAAGCTTGGTCACATCCGCCGGGATTTTGTAAATCACCCAATGGACCCACGGTTCTGCCGTCGGGGCGTCTGGATCATCGCAAATAAGCGCGAATTCCTGCGTCCCCTCGGGAACATTTGACCACTCTAAGGGTGGCGACACGTCGGCTCCTTCCCCTGTGTATTGCTTGGGAATTGGCTGCCCGGGTTCAAATGCCGGACTTGTCAGTTTCATCTTCATGATACGACCTCCTTCTTTTGGCTTGAGGGACCCTTCCACAGACGGTGTCTGAGCTACCTCTTGCGTGCCCTGGGGATTGGCGGCAGGTGATACCTGTTGGCTTGTTTCTTGGTTAGCTTCCTGACAACAAGAGGGGGCTTCCCCAACGATGTTAAACGGCTGCGGCGTGGCGTTCGTCGTACCGGGCGGTCCACATCCTTCACAAAACATCGCCAGGAGAATGAGAGCCGGTAGGCCGATCAAGCTGCCGAAGCCAATCATACGACTAAGAGTCCCCATGGCTGACCCTCCCTTAAGATCACACAGGTTTGAAAAAGGGTTATCCTTTGACGACACCCAAAGGCCGCAGGCGGGCGACTTTCTTGGCCAGCCCCGCCCGCTCAACAACGTCGACTACGATACTGACATCTTTATAAGCGTCGGAGTGTTCCTCGGCGAGCCCCGCCCGACTATGCGCTCGCGCAATGATCCCTTTTTCGGCAAGTTCCTTGTCGATTTGTCGTCCTCGAGCGTGCCGCACAGCTTCGTTGCGACTCATCACCCGACCTGCCCCGTGACAGGTGGTGCCAAAGGTTTTTTCCATGGCTGCCGGCAATCCCACCAGGACATAACTTTCTCGCCCCATATCCCCTGGGATGATCACCGGCTGACCGATCGATCGATAACGATCTGGGATGTCGGGATGCCCGGCGGGGAATCCCCGCGTAGCCCCTTTGCGATGGACGCACACCAGTTTTTCTTTGCCGTCAATAATGTGCTTTTCCATCTTGGCGATATTATGCGCCACGTCATAGACGAGGTTAATTTGCAGTTCCTCCCAAGGCTTGCCGAAGAACTCGCTAAAGGCCTCCCGCGTTTGCCACATCAAGAGCTGCCGATTGGCCCAGGCATAATTGGCCGCCGCCCGCATGGCCGCCAAATATCGTTGTCCCTCCGGGCTTTCGATGGGCGCACAGGCTAATTGGCGATCTGGAAGTTCGGTGTGATATTTCTCGGGGCAGCGACGCATTTCCTTGAGGGCGTCATCGCAAACTTGATAGCCCAGACCGCGGGAACCGGAGTGGATCATCACGCAAATGCCGCCTTCTTTTAGCCCCATAACCTGGGCGGCTACGGGGTCAAAGACCTCTTCCACCACCTGCACCTCGAGAAAGTGATTTCCCGCCCCCAGTGTCCCGCATTGATCGCTGCCACGCTTCTTCGCTTCCTGACTGACGCACGAGGCATCGGCCCCTGGGATACACCCTGTTTCTTCTGTGTGCTGAATGTCCTGCTCGGTGGCCAGGCCGATCTTCTTCAGATAGTGGCAACCCTCCTCGAGAATTTGGTCCATTTGCTTTCCGGCAAAAAGATAGGGTCCACCTTTGCCCACACCGGCAGGAATCTTCTGAAAAAGGACATTCATCAAACCGCCCAATCGTGGTTTGATGTCGTCCACGTGGAGATTGGTCCGAATCAGTCGAACACCACAATTGATGTCATATCCAACACCCCCTGGTGAAATCACACCACCGGCCTGCGGATCGGTCGCTGCGACACCCCCGATGCAGAATCCATAGCCCCAATGGATGTCAGGCATTGCTAGGCTTGCGGACTGAATCCCCGGCAAGAACGCCACATTGGCAACCTGCTCGGGGGCCTGATCGGAGCGAATCTGCTCGATCAGGCGATCATCCGCATAGATGATACCGTCCACTTGCATTCCCGGTTTATAGTCCCGTGGGATGCGCCACGTCGTCTCGTCGATGCGTTCGAGCGGTCCAGAGTATGCGTCCTTACTCATGATTCAGCCTCCTTTTAAGGCCTAAACGTTCTCTGATTCTTCTGACATCTGCCCAAATGCGAGGTGTCAAAAGAGTTGCGGTTCCCTTTCCATGATGAGGGCCTTATGTTGGTCGGCATGGTAGCGTCCTGACGGGGAAGCTGAGACCCTCGCCAATTTAACATTCTGAACCGGGCCAACATTCATCCCGCGTCCACTTGTCATTCTATGAGACTGGGACGACTGTCAAAAATCATTTAAGATGTCTGGCTAAGATATCTGGCCTCAGATAGGCACAGGTTTACGAGTTTATGGGTGTTCAGCACGGTACTGGGCCGTGACGCGGGTCGTGATACCACCCCGGGGACGGAAGTCGGCGATAACTTTCATCCAGCGTGGTTGCAGAACTGCCACCAGATCGTCGAGGATGCGATTCGTGACATGCTCGTAAAAAATACCTACATCGCGGTACGCCTGAAGATAGAACTTTAGGCTCTTCAGCTCCACGCAGAGCTTGTCCGGTGAATATAGGATCGTAATCGTCCCGAAATCAGGCTGTCGGGTCTTAGGACAGACCGAGGTAAACTCAGGGCATATAATCTCAATGGTGTAATCTCGGTCAGGATACTGATTTTCGAACGTCTCGAGAATGTGACGAAAACCTTGACTCACAGCAGTCCTCCTTAAACGATCGGGCATTTCTGTCCATCATATAGGAGCGGGGGACTCCTGCCCACACGTGGCGAGGCATGTCAGGATTGCCCGCACAAAAAGGGAATCAGCCACAGGAATCGCGTGAATGCCTCAGAACACCGACAGCGTCAGAGCTGGACCAGCACAGCGTAAAGCTATTATTCTCCTATCGGGTGGAATGGACTCCGCAACAACGGGGGCCATCGCCCGAGAGGAGGGCTACCTGCTGTATGCGCTGACGGTGGATTACGGGCAGCGGCACTACCGGGAGTTGGAGGCAGCCAAGCGAGTGGCCGAGTTTCTGGGCGTGGCCGAGCATATTATTCTCAAGGTGGATCTCACGGCTTTTGGAAAGAGTGCGTTGACGGACACGATTGATGTCCCTAAGGATCGTCCGATCGCCGAAATGCCGAAGGAGATCCCGATAACGTATGTCCCAGCCCGCAATACCGTTTTGTTGTCGCTAGCCCTGGCGTACGCGGAGGCCCGGGGGGCGTGGGATATCTTTGTCGGGGCCAATGCCGTGGACTACAGCGGTTATCCCGATTGCCGGCCAGAGTTTATCTCCGCCTTTGAAACGATGGCCAACTTGGCGACAAAGGCAGGGGTGGAAGGGACCGGGCGATTTCGCATCCATGCCCCGCTGTTGCGGCTAAGTAAGGCGGAGATTATCCATCGGGGGTTGGCCTTGGGAATGAATTACGGGTTAACCCACACCTGCTACGATCCAACGCCCGACGGACGGGCATGCGGTCGGTGTGATGCCTGTCAGCTGCGAAAAAAGGGATTTCTCGAAGCCGGCGTCCCGGATCCCATCCCTTATGCCGAGTGACGATTTTTGGTTGAAACATGGCTCAAACAGTGCCTGGCATTACCGATATAGGATTCCAATCTTTGGGACAACAGTACATCCGCATTGCCGAGGTTTTCCAATCTCGGCAGGGGGAAGGGCTTTTGACGGGTACAGAGAGTGTGTTTGTCCGCACCTCTGGGTGTAACCTTCGCTGTTGGTTTTGCGATACGCCCTACGCCAGTTGGGCCATTGAAGGCGATCGTCTGACCATCGATGAGATCATCTCCCGCGTGACCAGTTTTTCGGCGCGCCACGTTGTCATTACCGGTGGCGAGCCGATGCTTTTCCCAGGTGTCGTCGATTTGACACATCGTCTCGAGAGTAAGGGCTACCACATTACGATTGAGACTTCGGGGACGCGGTATCTGCCGGTTGCCTGTCATCTCCTCTCGATCAGCCCCAAGCTCAGCAATTCGACGCCCTCCTGGAAGGAGCATCCCCGCTGGGCCGCTGCCCACGAGCGCCGCCGCTACTGCCCATCGGTTGTCCGGGAACTTATCCGCCGTTACCCTTACCAGATCAAATTTGTCATCGACACGGAACGCGATGTGGCCGAGGTCGAGAATTACCTGGAGGAAGTGCCGGAAATCGACCGCCACCGCGTCCTCCTCATGCCCCAGGGGATCGACCAGCGAGTCTTAGAAGAGAAGGCGCGTTGGCTGAAGCCGCTTTGCGAGAAACATGGGTTTTTATTTTGTCCGCGAAAACAAATCGAGTGGTATGGGCCGGTCCGCGGGACATGACATTGTCGTTCGCAATTCTCCTGGTGCCTGCCATCGGCCGATGCGCCTGATGTGACAGCACCGATAGCACCGCAATCATATCGGAGCCGGAGGTAAATGCCCGACTTCAATGTCAGTTAATACGGCCAGGATGGGGGATTGGCACGGCTGCGCCTTGGGGTAGAATAAGCCGTTGGCATCGCGGTTTTGCACCTTGTGTGCTGGGATCTCTCACTCGTCACCACGTGGCTCGGGGGAAGAAAGGAGTCGATCCATGACGACTCTCTCGCTCGGTTGGGACCTCGACGTGACCCAGGGGGAAGGTTGGTTGATCATTCGGCCGCGGCCACACGGACCACAGACGCTGGAACTGGTCCCTTTGGCTGATGAAATCCTCAAACTGTTGGAGTGGTGTTGGGCAAATCGCGTGATCTTGGTTCTTGACGGCCTCGATTTGCTGACCTCGTTTGTGGTCGGCCAATTTGTGAAGCTCCACAAAAATCTTGAGAGGCAGGGGGGTATTCTACGGCTTTGCGGGGTCAAACCTCAGCATCGCCAAGTTTTGGAGCGCGTCGGACTGACCATGTGTTTGCCGATCTATGACGACGTGCGAGACGCCGTGATGGGGAGTTTCCCCTGCAAACCCCGGTAGTTCGCATTGATCCCGAGGCGGGTAACAGACGGTGGGAAGTTTGCGCTCCGGGACGTTAGTCTCTGTCATTGCCAGGGAAGGGGAGCGAGTTTAGCGCAAAAGAAGATAAGCCCCAATCGCGGCTAAGCCCAAGATGGCAATGATCACGACCACGGGGATGACCCACGATTGTGGGAGTTGGCCGACGATTTTGCCCGTCTGGCCGTTCATCCATAGGCGGTACTCTTTTCCCCGATACTTGAAGCGGATGTTATAGACGGGCAGAAGGATAAGGTCGGAGCTTTCCTTGGAGAAATCCGTTTCCACAACCAGACCGCGGTAGGTGTCGCCTGGAAGGAACGCACTAATGCACTCTGTCTGGTATTTTCGAAAATATTCCTTGCAAAGGCTCTCTGCCTGGGGCCGTTCCAGGGTGTATTCCTCGCACGCCCAACCTGCCAAGTACGACGGGTCGTATCGTCGCAACCCTGCCAAATAATAGGGCATAAGTTGATCGGCAAAACTTTGGGGGACACTTTGACTGGCCGAGACGAGATAACCGCTCAAGTATTGGTGGTACTTGCCCGCTAAGGGCCACCATTCGGTCTCCCGGACCCGCCGCGTCTTTGTCACCAATTTTCCATTTTCGTATGTCGTGTAAGTTTCCGTGCGGTACCAGTACTCTCCGATCGTGGCCTGCCAACGACTTTCCGCTAGCATAGAAAAGGACCAGAAGGGAAGATACACGCCACGGATAACGGCCTGCTGAATAGCTTCGCGCACCCCGCGAGAAATCCACTGTGCCTTTTGGCGGACCCAGTCAAGGAGGATCTTCTGGGCATTCTCCGGGGTGATGGCAAAACCCAGCACAAACTCGGGCGGTTGTCGGCCGGTGACCTCCGGGGCAAAATCGAAGACATACGTACTGCCGCAATACTCACAGGTGTAGCTGCGTTGATTGGGAGCTAACCGAATCTCGGCACCGCAATTGTCGCAGCTCACGCGTTCGGGGATTGCCCGTGGTGTGAGCACCTCTGCCTCGACAACTTGTGCAGCACCACAAGCGGGGCAATATTTGTCGTGGGACTCCACTGGGGCCCCACAACGGGAACATGCCTCCGTTTGGACACTCGGGGCATAACTGAAATCTTTGACGCGCGTTTGGATATGTTTTCCGGTGGAAAGGAGCTGTGTCACGATTGCGACGCCCCCTGTTGGGTTTGCCGTTCGTAGATCGCATGCAGCATCTCATCGACGCTGGCGAACTTCTTCTTGCGGGCCAACACGGCATCAATGAGGCGACGGGCCTCGGCCTCGCTGTGACCAAGGGCCACCAAGGTCTGAAAGGTCTGGGTCACGGTGTCGGGCTCGACGAGGGCCTCTTCGGCAACCTTTTGCTGAGTTACCCATAGGGCAAACTTGGGCATCTTCCGCCGCAACTTGGCCACAATCCGCTCTGCTGTGGCCGGCCCCACTCCCGGCAGGCTCGCAAGAAAGCGGTGATCCTGCTGCTCGATCGCGTTGGCGATTTCATTGACAGGGTGCGACATGGCACGCAGGGCCTTCTTAGCCCCCATGCCATCGACGGTGCATAGCAAGTCAAAAAACTCGCGCTCGATCTCGTTGATAAAACCTACCAACCGCGGCGTTAATCGACCCGTGTTGACCGCACCCTCCAGATAGAGGGTCGTATGTAAGACAACCTCCTGATTGATGCGCGATTGAAGTTGTCGCCGTGTGTATTCGGGGATTAAAACCTCCCACCAGAACGAACCAGCTTCGAGTGTTGCGGTTTCCTCCGTGATTTGAACCAATACACCGCAAATGCGCGTGATCAAGGGTGGAACGTCCTTCCTAATAACTCAAGGATTCGATCGTCCGTTAACCGAAAATCTTCCGTTTGATCTCTTGAATGACGCGAATAGCGTGGCCGATCTCCTGTTTTTGCCGTTCTGGTTCCTGCGGAATCTCCCGTTCAATGGTTAAGGCACCGTCGTAACCCAGTTCGGCCAAGGTCTTCAAGAACAGCTCGGCATTTACATCCCCGGTGCCGAAAGGCACTTCGACTCCCCACTCTTTACCGGCTTGGGCAGCCCATTTGGCATCCTTGCAGTGGACACTTCGCACGTAAGCCCCGACCTTTTTGAGGGCCTCGATCGGATCACCGGACCCGTAAAGGATCATGTTGGCAGGATCAAAGTTGACGAACAGGTTGCTCCGATTCACATCCTTTAGGAATTGCAGCAACGTATCGGCGGATTCTTGGCCCGTCTCCAGATGGATCCGCTGCCCCTGGTTTGCACAGTAATCGCAGACCTCCTGAGCTACCCTCAAAACATCCTGATAAAGCGGATCCTGCCGGTCATGGGGAATGAACCCGATGTGGAGACCCACCGCATCCACGCCAAGAAGCTTTGCGAAGTCCGCGATTTCTTTGAGTTCCTGCTTACGCTCCTCGCGGGTTTCCGGCGGGACAAGGCCAACGGTCTTTGCCACCGTTGGAATATCCGCGTAGCTTTCACCCTCGAAGCCGGCGAAAACGACCGTAATGGTCAGTCCGTATTCTTGCAATTGCTGCAAAAAGCGTTTGGCATTCTCGGGCGTCCGAGAACTTTTCTTCGGCGTGTGCAACTGGATGGTGGGTACCCCCAATTCGTGAGCAACGCTCAATTGCACGCCTAATCCTGCGTCAATACTGGCAAAAACACCGATTGGCCATTTTTCCACAGCTGAGTCCTCCACGACCTTTCGACCCTTGGCCAGCGACAGTCGCGGCCGATGACGGCTCCGCGTTGCCCTGGACTTCCCCAAACGATTCCCGCGTAAAACAAGCGTTGTAGTCAAGATACCGCAGAAGCCCACCAACTGCAAGCAACGGCCGACCCCACCGGAGGGGTCGCATCGTAGGCCCTTGGTGCGCGCTGGCAAGTTTTGGCAATTCATGAGTATGGGCAAGCGGTCTCGAGTTGCGGGGAGCTTTGAGAAGGGTGAGTTTTTCTCGGCATGGGTCCAGACGGGTCGATCAGCTCAAGCTAAGAACCACAGGAGTCTTTTCCATGAGACGCGATCTTGCACGATGGTGGCTGGCCGTGACTGTGTTAGCGGTCTCGGTGGGAATAACGCCGGTTTTCGTTCGGGGCGCGGAATCGCAGAAGGCACCGCCCAATATCCTTTTTATTGCGATTGACGATCTGAATGACTGGACGGGATTTCTGGGGGGCCATCCGCAAGCCAAGACCCCAAACTTGGACAAGTTGGCCCAGCGGGGGATGATTTTCACGCGGGCCTATTGTTCGGCCCCGGCATGCAATCCGTCTCGGGCAAGCCTTCTTACGGGAGTGTTGCCTTCGACCTCGGGCGTCTATCACAACGACAACCCCTGGCGGCCTCAGATGCCGGACACAATCACGCTCTTTCAGCATTTCATGGCCAACGGGTATAAAGTTCACGGTGGGGGGAAGCTTTTTCATAATGTGTTCAATGACCTGAAGTCCTGGGAGGTCTATTGGAATCGGCCAGGGGATCCCATGCCGCCTAATCGCCCCCTCAACGGAATCCCCAATGCCGCCCATTTTGATTGGGGGCCCGTCGATGTGGATGACCCAGCCATGGGAGATACCAAACTCACCGATTGGGCCGTGGGATTTCTCCAGCAGAAGCACGAGCGACCTTTCTTGCTCGCCGTGGGGTATATCCGACCGCATCTCCCTTGGTACGTCCCACGTAAGTATTTTGAACACTTCCCTCTGAATAAGATCGTCTTGCCGCAGGTCAAGGAGGACGATCTCGACGATGTCCCGCCCGTCGGACAAAGGATGGCCAATCCGAAGGGAGATCACGCAAAGGTCCTGGCAACAAACAACTGGGAAAAGGCCGTCCAGGGCTACTTGGCCAGCATCGAGTTTGTTGATGGCCAGGTCGGCCGTGTGATCGAGGCCCTCGACAAGAGTGGCTATGCGGGGAATACAATCGTCGTACTATGGGGTGACCACGGATGGCATCTGGGTGAAAAGCTCCATTGGCGAAAGTTCACCCTGTGGGAGGAAGCCACCCGTGTCCCTCTGATTATTTCCGCCCCGGGGGTGACGCAACCGGCTAGTCGGTGCGAACGCACGGTTAGCTTGCTGGACCTTTGCCCCACATTGTGTGACTTGTGTGGCCTAAAGATTCCCGAACATGTGGAGGGCATGAGCCTCCGGAAGCTGCTGGTGAATCCGCAGGCCGAGTGGAATCGACCGGTCCTCACGACCCACGGCTACATGAATCACGCTGTTCGCTCGGAACGCTGGCGATATATTCGGTATCATGACGGCACGGAAGAGCTTTACGATCACGAAAAAGACCCCATGGAATGGACGAACCTGGCCAATGATCCGCAATATGCCTCCGTTAAGGCGGAATTGGCCAAGTGGTTGCCC
>Ga0209608_1002098_pt1 | contig 14761 bp, 10 predicted proteins | sample AD_UKC130_MetaG_FD_184428 | JGI IMG/M metagenome (GOLD analysis project Ga0209608, IMG submission 184428) | Active sludge microbial communities of municipal wastewater-treating anaerobic digesters from Canada - AD_UKC130_MetaG (SPAdes) (version 2) | ecosystem: Engineered > Bioreactor > Anaerobic... | reverse complement strand
ATGGAGTAGGGTGTAACTTCACTCCCCGTTCCTGCCGTAGTTGGAATAGCAACTATAGACAGTGGCCTGTTTTCAAATACATTTTTATAAAGTTCCACAGGTTCAATATCATTTACTGCCAATACGGCAATGGCCTTTGAGGCATCGAGGGGCGAACCTCCACCAATGCCGATTATAAAATCGGCATTAAAATCTCTTGCCGCCTTTCCTCCTTCTGCCACATTCTCCAGAGAGGGATTGTTTTCAACTCTGTCGTATATGCTGTAATCTATATTATATTCTTTAAGTATTTCTTCCACATGACCAAGTGCTCCGCTAGCTTTTGCGGAGTTTTTGCCTGTGACAATGAGAGCTCTCTTCCCGCATTTAGCAATCAACTCTTTATTTTGAACCAAACACCCTTTGCCAAATAAAACCTTCGTACCTATCTTAAATCCAAACTGCATATTATCACCATTCTTCTTTATAAAATTGTGAACCAAATTCATTATATAATACTTTTTTTGGTATTGACTATATATCGATGATCTATATATAATATCATATATAGATGACCGATATATAAGGAGTGATGTAATGAAAATTGACAAAAGTCTTATGTCGGGAAGTACCACCCTTCTTATACTTAGGCTGCTTGAAAACACCGACATGTATGGATATCAAATGATTGAAGAATTGGAAAAACGTTCTCAAAACGTATTTTCCCTCAAGGCCGGTACACTATATCCTCTGCTTCATACATTGGAACAGCAAAAGATGATAGAATCCTATGAAACCACGACTGAAAACGGTCGTCCACGAAAGTATTATCGTATAACAAAAGCCGGAAGAAAAATGCTTGCTGAAAAAAAGGCCGAATGGCAAGTCTATACTTCTGCTGTAAACAAAGTATTGGGAGATGACTGCTGTGTCGGAACATAACAAAGCCAGACAGCAGTTTTTGGAAACAGCTTGCAGTCAGACACGTTATAAAAGTGTTCACAAAAGTATAATTAATAAACTCACAGACCATATTGAAGAGCAAAAATCTCAATATATAAAAGATGGATATAGCAAGGAAGAAGCCACAGCAAAGGCTATACAACAAATGGGTAACCCCGTTTTGGTAGGTAAAGAGTTGGATAAAGCCCATAGACCCAAAATCGAATGGTCAATACTGTCACTGGTTGTATTTTGCTCCTGATAGGTGGAGCAGTCCAATTTCTGATTTCCTGAGCATACCCTAATGGCTCAAGCAGCTTTTCACAGTTTCTTATGTATGCATTGATCGGACTGGCAGCTTTTGCTTTTACATATTTCTTAGACTATACTCTAATAGCACGCTATTCAAAACTTTGTTAGTTCATACTTTTCGGAAAAACTTTAGCGGATATTATATATTCAGCGAGGATTAACGTAACTTATTCACATATTTACGGTTTTGCATTACTTTTATCCCCATATTGGCAGGAATTATATACAGTCTCAGAGGAAAAGACTATTGGGCTATATTTACATGTGGATTATTCCATGGAGGTTCTGCACTGCTTTGCATAATTGCATCAAAATTTTCAGCCCTTATTTTGCTTTCTGTACCTTGCCTGATAATATTAACCGTTGCAATTGCAAAAGGTTACTTTAAGGGAAATAAAAAGGTCAGACTTCTCAGACTTTCGGTAAAGCAGTTCTTAAAGGCGAATTTGAGAATCATCATTATAAAATTAAGCTAAATATTAAACCTACCAATCAAAGTATATCATTCCCGAATATCTCAGAATATCGGTATTGCTCCATACATCATTAAAGTTCAAAGTAACTTTACTGCCCCAGGAAGATACATCTATATACACCTGACCTATGGGCCTGTAATCATGCAAGCCGGTTATTGTAACCCAGTGTATCTGAAAATCCTGATTTGATGTTATACCGGTATCCGGATTTGTCCAGGGAATGCTTTTTTAGTTTTGAGTTCCTCCAATTGACCAGTGCAACAGGGCAGTCTTTGCCCAGCCCGTCTTTTATATATTGAACGGCATTGTTAAAAATTCGCTCACCTTTATTCCAGTGTGCTCTCAGGGAAATTCCTTTGCTTTTTGCATACTTGATAACACCATCAGCATACCACGACAAAAAAGGAATACCTCCAGCCGGTTGATCAAAAAAGGGGATTTTCAGCGGCTTCACATACTTATACACCTGATTCATATGAACAATGAAATCATCTTTAGTAATGTTATCCAAGTCATTTCCGCTATACAATGCTTTTAAATCAGGATTTTTTATTGCTAAGTAAGCCGTAGTGTTTGCAGCAGCAACTGTGCCACATCCGCTCTCTTTACCAACCTTTGTGCCAAACCAATTTTGGTCTCCACCATAATATATAATGCCTCTTTCACCGGCAATCGGCACAAAATCCTTTAAATCCATATGTTTCACTTTCCTCTGTTAATGAAAACTCCTAAATTTAGCATTATATTTCTATTATATGTCAAACTCTTAATGTTTGTTATAGTTCAAAAGTCACCAAACAAAATTATCAATAATTTAAATAATTCGGACATAAAAAATACCACTTAGGTCATTGATACCTAAATGGTATCCGGAACTTTTCCACTTTTATTAACATCTCTTTACTTCGTCAAATATATGATTTCCTATCTCTTTAAAGTAAACTTTCCTACGGATCGTGTAAGAGCTTCTGCTGTAGATTTCATTTCTGCACTTGATGTATTGAGTTTCTCAAGCATTTTTGTATGCTCAATTATGTTGGCTGAAACTTCCTCACTGCTTGCTGCCGTTTCCTGTGTAACAGCAGACAGGTTGCCAATCATCTCAACAATTTTGTTTTTCTTCGACTCCATATCTTTACTAAGTGTAAATACCTCTTTTATTCTATACCTTGTATTTTGAATTGCATTTGCAATTTCGTTAAATATTCTGTTAGTTTTATCTGTTGAATTTGTTTGCTCTTCCAGAATATGATTTATGTGACTTATCATTTTACTTATATTATTTGAGTTCAATTGTATACCGTTTACAATTGTGTTGATCTCTTCAACCGACTTAGCAGACTGTTCGGCCAATTTTCTTACTTCCTCCGCAACTACCGCAAATCCTCTTCCGGACTCACCGGCCCTTGCTGCTTCAATTGCTGCGTTTAAAGCGAGAAGATTGGTTTGTTCAGCAATACGCGATATGGTTTCAGATACTTTGCTTATCTCATTTACTTCTCTTTGAGAATCCAATACAATCTCATTTATTTTACTTGAAAAATCAGTGTTTTGTTTGGTTTTTGTACTTAGGTCATATATGGCTTCCATACCTGTATTTTTTAGCTTTTCCGTACTTTCTATTTCCTTTTCCAGAATGTTTGTTGCTTCAATAACCTGTTCAATAATCTTTGCAAGGAAATTAATATCCTCAACACCATCGCTTACATCCTTAGCTTGTTGTGTTGCACCCATTGCTATTTGCTCCACAGAACTCGATATTTCCTTATTCAATTCATAATTCACGCTTATAGATTCAGCCAATCTTAATGACGATTCATTCAATAAACTTGAAACTTCATTTATCTTGCCGATTAAATATGAAAGATTGGATGCCATCTCCACAATTTTTTCACCCAAAAAACCGACTTCATCTCTTGAATCAATTTCCACAGATGATGTAAGATCTCCCTGAGATACTTTAGAAACGAACTCACAAAGTTTCTTAATTGATGCACCAATATGTTTGGAAGTAAAATAAACTATTAACCACATAATAAAAGCAATTGCTGCTGTCTGTCCTATTGTTTCCGTCAAAGCTCTAACCGTTTCCTTCCATGCAAAATATGTAGTATAGGTCAATTCAACTCCACCGATTCTTTCACTTTCCCTAATAACATCACATTTTAGAGTTTGCAATAAGTTTCCATTGTCATACTGCAAACCGCTTTTTCTTTTTTCAAACAAAGTTTTATTGTTGTCATCATATATTTCAACAGATGCTATCTCATCATTTTCCAATAGAGAGAGTCCAATAGCTTCAACACCGGATGTATTAAACTGCCATAAAGGGTCTATAGCAGACACCTGAGCTATTCTTAACAGTCCTTCAGCTCTTTTTTTCAAGTTCTCATGCTGTAATTTATAGTTATTTACCCCGCTTAACGTATTGCATATCACTATAATCAATATACCCGCAACTGTTGTCGGAATAGTGAATCGCATCGACAATTTCTTAAATTTCAGGAATTTCACGTTCCATTTTTTAAAACTACTTTTTAGAACTCCATTTTCATTATCTTTCATCATAACCCCTCCAAAAAATACTTTGAATTGTAAAGCAATACGGTCATAGAACAAACATAACCATCCATAACAAGTATTGTATTTCCAAACAGTTATATTCAACTTTTAAATTGCAGATAGACTTTTATTCAAATCTTCAAAACAGCATATAAATATATACAAGGTTAGTCTCTAACCCCATCCATTACGCTTTGACATAAATTTATTGATGAGTGGATTAACTTATGAAAAATTTAATGATAATTATCCAATTGTGGAAACTTTTAAAAAATGCATATATCCATTCTGCTGTTATATAATGATAATCGGCAAAATAGAAAATTATATTTATCAAAATTTATTCACAATATCGTTTTTTTATAGAAAATTAGCATTCTTCCAAATTTATTCAATTATTTCCTGTAAAGTTTATGATCCAATTTATAATATGGGCGTTGTAACTCCTCACCATTTATGCTATACTTTAGCTTACTGATAGGAGCAACAAATACATAGTTGACAAGAGGCGAAGACATGGATAAATTAGTTTTGGTCACCGGACATAAAAACCCCGATACTGATTCAATTTGTTCAGCAATTGCATATTCGGAACTAAAAAAAAGTTAGGCATTAATGCAAGCCCAAGAAGACTGGGTGAGATTAACCGTGAAACTGAGTTTGTTCTTAAACATTTTGATGTGGAAGTACCGGAACTTTTATATACTGTAAAATCACAGGTTTCAGACTTGAACATGGATAAGATAATACCGGTATCACCGGATATATCCATCAAAACTGCATGGAACCTTATGAAAAAAAATAATATAAAGACTCTTCCTGTCGTAGATGAGTATGAAAGACTGTTAGGTATTGTAACTTTATCGGATATTACCAATAAATATATGGATGCCCTCGACAATAATACAATTGCATCTACCAAAACATCGCTTAGAAACATTGTCGAAACACTTAATGCAACATTACTTTGCGGCAGCCAGGATACGTTCCATACTTCCGGCAAGGTGGTTGTTGCAGCAACAAACCCGGAGGATTTACCCGGATATGTTGAAGAGGGAGATATTGTAATAACGGCGAATCGCCTGGATACCCAGCTTAAATCAATTGAATGCGGGGCAAACTGTCTCATAGTTACTTGTGGTGGCAATCCATCCCAGGAAGTTATTGAGAAAGCCTGCAGCAAAAACATTGTTCTTATGACCACTCCAATTGATACATTTACTACTGCTCGCTTGATAAATCAAAGTATTCCGGTGGGCGCAATAATGACAAAGGAAAATCTCATAAAGTTTAATATAGACGATTATGTCGACGATATAAAGGATACAATGCTTCAAACCAGATACCGCAGTTACCCTGTTGTAGACGACAATAACAGAATCAAAGGTTTTATTTCAAGATATCATCTTATTTCTCAAAGAAGGAAAAAGGTTATTTTAGTAGACCACAATGAAAAATCTCAAACGGTAAATGGTCTGGAAGAAGCAGAGATTTTGGAAATCATTGACCACCACAGGCTTGGAGATATACAGACTGCAAACCCAATCTATATAAAAAATGAGCCGGTTGGCAGTACTTCTACCATCATTGCCAATATGTACTTTGAAATGGGAATTCGCCCGTCCAAAAGCATTGCCGGAATTCTGTGCTCCGCCATACTTTCGGACACAATAAAGTTTCAATCTCCTACAAGTACTTATACCGACAGAATAACTGCAGAAAAACTGGCTGAAATTGCAGGAATAAATGATATAGATGAATACGCCAACCTTATGTTCAAGGAAGGTTCCTCCTTGCAAGGAAGAACCCCTAAGGACATATTCTATCAAGACTTTAAGGAATACACCTTCGGAAAGCGTAAAATAGGTATAGGACAGGTAAATACAATGGATAAGGAAAAAGTATCCGAAATAAAGAAAGACTTGCTGGAATTTATGAAACGTCTCTGTGAAGACAGCGGATATAATCTTCTTATGCTTCTGTTAACCGATATACTTAACCAAGCCACTGAACTTTTATTTGTGGGTGAAGATAAAGAACTTATTGTAAAAGCCTTCAATGTAAATATCGGTGAAAACAGTGTTTATTTACCGGGAGTGGTATCCAGGAAGAAGCAGGTAATACCTGCCATTTCAGCTGCTGTAGACAAATTATAATGAAATTTATATATCTTTTCAATATAAAAGGAACAAGCATAATATGCTTGTTCCTTTTATATTCTTATAGGCTTGAATCACATATTTCAACATCAATTAACCGGTAATCTAATTATAATCTCTTTCACTTAAATTTACTTGCGGTTAATTAACGACATAACCTCCGCTCTGGTTCTTGCATCGGTCTTTATTATTCCCCTGAGAGCGGATGTAACAGTTTTGGATCCGGGTTTCTTTATACCGCGCATTGTCATGCACAAATGCTCTGCTTCAACAACTACAGCAACTCCTAAAGGGTCGATAGTTTCCATTATAACATTTGCAACCTCACTTGTTAATCGTTCCTGCAGTTGAGGCTTTTTTGCCAGCAAATCCACTATTCTAGCCAACTTGCTGAGTCCCATTATTTTACCCTTTTTAGGTATATATACCACATGCGCTACTCCTACAAAAGGCACCAAATGATGTTCGCACATAGAATAAAGGGGAATATCCTTTACCATAACCATTTCCTCATGGTTTTCTTCCTGAAATACCTTAACTACCTCTTTTGGGTCTTGATGAAGCCCGGCAAATATTTCCTCGTACATGCGTGCTACCCTGTCCGGTGTTTCAACAAGCCCTTCACGGTCAGGATTTTCTCCAATCGCAATCAAAATTTCCCTTACCGCTGCTTTAATACGTTCTTTATCAACCATTTCCATTACCTCTCTTCACTTAAATAGCCATTGTCATATATTATACTTCATTAAAATGCTTCCTTAAAGACAAATTTATAAAAAAATGAGATTCCAACTTTAGTAAATAATTTAACCTGCCTGAAAAAAAATATAGGCCGTTAAACCAAAAATTCAACGGCCTATATTTTTTATTTTTAAAATAAATAATAAACTTATTCCTTTATGCCTTGGCTCTATTTTTTGAAACAACATCAAAGGCAACAGCTGTCAGCAATACAAGCCCCTTGATTGTCATCTGCCAGTCACTTCCGACACCAAGTATAAACATACCATTGTTTAAAACTCCCATGAACAACGCTCCTATAACAGCTCCTATAACTGTACCTACACCTCCATAGGCCGAAGCTCCACCTACAAAGCAGGCTGCAATGGCATCAAGTTCGAAGTTGACGCCGGCCACAGGAGACGCTGCATCGGAACGGGCAGTAAAAACAATACCTGCTATCGCTGCCAATACAGACATATTAACATAAGTTAAGAAAAGCACTTTATTGGTATTTATACCTGACAATTTTGCAGCTTTTTCATTGCCTCCCATTGCATAAATATATCGTCCGGGAACCGTTTTCATAGTCAAAATAGAGTACCCGATAAGAAGTACTGCTATTATTGCCAAAATTATCGGAATACCTTTGTAAATAGCCAAATAGAAGAAAAATACATTAATTGCTGCTACAACAAAAACCAACTGGGCTATAAATAAAGGCAACGGAATAGTGTACATTCCATACTTTTTCCTTTCGGACCTCTTTTGGATTTCCAGAAAAACATATATAGCCGAAGCGATAATGCCCACCAAGAGTGCTGTTATATTTATGTTCTTTCCGTTGAAAAAATCCGGAATATATCCGCTGCTCAGCATTCCGAAACTTTTTGGGAAAGGTGCCAGTGTAAGTCCTTCGAGCAAAGTATTGGTTAAACCTCTAAATATGAGCATTCCTGAAAGAGTAACAATAAAAGCCGGTATTCTTACGTAAGCTATCCAGAACCCCTGCCACATTCCGATAACCACTCCAGCCAAAAGAGCTATTAAAATAGCCGGCCATACACCCACTTTCATATTGATTATAAGGGTACCCAAAAGCCCACCTATGAATGCACATACTGATCCAACGGACAAATCTATATTTCCGCCGGTTAAAATGCATAACGTCATTCCGATGGCAAGAATCAGTACATAGCTGTTTTGCAAAATAAGATTTGTAACATTCATCGGCTTTAGAAAAACCCCTTCTGTTGCAATCTGGAAAACAAACATAGCAGTAAAAAGAGCAATCAGCATTGCATACTGCCGAATATTATTTTTCAAAACCGTCTTTACACTTCCGGTTATGTATGTTGTCTTATTGGACATTCTTACTTTTACCGTCTCCACCATATTCCCCCCTGTTACTTTGCATAATGCATTTCATAATGCTTTCCTGCGAAGCTTCATCTCGGTACTGTTCTCCCACAATCCTTCCTTCATTCATAATATATATCCTGTCACATATACCCAGTATTTCCGGCATCTCTGACGATATCACGAGAATAGATTTACCTTCATCGGCCAGCTGGTTTATAATACAATAAATTTCATATTTTGCACCCACATCTATTCCCCGTGTCGGCTCGTCAAGTATCAATATGTCCGGTTCAGTAAAAATCCACTTGGAAAGTACTACCTTTTGCTGGTTTCCACCTGACAATTCACCGGTTTTTTGAAATACGCTGGATGCTTTTATATTCAGCTTTTTTTGGAATTCTTCCGCAACGTTGATTTCTTTATTTTCGTCGATAATCCATCGTTTTACCAATCTTGTAAGATTTGCATGGCCAATGTTGTTTTTTATATCCTGTATGAGAACAAGCCCGGCTGTTTTCCGATCTTCCGTAACATAGGCCAGTCCATTGTCAATGGCTTGTCGTACATTTTGAATTTTTATTTCTTTTCCGTCCTTAAAAATTTGGCCGCTGATATTTTTACCATAAGACTTTCCGAATATGCTCATGGCGAGCTCGGTCCTTCCCGATCCCATCAAACCGGCCAAACCTACTATTTCTCCCTTATGCAGCTTTAAATTTACATTTTTAATTATTCTTCTTCCTTCCACCAGCGGGTCATCCACATTCCAATTTCTCACTTCAAAACATACTTCACCAATTTTGGGAGTACGTTTGGGGTATCGATTAACCAACTGGCGACCTACCATACCTTTTATAATGCGGTCTTCGGTTACAGTATCATCTTTTTTCATTGTCTCTATGGTAGCACCGTCTCGAAGAATAGTAATGGAATCGGCAACCTTTAAAACTTCATTTAGTTTGTGGGAAATGAGTATTAATGTAATCCCATCCTTTTTCAATTGAAGCATCAGATTAAGTAAATTTTCCGATTCGGTTTCGTTTAGAACTGCTGTAGGCTCATCAAGAATCAACAGTTTTGCCTTTTTGGCAAGAGCTTTGGCTATTTCAACCAACTGCTGTTTCCCTACGCTTATATCTTTAATCAGGGAATGGGTGTTTTCCTTCAAACCAACTCTTTCAAGAAGTTCTGCTGCCATTCTATGAGTCTCATTCCAGTTTATAAATCCCATTTTCGATCTTTCATTACAAAGAAAAATGTTCTCCCCAATAGTCATATAAGGTTCAAGAGCCAATTCCTGGTGAATAATGGCAATCCCCGTATTTTCACTGTCTTTTATATTTCTGAATACACATTCTTTATTTTCAAAAATTATTTTTCCTCTATAGGTTCCATGGGGATAAACACCACTTAACACATTCATCAAAGTAGACTTCCCGGCTCCGTTCTCTCCCACCAGGGCATGAATTTCCCCCGAAGCAACTTTAAAATTGACATTATCAAGAGCTTTTACACCTGGGAAGGTCTTAGTAATATTGCACATTTCAAGAATGTATCCCATTTTATCCAACTCCCAGCTAAGGATTGAAACAGGAGCAATAATGAAAAGGCTATGACCTTAACATTATTGCTCACTGTTAATGTATATAGCTTATAAGTGCCTTTTAAAAATTAGATTTTAGAATTTTTATCTTTTTTTAAACCCCAGCATAGGATTTTGCAAAAAGATTTCCATAAAATTTTACTTGTGAATGATTTTATGCAGACAAGCCGATTTATTTCAGATCATCTTCTGTATAATATCCGCTGTCTATGAGCAATTCTTTATAGTTTGATGCATCGGCATAAACCGGCTCACAAAGATATGTAGGTACAACTTTTTTTCCGTTATTATAGGATTCTGTATCATTTACAGGAACTTCTTTTCCATTCTGAATGGCTTCTATCATTTCAACTACTTTAGCAGCAAGAGTTCTGGTATCTTTAAATATTGACATTGACTGCTGACCTTCTATCATAGCCTTAACATTTGCCTTATCGCAATCCTGACCGGTAATTATCGGGAATGGTTTTGAGTCTCCATAACCTACACTTTTAAGCGAAGCAATTATACCTAATGCCAAACTGTCGTTAGGTGAGAGAACGGCATCAAGCTTTTTTCCATCAGCATAATTTGCTGTTATAAGATTGTCCATTCTTGCCTGAGCTTTTCCTGAATCCCAATCCTTTATAGCAATCTTTGTAAATTCTGTTTGACCGCTGGGTACAACAAGTTGACCTTTGTCTATGTACGGCTGTAATACGTTCATAGCACCTTGATAAAACAAAGTTGCGTTATTGTCGTCGGGAGAACCGGCAAACAATTCAATATTGAACGGTCCTTTACCCTCTTTTAATCCTAATTTTTCTTCAATATACTGTCCCTGAAGAGCACCTACCTTTAAGTTATCAAAAGTTGCATAATAGTCAACATTTTCAGTCTGCATAATGAGACGGTCGTAAGCTATTACTTTAACTTTATTTTCAGCAGCTTTTCTCAGAACATCGGAAAGAGTTGAACCGTCTATAGAAGCAATAACAAGAATCTTACAACCTTTAGTAATCATGTTCTCAATTTGCTGGATCTGTAAGTTATTATCGTTGTTGGCATATTGGAGTTCAACCTTGTAACCTTTTTTCTTCAAGCAGCTTTTTCATGTTGGCACCGTCTTGATTCCAACGCTGAAGGGACTGCGTAGGCATTGCAACACCAACAAGTACTTTTTCTTCACTTCCTGAACTTGAATTTGAATTTGAAGTTGGAGTTGTTCTTTGAGAATTACATCCTGTACAGAATAGCAACAACCCCACTAAAAACAAAGCAATAAGTTTTTTCATCATATTATCTCCTCCCATTTTATATATTTACTCTTTGAGCAACTTTCACAGCCAAAGTTCAATTAAACAATTAAACAGCCATGTAAGTGCCCAAAGGCAAAATTAAATCATTAGTAAAATATCTATATTCTAATAAATATGTTTTATTCTTTAAAATAAAGAATGTTATGCTAAATAAGACATACTATATTATACTTTATAAAATTTGTTTTGACAAAACAAAGTTGTTTTTTTCTTAAAAAAATAACATAAAAATAACCAATTGAAAACTATGTTTATTAAAGTTATATTCTAGAAGCAACTAGAAATATAAAACAATAGTTTCCAACTGGTTATTTTAATTTTGTTTTAAAAGTCAAATATTATAATTTAAGCCATCAACATTATTAAAATTTTAAATCATCCTACATTTTGAACTATTTCCTCCGTCTTAACGGTATTGTTTTGAATCTCTGTTCTCAGCTCATTTATGACATCCAGAGATGTTTTGAAGTCCTCATAAAACATGACAATAAAATCTCCGGGCTGTGCATCGAGTATGGCTTTCTCCAGCGCTTTTCCTTCAGAATAAACAATTTCAACATTTTCCTTCGGCACACCACATTTTATAATGGCATCATAGAATATCTGTGCTACTTCTCCTGCATCTCTTCCTCTCAGATCGGAATCTTCCTTTATATATAATCTTTCAAAAGCACCGGCACAAATCCTGGCAGCTCTGCTAATACTTGAATCGAGTCTGTCTCCCGGCATGCCGACAACTCCCACAAATCTTTTTGCTTCCAATTTTTTAATAAACTTCACTACTTCCTGGATTCCGGCAGGATTATGACCATAATCCAGCATTACCTTAAACTCACCCATATCGAATATATTAAATCTGCCGGCATTTAAGTCTGTATCAGGCAAGAAAGTCCGTAAACCTCTTTCAATAACTTCCAAGGGCATATTTAGTCCCAAAAGGGCAGATACTGCCGCAAGGCAGTTCTCAATATTGCAATCGAGTTTACCGTTGAACGTTATAGGTATTTCCCCGACTTTTATCAGATGTATTTTATTCCCTTTCTTAATCATAACTAACTCGTCATTATCGATAAGCACTGCCATTTTTCCCTGTTCAATATGATTATTAACTAAAGGGTTATGTTTGTCCTTTGAAAAAAGTATAACTTCACTCCTTGCCCTTTTCAAAAAATAATCGGCAAATTTGTCATCGGCATTTATGACTGCATACCCGTCAGGTTTTACAGCTTCAATTACAAGGGACTTTACGAAGGCGAGATCTTCTAAAGTATCAACTCCGTCTATTCCCAAATGATCCTCACTTATATTGGTAATAACCCCTACATCCGCCAAATCATATCCAAGTCCTTTTTTTATAATTCCACCCCTAGCCGTCTCAAGAACAGCTGCATCAATTGTCCTATTTGAAAGCAGCAATCTTGCACTTACAGACCCGGTGTTATCACCTCTCATTAAGCACTGACCGTCAACATAAATTCCGCATGTAGTTGTCATACCCACTCTTTTTCCCTGAACTCTAAGAACGTGGGCTATAAGCCTTGTTGTAGTTGTTTTCCCGTTTGTTCCCGTAACGGAGACTATAGGAATAGAATGTTCTTTTCCTTCCGGAAACATCATATTTATAATGTCCTCTGCCACATTTCTCGATTTCCCAATACTCGGATAAATGTGCATTCTAAGCCCCGGTGAAGCATTAACTTCAATAATTGCTCCATTTTGCTCATTTAAAGGTTTTGAAATATCTTCACAGCACATATCTATTCCTGCAATATCAAGACCTAAAACTTTAGCTGCTTTCACTGCCATTTCTGCATTGTACGGGTGAACTTCATCAGTGCAGTCCCTTGCTGTCCCTCCTGTACTGATATTACCGTTATATCTGAGAAAAATTACTTCATTTTCCTTTGGTATATAGTTCTCGTCACATCCCTGACTAAGTAGCACCTTTTTAGCCAAATCATCAAGTTTGATTTTGGTTAAGGGTTTCTCATGGTCTACACCTCTAAGCTCACTGGAATTTTCAATTTCAACCAGTTCCGAAACATTGTGAACACCGTCACCGGTTACAAAAGGCGGACGCCTTTCCGCTGCTGCAGATACTTTGTTACCCACAACCAATAATCTGTAATCCTTTCCGTTTATATATTTTTCCACCAAAACGGAATCGGAATATTTTTTAGCATCCATAAATGCTGCCTTTACTTCCTCTTCAGTATTAACATTAACAGTTACTCCCTTACCCTGATTTCCGTCAAGAGGTTTAACAACAACAGGAAAACCTATGCTTTTGGCTGTAAAAATCGCTCCTTCCACGCTGTGGGTAATATCCCCTTCAGGCACCGGAATCATATAATCCTTTAAAAATCTTTTGGTTATTTCTTTATTGCTCGCAATATCCACAGATATGCAACTTGGTGAATCGGTAAGCGAAGCTTGCATTAACCTTAAATATTTGCCATACCCAAGTTGAATTATGCTTCCGTTTCCTATCCTGGTAACAGGAATCCCTCGCTTTTTTGCCTCAATATAAATAGCTTTTGTACTGGGACCCAAATCATATTCCACAGCTATTTGTCTCAACTTTTCCAATTTAGAAGAAAAATCAACTTCTTCTTTATTCAATATCTCATTGATAATTTCAAATATCGTTCTGGCACATTCTATCCCGCATCTCTCATTTTTGTATTCGTAAACTATATAGTATAGCGACGGTTCTCTTTCAACTCTTGTCTTCCCGAAATGGACATCATATCCTAACATATTTTGAATTTCAATAATCATATGTTCCGCTACATGTCCTATATAAGTTCCTTCATTAAGCCTTTCCAAAAATCCACCTTCATAGCCTAATGAACAATAATGCTTTTTAAGCCCCGGCAAGTATTCCAGTATTTTTTCGTTAAAACCTTCAATATCCTTAGTTGGATACTTATACAACTCACCTATATCAGCCAATACTTTTATCACCGGTTTATGACTGTAAATATTTCGTCCGCTGAAAATTTGTATATCTAAAATTTGCACTTTTCTTCCTCCTACACACATTGTGCACAACACAGCTTCAGTTGCCAAATTAATCAAAACATCCTAAAATCACAAAACAAAAATTTCAATCAATTCAATTTATTCTTAAAACTTCCCGAGAAACCATGTCAAAGCCATAGCCATGCGGGAGAACATGGATTGTGACATTCGTGATAGCAAGCAGTTCATCGGGTTTTAATTCCGATACATTCGAACTTTTTATTGATTTTCCGTCTACAACAGTAACTGCATTTGAGCCTATCACTTCAAAATGAGCATCAGGATAAACCTTTATTGCAGTATCCTCATCAATTCCAATACCCA
>Ga0209608_1002096_pt1 | contig 14775 bp, 13 predicted proteins | sample AD_UKC130_MetaG_FD_184428 | JGI IMG/M metagenome (GOLD analysis project Ga0209608, IMG submission 184428) | Active sludge microbial communities of municipal wastewater-treating anaerobic digesters from Canada - AD_UKC130_MetaG (SPAdes) (version 2) | ecosystem: Engineered > Bioreactor > Anaerobic... | reverse complement strand
GCCGCGACCGAAATCGAACGCTTGCTGGGCGATACGTCCATCGAGCAAAAGCAATAGGAATTGATGATGGCAACGCAATTTAAACAATCTCTGGTGAGTAATGGCAGGAAGCAGTTGATCGCGGTTGTGGTGATACTCGCGCTGGGGGTCGGCGCAGGCGCGTATCTGCTGCGAACCGAGAAACCGAAAGACGACGGCCATGGCCACGGCGCTGCAGCCCATACCGAGACCAATGCAGGTGAGCACAAAGACCACGCCGGTCACAGCGACGCCGAAGGTAAGGCAGGCACGCCCACCAAAGGCCCCAAGGGAGGCAAGCTCTTCGTCGAAGCCGGTTATGGCCTTGAGATGACGATCTTCGAGACTGGCGTCGAGCCCGAATTTAGGATCTACACCTACAAGGACGGCAAGCCTATTGCGCCTAACTTAAGCAAAGTGACGGCCACCATTGAGCGGCTCGGGCGTAAACCGCAAGAGTTCATCTTCGCCCCGGAACGGGACTACCTCAAAGCCAAGGGCACGGTCGAGGAACCGCATTCATTCGCAGTACAAATCTTCTCGCAGTACGAGGGCAAGCCGTATGCCTTCGATTACGAACAAGTTGAAGCGCGCGTGACGTTGACCGAGGCGCAAATGAAGAGCAGTGGCGTGGAAGTGGCCGCCGTTGGGCCAGCGAGCATCAAATCGATGTTGCAGCTAACCGGCGAGATTGGTCTGAATCAGGATCGCTCGGTGCAAGTCGTACCGCGCCTTACCGGTTTGGTGGAATCGGTCTCGGTCAACGTGGGTGACCGTGTTCGTCGCGGCCAGGTGTTGGCCGTGGTCTCCAGCCAAACACTCGCTGACCAACGCAGCGAGCTGCAAGCGACAGGCAAACGCCTAGCGATGGCACGGGGAACTTTCGAGCGAGAAAAGAAACTCTGGGAAGAAAAGATTTCTGCGCAACAAGATTATTTGCAAGCGCAGCAAGTGTTGCAAGAGGCGGAAATTGCCGAGCAGTTGGCGCGGCAGAAACTCGCCTCACTTGGGGCATTGACCTCTAGCGCGGGCCGCTTGACCAGCTATGAAGTTCGATCACCCATCGACGGTGTGATCACCACCAAGAAAATCTCGGTGGGCGAAGTGGTCAAGGACGACGCCAACATTTTTACTGTGGCTGATTTGTCGACCGTTTGGGTTGACCTCAATATCTATGCCAAAGACTTGAACACGATCAAGACCGGGCAGAAAGCCACCGTCAAATCTACGGCGTTTGAAGCGAGTGCGGCAGGAACCGTGTCGTATGTCGGCGCGCTGATCGGAAACCAGACGCGCACCGCGCCTGCACGCATCGTGCTGCCCAATCCGAAAGGCATCTGGCATCCGGGGCTGCCGGTCACGGTTGAACTGGTGGCGGATGAAGTCACGGTGCCGATGGCGATTTCAACGGACGCCCTGCAAACGTTGCGCGACGCGCCGGTCGTGTTTGGTCGTTACGGCGACAGCTTCGAGGCTCGCCCAGTGGTCACGGGACGCAGCGACAGCAAGATGGTGGAGATCACGCAAGGTCTTGAAGTCGGCGAGAAATACGCAGCTCGCAACAGCTATGTGATCAAGGCAGACATTGGCAAAGCCAGTGCCAGCCATGACCACTAAGCGAGGGTAGCTTTATGTTTGAGAAACTGATCCGCTTTTCGATTGAGCAGCGCTGGCTGGTGCTGCTGGCCGTGCTCGGCATGGCAGCACTCGGTGTTTACAACTACCAGCGCTTGCCAATTGATGCCGTACCCGACATTACCAACGTGCAGGTGCAAATCAACACGTCCGCACCGGGCTACTCGCCGCTCGAATCCGAGCAGCGCATTACCTACCCGATTGAAACCGCGATGGCGGGCCTGCCCAAACTCGCGGAGACACGTTCGCTGTCGCGCTACGGCTTGTCTCAGGTCACCGTGATCTTTGAAGACGGCACGGATATCTTCTTTGCCCGCCAGTTGATCAACGAGCGTATTCAGGAAGCGAAAGAAAAACTGCCGCCCGGCGTCGTGCCCGCACTGGGGCCTATCGCCACCGGCCTCGGCGAAATCTACATGTGGACGGTCGAGGCGAAAGAAGGCGCGTTGAAGCCCGACGGCAAGCCATACACGCCCACGGATCTGCGCGAGATTCAGGACTGGATCATCAAGCCACAGCTTCGCAACGTGCCCGGCGTGACTGAAATCAACACCATCGGCGGCTTCGCCAAAGAGTTTCAGGTGGCTCCGTTTCCTGATCGCCTGATGGCGCAGGGACTGGCGCTGTCTGATCTGGTTCACGCGCTGGAACGCAACAACGGCAGCATGGGCGCGGGCTACATCGAGCGGCGCGGCGAGCAATACCTGATCCGCGCGCCGGGTCAGGTTGCCAGCCTGGAAGACATCGGCAATATAGTGATCAGCGCGCCACAGGGTGTGCCGATCAAGATCAAGGATGTGGCCGATGTGATGATCGGCAAAGAGCTGCGCACAGGTGCTGCCACCGAAAACGGGCGCGAAGTCGTGCTCGGCACGGTGTTTATGCTGCTGGGCGAGAACAGCCGCACGGTGTCGCAAGCGGTCGACAAAAAAATGCAGGAAATCAGAAAATCGCTGCCGAAAGGTGTCGTTGCACAAACGGTGTACGACCGCACCATTCTGATCGACAAAGCAATCGCAACGGTCAAGAAAAACCTGCTCGAAGGCGCTTTGCTGGTCATCGTGATTCTGTTTCTGTTCCTCGGCAACATTCGCGCGGCGATCATCACGGCCATGGTGATTCCCTTGTCGATGCTGTTCACGTTTACTGGAATGGTGAACAACAAGGTCAGCGCCAATCTCATGAGTCTGGGCGCGCTCGACTTCGGCATCATCATCGACGGTGCGGTGGTGATAGTCGAGAACTGCGTGCGGCGGCTCGCCCATTCGCAGGCGCACTTCGGACGCAAATTGACCCTGGCCGAGCGCTTTCATGAAGTGTTCGTCGCAGCGAAAGAATCCCGCCGTCCGCTGATCTACGGTCAGTTGATCATCATGGTGGTGTATCTGCCGATCTTCACGCTCACCGGGGTTGAGGGTCGCATGTTTCACCCGATGGCGTTCACCGTTGTGGCGGCGCTGATCGGCGCGATGATTCTGTCGGTCATGTTCATCCCTGCGGCGGTCGCGCTGTTGATTGGCGACAAAGTAGGCGAGAAAGAAAATCGGCTGATGGTGTGGGCCAAGAACGGCTATCGCCCATTGCTGAACTGGGCGCTAATGAACAAGCCGATAGTCCTAACGGTGGCCGTCGTTTCCGTCGTTCTCAGCGGCGTCATGGCAACGCGCATGGGCAGCGAATTCATCCCGAGCCTGAACGAGGGTGACATCGCGTTGCATGCACTGCGCATCCCCGGTACCAGCCTGACGCAGGCCGTGGAGATGCAGGCCGAGCTTGAGCGAACGGTGAAAGCATTCCCGGAGGTCGACAAAATTTTTGCGAAGATCGGTACGGCGGAAGTCGCGACGGATCCGATGCCGCCGAACGTCGCTGACAACTTCGTAATGCTTAAGCCGATCTCTGAGTGGCCAGATCCGAAACGCAGCAAGGCCGATTTGGTAGCCGCCATTCAAGCCGCAGTAGAAAAACTGCCTGGCAACAACTACGAGTTCACGCAGCCGATTCAAATGCGCTTCAACGAACTCATCTCTGGCGTTCGCAGCGATGTGGCCGTCAAGGTATTTGGTGACGATATGGACATCATGAATCAGACTGCAGAGCAAATATCGAAAGTGATCAGCGGCATTGTTGGAGCCAAGGATGTCAAGGTTGAGCAAACGACTGGGCTCCCGATGCTCACGGTGAATATTGATCGCACAAAAATTGCGCGACTCGGGCTCAACGTCAACGACGTGCAGGACGCGCTATCGATTGCCGTGGGTGGCCGTGAGGCGGGTTTGTTGTTTCAGGGGGATCGTCGTTTCGACGTGATCGTGCGCCTCCCTGAAACCCTACGTACCAATCTGGAATCGATCAAGCAAATCCCGATTCGGTTGCCGATGTCCGAAGGCGCGCGCGTGGGCTATGTGCTGCTGGGCGATGTGGCGCAGTTCGACATCGCGCCCGGCCCGAACCAGATCAGCCGTGAGAACGGCAAACGCCGCGTGGTAGTGACAGCTAACGTGCGTGATCGTGACATCGGTTCGTTCGTTGCGGAGGCACAGACAGCGTTGGATCAGCAGGTGAAAGTGCCCACTGGATACTGGACGACCTGGGGCGGTACATTCGAGCAGTTGCAGTCGGCAAAAAAACGTCTAGAAATCGTAGTGCCGGTGGCGTTACTGCTCGTGTTTGTCCTGCTCTTCGCGATGTTTGGCAATGTGAAAGATGGTTTGCTGGTGTTCACCGGTATTCCGTTTGCACTCACGGGTGGCATCCTTGCGCTGTGGCTACGCGATATTCCGCTTTCGATTTCCGCCGCGATTGGTTTCATCGCACTGTGCGGAGTTGCGGTACTGAATGGACTCGTGATGATTTCGTACATCCGCAGTTTGCGTGAGGACGGCATGGGTCTCGATGAGGCGATCAACGAGGGTGCGCTGACGCGGCTGAGGCCCGTGCTCATGACCGCGTTGGTTGCGTCGCTCGGCTTCATCCCTATGGCGATTGCTACCGGCACAGGCGCTGAGGTTCAACGGCCGTTGGCGACGGTCGTCATTGGCGGCATCCTGTCGTCAACGCTGCTCACGCTGCTGGTGTTGCCGTTGCTTTATCGGTTGGCCCACAAACCTGACGAGGCAAAACTGGATGTCAGCGCTGATCCACCACATCCGGTGATCGCAAGTGAAATGAAAGTGGTGAAACCGTGAGCAGCGAGCATAACCACGCCATCCCAGTCAATCAAAACGAGCGCTCGCTTTGGTGGGCGCTTGGGCTGACGTCGAGCTTTTTGCTGGCGGAAGTGGTGGCGGGTATTCTGCTCAACAGTCTCGCATTGCTAGCGGATGCCGCGCACATGTTTACCGACGCTGCGGCGCTGGCTGTGGCTCTGGCGGCGGTGCGCATCGCACGGCGCCCCGCAGATGCGAAACGCACTTATGGCTATCACCGCTTCGAGATTCTGGCCGCAGCATTCAACGCGCTGCTGTTGTTCGGTGTCGCTATCTACATCCTCTACGAGGCGTATCAACGCTTCCGCAACCCGGTTGCGGTGGAGTCCACCGGGATGATGGTGGTTGCGGCCATCGGCCTAGCCGTCAATCTCATCAGCATGCGCATTCTGTCTGGCGGCGAGGACGGCAGCCTGAACATGAAGGGGGCGTACCTCGAAGTCTGGAGCGACATGCTGGGCTCCATCGGCGTCATCGTCGCAGCGCTGGTCATCAAATTCAGTGGCTGGACGTGGGTCGATGCTCTGGTTGCGGTCGGCATTGGCTTGTGGGTGTTACCACGCACTTGGCAGCTACTTAAGGAAAGCATGAACATACTGCTGGAAGGCGTGCCGGACGGCGTCGACGTAGCGGCGGTCAGCCAATTGATCACGAGCACACCGGGGGTTGTCAGCATGCATGACCTGCACATCTGGGCCTTGACCAGCGGAAAAAACAGCCTGACAGCGCACGTTGTGCATGACGCAACAGCTATTCCCGCCGCAATCATTGATGCGATCAAAGTCAAGCTCGCCGATCAATTCAAGGTCTTTCATACGACGTTGCAGCTTGAAATCAAACCGTGCGAACACACAGAGGACGGTTGCAATTTCATTGATCCGCGACCTCCAGCGATTGCGACCGAACAAAGGGGCGCAGCGATGAGCGCGAGCCCATTGCGCGACCCCACCGCGCGTCTTTAATTAACAAACAACATGCTCAAGTTTTTTAACCCGAAAGGAAACACCATGAAACAGAAATCTCCCTTTATCGCGCTCGCAGTCACGCTCGCGCTCGGCCTAGTTGCCGCACCAGCCGTATTTGCGGCGGGTGGGCACGGAGACGATCACAAACCCAAGTTCGGCGGCATCGTGTCGGAAGGCAAAGCGTTCGACGCGGAACTGGTGGCCAAGCCGGATCTCATCACGGTTTATTTGAGTGACCATGGCAAGCCCATGTCTGCCAAGGGCGCGAAAGGCAAGATCACCCTGCTCAGCGGTACAGAAAAAGTAGAGGCCGATCTCACAGCCGTCGGTGACTCGAAACTTGAGGCCAAAGGCAAGTTCAACGTTGCTGCGGGCACCAAGGCGGTCATTGTGATTACACCTGAAGGCAAGTCGGCGAGCACTGTTCGCTTTACGATCAAGTAAGTATCGGATGCCCGTCATGCGCACGATGGCTGATTCGCTGGTGCAGTATCCAAGAAAGGGCGCAGCAGCTCCTTGCGTTAGCCGCCATTTTCTATTGGGCTAGAAGCTCACAATCGACAAAGTCGACTTTAGCAATAATTGGCTCCTTGCCCCCGTTAAATAGAGGACCTATCGTAAAGCTGTAGATGCCTGCACATGCGAACGAGTGCAACATCAATGGCCGCTCAAGCATCGCTATCGACGGCCAGACTGAGGCGTTCGCGGCAGCCGTAACGATCAATCTGTTGTTTTGTCTTGGCGGGAACTTAGCAATCCCAATTTGATCTCAGCTACACTTTCGCCATAACTGCCATGAACGTTTCCCGCCAATTTCGTCGCGCCCTGTTGCTGCTTCTGAGTCTGACGCTCAGCATGCAGGCAATGGCTGTTGCGTCGTTTGGCGAATGCCATCGGGTCAAGGCACTTGCGGCCTTGGCAGCCACTGTTACGTCAACAACGCACACGCAGCACGGTGATTCATCGGCTCACCATGATGCCGCGACCGGACATGACAAACATCAGTCCACTGCGGCGCACAACAACGACACAGGTGAACGCACTACTCAAGACGATAGCCGCATCAAATGTGCAGCCTGTGCGGGGTGTCATCTGTGCAGCGCTGTGCTCAGCGATGCAACCGTTGTTGCGGACATTCCCCTAGTCGAATCAGCATCATTTCCTGAATCCACAGTTTCTCGCGTACGCAATGTCGCGAACGGTCTAGAACGACCCCCACGAGCCTAGCCACACCGTTCCGGTTGTGATTGCCTCACAGCCGGGATAGTCGCTCGTCCACGCTGCGCAGTTTGCAGCGTGCTCTTCGATAAACCTGACTGCCTCCGAACTTCGGGCAGATCGTGCATTCGAGATTTCTTATGTTTTACTTTTCTCCCCGTGATGGGTGCGCGCGTCGTATGCGCGCCCCTGTTGCATTCGGCATCGGCGCAACGATGGTCTTTGCTGGTGTTGCTTACGCACAACATGATCACGCCATGTCCGTCGCACCCCAGACGCTCTCCGCGAGTGCAACAACGCCTAGCGCGCCGCCCATCGCTCTTGGCGCACCCGTGCCGCTGCGATTTGATTCGGTACTGTCGCGCTACAAGCCCATGACTGACCAGAAGCTGGGTTCATGGCGCGAGGCAAACGACACAGTCACCCGGATTGGTGGCTGGCGAACTTATCTCAAGGAAGCACAAGCGCCGGAGGTCATGCCGCCGTCTGTGCCCAGCATACCCACCACCCCCACCAACGCTCCGACGCCAGTTGCTCCAAATCCCCATGCCGGCCACGGAGCTAAACCATGATGAGCCATTCAGACCAAACGCTTGCCGCAAAAGCGTATCGGGTCAGGCCAACACGCTTGGTGTTGGCGCTTATCGCGACGGGCACGCTAATTTTGGCGGGATGCGCCACGGTTGACATCAATCAATCGATTGCGCGAGCCAATCAGGACACAGCTAGCCTCACCGGCGGCAAACTTGCGCTCGCGCAGACGGATCGCGAACGCGGTGAACTACAAAGTGCCGCCGCCGCCATGCTCTCGAAACCATTGAGTGCTGATGATGCGGTGCGCCTAGCGCTCATCAATAGCCCCGCGATGCAGGCGATGCTGGCGCAAAGTTGGGCGGATGCCGCAAGTGCCGCCCAGTTTGGGCGTTTGCCGAATCCCGTCCTGACTTTGGAGCGATTACGTTTGCCGCTCGAAACCGATATCGGTCGCATGCTTGCGTTCGGTCTACTCGATGTGCTGACGCTGCCGCAGCGCAATCGTTCAGCGAATGCGCGTATCGAGCAAGTCCAGTTGCAACTGACGAACGACGTAGTCGAAAAAGTGACGCAGGTGCGGCAGGCTTGGGTCACAGCGCTCGCTGCCAAACAGTCACTGGCCTATGCGCAGCAGGTGAGTGATTCGGCGGAGGCCAGTGCCGAGCTTGCGAGGCGCATGCTCGCCGTTGGCAATTTCAATAAGCTGCAACGAGCACGACAGCAGGCGTTTTATGCGGATGCAGCGGCGCAATTGGCCAATGCTTCCCATGCGGCAACCGCCAGTCGTGAGGCGCTGATTCGCGTGCTCGGGTTGACAGATGCGCAGGCGCAGCAGATGCAATTGCCCGAGCGACTGCCGGACATTCCAGCCAGTGCCCGGACTGGCGAGGACGTAAGCAGCGCTGCAAGTCGCGGACGGCTCGACATCAAAATGGCTCAAGCCGCTGTGAACGCCGCCGCCGTGGCGCAGGGCCTCAATGCGATTACGAGTTTTACAGATATAGAACTCAGCATGATCCGCAACACCAGCATCGAGCGTACCGATGGTCACCGCACTAACGCGCGTGGTTTTGAGGTGGCCGTGAAGCTGCCGATATTTGATTGGGGTGGGTTGCAACGCGATGCCATGAGCGCGCAAATGCTGGTCGCAGCAAACCGGTTGGAGGCCACCACGCGCGCTGCGGGATCAAATCTGCGTGAGGCCTATTCGGCGTATCGAACGACCTATGACATCGCGAAGCATTATCGCGACGAAATCGTACCGCTGCGCAAGCTCATCGCCGACGAAAACGTGCTTCGTTACAACGGCATGATCATCGGCGTATTCGAGCTGCTCGCTGATTCGCGCGATCAGATTTCAAGCGTGATAGCGGCGATCAACGCGCAGCAGCAATTCTGGATGGCGGACGCGGCGTTGCAGTCGTCAATCATGGGTAAACCGATGATGATGCAAAGCATGGGAGCTGCGCCAGCAGCGGGTGGAGGCGGCGATGCACCGCATTAGCAGGTCCCAGACTGTCCGCCAATTTATACGCATGCCATCAAGGATTTTTTTATGAGTTCACGTCGAGAATTTTTACGCTCCGCTGGAATGGCGAGCATCGCAGGCGGCGCAGTGGCCGCCGCCTCGGTTAGCCGCGTCGCGATGGCAGCACTGCCAGAGCCCGTCATGCAAATGAAGGCGGACACCATGCCACCGCTGGTGCCGAAAACAGGACGACCTTACAACCCGGTGGTCACGCTCAACGGATGGACGTTGCCGTGGCGCATGAATCAGGGTGTCAAGGAGTTCCACCTCGTGGCCGAGCCGGTGGTGCGCGAAATGTGCGAAGGCTTCAAAGCGCATCTATGGGGCTACAACGGCCAGAGCCCAGGGCCGACCATCGAGGTGGTGGAGGGGGATCGCGTTCGCATCTTCGTCACCAATAAGCTGGGTGAACTCACCAGCATTCATTGGCATGGCCAGCGACTACCCAATGGCATGGACGGTGTCACAGGACTGAATCAACCCGGTATCGCACCCGGAAAGACCTTCGTCTACGAGTTCGTCGCGCGCCGCCCAGGCACCTTCATGTATCACCCGCATGCCGACGAAATGGTGCAGATGGCGATGGGCATGATGGGCTTCTGGATTACGCATCCGAAGGAAAAGCACCCACTGATTGATGAAGTGGATCGCGACTTTGTGTTTCTGCTTAATGCGTACGACGTCGACCCCGGGGCCTACACGCCAAAGATCATGACGATGCTCGACTTCAATCTGTGGAGCTGGAACAGTCGCATTTTTCCGGGCATTGATTCGCTCAACGTGCGACTCAACGACAAAGTACGTATCCGAATTGGCAATCTGACGATGACTAATCACCCAATCCATTTGCACGGACACGAGTTCCTTGTCACAGGTACCGATGGCGGGCCAACGCCCAAGTCCAGCCGCCAGTATGAAGTCACCACCGATGTGGCAGTGGGGCAAATGCGTCAGATCGACTTTCTGGCCGACGAACCTGGCGACTGGGCGTTCCACTGCCACAAGAGCCATCACACGATGAATGCGATGGGCCACGACGTGCCCACGATGATCGGCGTGGATCACAGCGGTATCGCAAAAAAAATCACCCGATTGATTCCCGATTACATGGCCATGGCCGAGCGGGGCATGAAGGACATGACAGAAATGGAAATGCCGCTTCCCGACAACACAGCCGCGATGATGACCGGCACCGGCCCGTTCGGCTCGGTCGGAATGGGTGGCATGTTCAGTATGGTCAAAGTGCGCAAGGATCAAAAGCCGGGCGACTACACAGATCCTGGTTGGTACAAGCATCCGCCCGGAGAGGTCGCTTACGAGTGGACGGGTTCGATGCCAGATCCGGCGCGATTCAAGGCAGAGGGCAAGGGGTCAATGCCTGTTGAACGCATGCCGGCCAAGCAAGTTGAGGTCCAGGTTCGTAAACCCGGCGCTGGCCAGCACAAGCAGCATTGATGCGCACGGCCATGTCAATTCCTGTTCTCGATAACCTCGGTGCCATGCCCGACCGCCAGCGGGCATTGACCAATTACCGCCAGCTGGCGAACAACTACGACAGCACCTGCACACGAATCGAGGTGCTCCGCCGCGATGCGGTCCGGGCGCTAGATCTGAAAGCGGGGCAAACGGTGTTTGACATCGCCTGTGGCACCGGTCCTACTTTACCTCTGTTGGCCGACGGCGTTGGCGCGAGCGGGAAAGTTGTGGGTGTTGAGCTGAGCCCGGAGATGGCGGCACAGGCGCGTCGACGGGCAGGTGCGGGTTCGAACGCCGCAGTGGTGCACGTTGAATGTTGCGCCGTCGAAGACTTTCAGTCGACCGTGCGGGCTGATGCAGTGCTGCTGTCCTATACGCACGACGTACTGCAATCCGCTGCCGCAATTGATCGCCTGCTTGCCACCACAAAACCCAATGCACACTTCGTGCTGCTTGGCATGAAGACGCTGCCTTGGATTTGGGGATGGCCCGTTAACGTGTTCAATCTTTATCGCGCTCGTCGGTATCTGACCACGTACACCAATATTGGGCGGCCTTGGGCCGTTCTAGAAGCACACGGTGCCAAGATCGAAGTCATCAAAACCTCGCTATGGGGTAGCGCCTACATTGCCACGGCTACCTTCAAAAGGTCGTCAACGCCGAAAGTTCGTCCCACCCACTAATCATCGATTACCTTACGAAAGAAATTGTCATGAATAAAGCAATCCAAACCCTCTGCGTCGCGTTGTTTTCGCTCGCGGCTGTTACACAAGCTCACGCGCACGGCGACGAAGCCCACGCCAAAAAAGCCGGCCCGGTCAAAAAAGAACAAAAGGAATGGGGTATCGCCGGCGATGCCAAGTCGGTCAAACGCACAGTAACGCTCACAATGTCGGACACGATGCGGTTCAGCCCGGACATGATTGAGGTCAAGCAAGGCGATACCATCAAGCTGGTCATGAAAAACGACGGCAAGCAATTGCATGAACTTGTCATCGGCAGCAAAAAGGAGCTCGACGAGCATGCCGCTCTGATGGTTAAGTTCCCGAACATGGAGCACGACGAGCCTTACATGGCACATGTGCCCGCAGGAAAAACCGGTGAAATCATCTGGAATTTCAACAAGGCCGGTGACTTTGATTTTGCTTGCCTGATCGCGGGCCACTATCAAGCAGGAATGGTCGGGAAGATCAAGGTCACGAAAGGTGATGGGCATGCGCACAAGCACTAGCGTCGCGTCGCATCAGCGTCGACACTTGCTGATTGCCATCGCCGGCGCGTCACTGTTACCTGCGACAGCTTCGGCGCATGCAACACCTCTGGTAGAGGTTTGGAAAAGCCCAACGTGCGGATGTTGTAACGACTGGATCACTCACTTGAAGGCCAACGGTTTACAAGTGAAGGCCTATGACACGGGCAATGCTCCGAAGCGGTCTGAGCTTGGATTGCCGCCCAAACTCGCGTCTTGTCACACCGCGAAAATTGAAGGCTACGTCGTGGAAGGTCATGTCCCCGCGCGCGAGATTCATCGTCTGCTCAGGGAGCGCCCTGCTGCATTGGGCCTTGCGGTTCCGGGGATGCCGCTGGGCTCCCCTGGCATGGACGGAGAGGCGTTTGACCACAAAACCGAACCGTACAACGTATTGCTTGTCCTCCGCGATGGTGCCACTCGCGTTTTTCAGGCGTATTGATCTATTCACTTTTTTTCGACTCAAGGAAATGACACTATGAACACAATTCGGAATCTGGCCGTCGCAATTGCCCTCACATCCGTAGCAACATTTTCAGGTTTCGCGCTTGCTGATGACAAGGGCCACGATCACGCCAAAGCAGAACCCATGAAATCAATGCCGATGAAGGACGTTGACATGACTAACGCAGAAGTGCGTAAAGTCGACAAGGACGCAAAAAAAATCACACTAAAACACGAGGCTATCAAGAACCTTGACATGCCAGGAATGACCATGGTGTTTCAAGTGAAGGATGCTGCGTTGCTCGATAAAGCTCAGGCTGGTGACAAGATCAAGTTCAAAGTCATCAGCGAAGGTGGCGCGTATGTGGTCACCGATATCCAGCCAAACAAGTAATGCTTTGCTGACCCGTCGCTGGTCGACTCAACTCCCTTGGAGTGGCGTGCTGTTGGCGCTGGTTCTCGGTGTTGCAGCGCGCGATTGCATTTTGATCGCGAGCGCCGCCATGCTCGCCGTCTATATCGCGCGCATGAACGTCGAGCACGGTGAGGCGCGCGATTTGTTCCGATGTGCGATTCATTGTTGGGTCGTAGGCGGGGCGTCGTTAATGGTCGCACTTGCATTGGTCTTTTGGGTGAGCGCAATGCACGCAGACTTCTGGGGCGGTAACGACATCGGTACACCTTCGATGTTGGGTATAGTCGGCTTTTGCGTGCTGACTGTTGGCTTTACCACTGCCAAGACGATCAGCACTTCCCGTCGCAGAACGGAATTTGCGAGTTTCATAGCGTTTGGGGTGGTGATGGTACTGGCTGCTTTCGCCGCGCGCGCGGTCGACGCGAGTGGCCCCTGCGTTTTCGCGCTGAGTGTTGCCGCAGTCGTAGCGTTGTCAGGCTGGCAGTTGGCGCGCAAGATCGGCGCAGAGCTAGCACGTGCTGCCGTACGGATTTAGTTCGGTTGAATCATTATGCCGCACGAATTCAAAGCAATCCTGGATGCGCCGCCCGAGCTGTTGGCGAAGGTCGCACCACTCATGGTCGTGATGGTCGCCGCGATCATCGTGGGCATTGGTTGGCTGGCATTCCGTCAGCGAAAATTGCGCCAAAACCGCCGTCACTTCACGCCAAACAAGCCTCGAAAGAAACCCTGATACTAGGCGTCGGCGGTTTGGAGATTCGCCAGGGTCGGGGTCCCCTCGTTTTCAGTGCGATTTAGGACGATTGGCGCCCCTAGGCTACATGCGGGTTTGCGGCCGATCCGCTCGCAAATAGTCAATTAAATCAATGACTTGCTGTCTGCCAAATTTTGCCGTTTCGTAGGTCGTGGGGCGGCGCACTGGTCAGATTGGCTGTAGGAGAGTGGAACAAACCGGGGGCTGAAGCTTTGACCAACCCTATTTTGTGCCGTATTGCCGCATAGCTTTGCGGTGACTCGCTAAACTGTGCCTGCTATGGTCACGTCCAAGTTCGAGTTGGAAATCTACGGGCTTCATGTGTGGATTCGTCAAATCAGCCCCCGGTTTGTTCCACTCTCCACAAGGGGAGAAGACACGCCGCCAACATCCAACGCAATTTCATGTGTTTCACCCTTCCAAATTCTCTGCACTCGAACCTGCGTGCTTGTTTGGCGTCTGCTATTGAAGCCATCCCAAGGGCTGCGTCCGATGCAGGGTCACTTCGACCGGAAGCCATTTGCGACCCACGCTAAGAGGCCAAATGGAAGAAGCGGAATCGCTAATACGACGAGAGTACCTACCGCCGTAAAAAAAGCTCCGGCAACAATATTGGTGAAAATTCCCGAAAATGCTGGACTCCAACCACCCGACACTGAGAACCCGCCTGCGAGGTAGATGAAAAACGCAATAGTCGCGGCGACCGGCAATAAGCACATTAATAGAGCCTCGAACTTACCACCATTGGCATCTTTGGCTACTTCGTCTGCGAGTTTGATGCTTGCGTAGAGCGCGCCGCCTGCTGCACCCAAGCAAGGCATGAGCAAACTCTTAGCTGGTCCAGCTGGGCCAGACTCTGACCACAAAGCTAAAACGATTCCCCCAGTAATTAGGCACTGCAGCGTGACTAATACAGCCCAGACTCGGCGTGCACCGCCCATGTAGTTAACTGCCATATTGCTACGCACTTTCAGGTTAGGATCTACGGGGGCTGGCGGCGGCGCAGCACGATGTTGCGCTGGTGGAGGAGGGGAAGATGGCGGCGATGATCGTAGGCCACGATTGGCGTTTCGCCAATTTCCGTCTGCCTGTGATGGTGGAATGTCCGCGCCGTAAGCGGACCGCATTGCATCTGCGCCAGAACGCGCGTATGAGGCACAACCGTAGCTAGTGGTCGTACGTTTTGCGGCTTCTTGCTCTTGATCTGCAATCCATTCGTCATGCTCTTTAAGGCGCGCCGGCTCAGAAAGCACCGCGTACGCTCGATTCAACATCACCATGATTCGCGCCGCCTGTTCGCTACAGGGGTTCAGGTCAGGGTGATATTTTT
>Ga0209608_1002084_pt1 | contig 14817 bp, 15 predicted proteins | sample AD_UKC130_MetaG_FD_184428 | JGI IMG/M metagenome (GOLD analysis project Ga0209608, IMG submission 184428) | Active sludge microbial communities of municipal wastewater-treating anaerobic digesters from Canada - AD_UKC130_MetaG (SPAdes) (version 2) | ecosystem: Engineered > Bioreactor > Anaerobic... | reverse complement strand
TAAGTAAATCTAAATTAAGTAAATCTAAATAAAGAGTGCCCTTTGAGCGCCAGTCTTGATGAAAGGGTGGTGCTCTTTTTTATGAAAACAATTGAAGTCATTGAAAAATTGAGAGAAAAAATATCGAAAAAACCTTCGGAATTTCAAGCAGTCGAAGATTTATTTGAGATGATTCGTATATATGAGAATGAGAACCCAAAAGCGGCTCATGCTCTTAATCGTGAGGTTCGGTCTATAACGGCGGCGCAGGTGAAAAATAATAAAAATCCTGTGAATATAAGCGAGAAGTTTTATTGGCTGCATAAGCGAAGTCTATTATTCGATGCTCCTATAGATTTTGATGCTTACTTGCAATATGTTGAATTTGATAGGGAACCTTCTAAGAGGTTCTACCTTCCTCGCCGCAGGATTATTAAACCCATCGTTGATTCGTTGCAGCAGATTGAGGATGATGAACTTGATTTACTCGCTATTTCTTTACCACCGGGAACAGGTAAAACTACACTCGGTATTTTCTTCCTCTCATGGCAGATGGGTAAATATCCCGATATGCCAAACTTAGCATCGGCTCACTCCGATAAGTTGACACGAAGTTTCTATGACGGGGTTTTAAACATTATTACAGACCCGGAATATTTGTGGAAGGATGTTTTTCCGGGTGTAGAAATCGTGGGAACTAATTCCAAAGATGAAACAATCGACCTCGGTAAGCCGAAACGATTCAAGACGCTCACTTGTCGTTCTATTGACGGCTCATTGACAGGTGCTACTCGATGCGAGAGAATTCTTTATGCGGACGACCTTGTTTCCGGCATAGAAGAAGCTCTATCTAAAGACCGATTGGATAGCCTTTGGGATAAATACACCAATGACCTTAAATCCAGAAAAAAGCTCGGATGTAAGGAAATCCATATCGCCACTCGATGGTCAGTTCATGACCCTATCGGCAGACTTGAACGCCAATATGAGGGTAACCCCCGTGCTAAGTTTTTTGCTCTTCCTGCGCTTAATGAGAATGATGAAAGTAATTTTGATTATGATTACGGCGTTGGGTTCGATACGAAATATTTCCTCGATATGAGAGCCAGCTTGGATGATGTTTCGTGGAAATGCTTATTTCAAAATGAGCCGATTGAGCGTGAAGGATTACTTTTCCCGGAAGAAGAATTGCTGTATTACAATGGGGTACTGCCTGATGGGGAACCGGATAGAAAAGTTTCCGTATGTGATATTGCATGGGGTGGCGGTGATAGTTTGTCTATGCCGATATGTTATGTTTACGGTGAAGATGCCTATGTGGTCGATGTGGTTTTCAATAACGGAGATAAGGAAGTTACTCGCCCCATTGTAGTCGGAAAATTAAAGCAACACCTCCCCCATCAAGTTCGTTTTGAAGCCAACAACGGCGGCGATGAGTATGCTGATAAAGTTGATGAGATGCTTCGTAAGGAAGGAATCAAGTTAAATATTTCTCATAGGAAGTCTCCTTCTACCGCAAGTAAATTGTCAAGAATTATTCAAGCCGCTCCCGATATTAAGAAATTATACTTCTTGGATAAAAAGCATCGGTCAAAGGAATATTCAAAGTTCATGAAAGAACTAACCTCTTTCATGCAGACCGGAAAGAACAAACACGATGATGCTGCCGATTCGTTGGCAATGCTCACGGTTCTTTTAAAACATCCCGGCGGTAGTGTTGAGATTATTAAACGACCTTTTTAACTATATGTAGTATATTTACCTCTTGACAAATGCTATATGTTGTGGTATAGTGTATAGATGGAAAAGTATATAAAGTTATCGAGGGCGGAAATGGTTCCTGTAGCATTCGAGAGAGTATCCGAGATGATGGACACATCAACCATTCTATAGCTGTTTTTATAAAGATTAGAGCGTAATCGCTTGGGTACATTTGGTATCGAAGGGGTTATGCTTTTGTTTCTTTAGGGGTGGTGATAGTTGAAGGTTTTTTCCGTAAGGCTCAGTCGTGAGCTAGAGGAAATCATCTTAGTACCGATAGCAGATTCTCATGACTCAGACGCTTTCGCTGACGAGAAGTATGTTGAGGATAGAATTAAGTTCATTAAGGAGACCCCAAACGCTTTCGCCTTATTGAACGGTGATCTTATGAACATGGCAACTAAAAATTCTAAAAGCGATGTGTATGCTGATAAATATAGCCCCGATGAACAACTGGATCGCTGTATAGAACGATACTATCCGATACGAGATAAGATTTTGGGCGTGAACGAAGGAAACCATGAACGCCGAATCTCTAAGGAGACAGGCATTCAAGTGACAAAGCGGTTTGCTAGAGAGTTAGGAATAGAGGATAGATATTCGCCGAGTGGGTTGTATATCATCCTTCGAGTCGGACAAGTTCAAGGTAAAAAGCGTGAGAGCAACGGTAGCGGAAAAATACGCCAAATATGCTACACGATTTATATGACACACGGGTCAAGGAGTGGAAGAAAAGCTGGTAGCAAGGTAAATGCTCTTATCGAATTGTCGAACATAGTTACCGCTGATGTATACATCCATTCGCATTCCCATTTAGGTGCAATTATCCCCGGAGTAATAAATGTGCCGGATTTAAGAAACGACAAGGTAAAAGTTAACGAGACCTTGTATATAAATACAGCAGCACCATTGGATTACGGCGGATATGGCGAAATAGGAGAATATCAGCCGGTCAGCAAGAAATCCCCGATAATCTACTTATGTGGGACAAAGAAATCAATGGATGCTGATTTAGGGGAAAGGATAAGATGGAATGATTGAGAAAGTTGTTTACATCTGTCATGAGTTCGGTGGTAAACAAGAAAATGTTGATAAAGTTGCTACGCTCGTGAGAGAGCTTAGTAATCTCTACCCTACTATTTGTTTTATCTCTCCGATTCACGCTTTCGGATTCCTGTATGAGTCCACAGATTATGACCGAGGGATGTCATATTGTTTAACTCTTTTAGATATGTGTGATGAAATGTGGGTATTCGGTGAGTTTAGTAATAGTACGGGTTGTCTTATTGAAAAAGAGTATTGTAGGAAATACAAGATTCCTATTGTAGAAAAGAGGTGATTAAAACGGAAACCAGAACAATGTTTGGCAGAAGGGTTATTTATTCATCTGTATCGGAAATAACTCGTGAAAATGTTGTGGATGTTCTTAAAAACGCAATGCGCATACATTCGGTAAACAGTAGTGAAATAGACTATCTTTATCAATATTACAAGGGTAATCAACCCATCCTACAACGAGTTAAAGCTATTAGACCGGAAATTAACAATAGAATTGTTGAGAATCATGCCTATGAAATTGTATCTTTCAAAACCGGATATGTTTTTGGGGAACCGATTCAGTATGTACGGAGAAGTGAAGATAAAGAGATTTCCGAAAAAATTACCCTGCTAAATGAATTTATGTTTGCAGAAGATAAGGCACAAAAGGATAAAGAATTAGCCGAATGGTTTTATATTTGTGGTACAGCTTACAGAATGATATTGCCGGATACGATTGCTGATGAAAGCCCGTTTGAAATTGATACACTTGATCCTCGATATGCTTTCGTAGTATATAACAACGGCTTTGGAAAAAAGCCGCTTATGGGTGTTAAATACATTAAGACCGATGATGGGAAAATGCTTTACAGCATCTATACTACAACCACTTATTTTGAGGTTGAGGAAGATGTGGTTGTAAAAGAAGAACCTCATGTTTTGGGAGATGTTCCGATTATTGAATATCCGGCTAACTCAGCAAGATTGGGGTCTTTTGAAATTGTATTGGGTTTGCTCGATGCTCTTAATAACACAGTATCAAACCGCATGGATGGCATAGAACAGTTCGTTCAAGCCTTTATGAAGTTTGTGAATTGTGATATTGATGAGGAACAGTTTACAGCTTTGAAAGAAATGGGAGCAATAAAGATTAAAGGCGAACCCGGAAATCCCGCCGATGTGGATATTGTTTCAAAGGAGCTTAACCAAACTCAAGTTCAAGTAACAAAAGATGATATTTACCAGATGATATTGATTATTTGTGGTATGCCGGATAGGAATAGAGCTAATCGTACAACAGGTGATACCGGGCAAGCTGTTATTCTTAGAGACGGTTGGAGTGCTGCTGAATCCAGAGCGAGGGACACTGAATTGGCATTCAAATGTTCTGAAAAGATGTTCCTTCGTTTAGCTTTGAGAATTATTAACACTGTGCATGGGCTTGATCTCAAGCTAAGTGACATTGACATTAAATTTACTCGAAACAAAACTGACAACCTATTGGTCAAAACACAAGGTTTGCAGAACATGCTTGAAGCTGGTATTCATCCTCAGATAGCGATAGCTAATAGCGGATTATTCAGCGACCCAGAACAGACATATCTCGATTCGTTACCTTATTTGGAGAAATGGCTGACCGCAAAGGCAACATACACTCCATCAAATAATAAACCTAATCCAGAGGGGGTAGCGTGATGAAGTGATGCTTTTGATTGATGTTCGATGTAAAAAATGTGGTAAGTTGCTCGGAAAAATCAGAGGCGAAGCCGAAATAAAGTGTAAAAATTGCAAAACAATAAACTATTTTAACACAGAGCGCCAAAAGAGTGCCGATTGACCTTTGATTAGAGGTTGATTGGTACTTTTTATTTCAAGCGAGAGAACGCTATAAAACACAATAGGGAGAGAACCGACTAAACACAAACATTCGGTGAGAGAACACCTATAAAACACAAACATTCGGTGAGAGAACACCTATAAAACACAGGAGGTTATTATGGATATTAAAACTTTACTCGGTGATGCGTACAGAGAAGGAATGACAATCGATGAAATTAATGCAGCATTAGCTGATAAAAATTTTGTAGACCCGGCGACTCTTCCGAAGTCAGTGCCGAAAGAGGTTTTTGACAAGACTGCTTCGGAGCTTGCGAAAGTTAAAAAAGAGTTGAGGGAATTACAAGAATCTACTATGTCGGCGGATGAGAAGTTGAAAGCCGAATTAGAAAAGGCTGCTGCCGCTCAACTCACTTATGCAAAAGAGCTTTCAAAACTTAGAGCAAAAGAGATTTTCGTTTTGGCAGGATTAACCGAAGATGATTATAGTTCCATTTTGGATGCGATTGTTTCCGAAGATGAGGAAACTACTAAGGCTCGTGCAAAAAGCATAGTTGACCTTATTGCCGCTCAAAAGGCTGCTGCTGAAAAGGCACTTAAAGCAGAATTGCTAAAAAGCGCACCAAAACCGCCCGCCGGAAAAAACGGAGAAATGACAAAAGAGGATTTCGACAAACTGACATTGACCGAAAAGGCAAAGTTAAAATTGGAGAATCCAGAATTATACAAAATGCTTATAGGAGGTAATAAATAATGGCAGGATATTATCTTAATTTTCCGTTCGATGCGGAATTATTTGTGCAGGCGTGGGGTGAAGCTCCCGACCCGGTAAGGACAGCTTTATTAAACAGCGGTGTTCTCGTGAACGACCCTGTTGCGGCTGCGAAATTACAGAACGATGGTAATTTATATACTCTCCCCTTCTACAATATTCTCGATGGGGAAGAAGTGAACTATGATGGCGCAACGGACATTACCTCTACCGAAACAAGCGCTGATGTGCAGACTGGTATTGCTTATGGTAGAGCAAAAGGCTTTACTGCCAGAAATTTCGTAGCAGAACTGTCCGGATCTGACCCCTTCGGTCATATCGTAAATTCTGTAGCGAGGTATTGGAATAAGAAACGCCAGAATCGTATTATAGGCTTGCTTGACGCTATTTTTAATATTACTAATGACCCCGAATGGGCGAAGCATACCGTTAACCTCAGTGTAACAAGCGATACGCCCTATAAGATTGAAGCTACCACTCTGAATGATGTTGCCACTGATACTCTCGGAGATAATAAATCGGCTTATGCGGTTGCAATCATGCATTCTAATGTGGCTAGAACATTAGAGAATTTGCAGCTCCTTGAGTATTGGAAACAGACCGATGCTAACGGCATTCAAAGACCTACGACATTGGCTTCTGCGAACGGTTATCTCGTTATTGTTGACGATGGCGTTCCGGTTGATACAACCACTGTAGGTTATCCTAAGTATACCACCTACTTGCTTGGAACAGGTGTTCTGAGGTTTGCACCGGGCAGACTTGATGTTCCCGTAGAAATTCATCGTGACCCCGCTAAGAATGGTGGACAGGATACTTTATATACCCGTATTAGAGAAACCATTCATCCTAACGGCTTTAGCTTTAAGGTTCCGACCACCGACTGGAGTGAATCTCCTACCGATGCTCAATTGTTCGACAAAAATAATTGGGTTCGTAAGTTTGATGCTAAAGCTATTCCTATGGCAAGGCTCATTACCAATGGTTAATAGAAAGGGGTGTAGCGTGAGTGGCAGATATAAACTCAAAACTCGACCAGTTAAAAGGTTTGCTTGGTATAAGCGGAACGGAGGAGGATGCGTTGCTGCTCACGCTCCTATCCATTGCCGCACAAAAGATTCTCGACCGAGCATATCCCTATGATCCAACGATTATAGAGGTTCCGGCTCGTTATGAAACTAAACAGGTTGAAATAGCGGCTTACCTCTATAACAAACGAGGTGCGGAGGGACAAATCTCTCATAGCGAAAATGGCATAAGCCGTACTTATGAGAGTGCTGATGTGCCGGAAAGCCTTATGAGGGGTATTACCCCATATGTGGGGGTGTTCCGATGAGAGCATTGGAACGAAACAAACAGACGATCTATTATGCTCTTTATGAAGGTAAAAAACCTGTTTTCGATGAGTACGGTAACGAAACCGGAGAGTATGAAATACTGTATTCCTCCCCCATCGCTTTACGAATAAATGTGTCGGCGGCAAAGGGTGAAAGCTCGACAAGACCATTCGGTGATACCGAAAACTACGATAAGGTTTTAATGACAGATGACCTAAGCATACCAATCACTGAAACAAGTATTTTATGGATTGATTCGCTCGATACTCAAAAACCGCATGATTATATTGTCAAGAAGGTTGCAAAGAGTTTGAATAGCGTATCAATTGCTGTAAGCAAGGTGAATGTTAGTGCGTAAAATATCGTTCGGTCTATCTGTCAAAGAAATCGACCGTGCGATAAAAGAAGTTGAAAAGTACAAATCTGAATTGAACGCTAAAATATCCTTGCTGATTGAAACTCTTACGGATTACGGCGTAGAGATTGCAAAAGTACAAGTACAACAACTTGGAGCATGGTACACCGGGGAGCTTGAATCGAGCATTAGCGGTTATTTTAGTCCATCGACGGGGGTTGGCATCATCAAGGCGGGTGCGCCATATGCAGTTTATGTTGAATTCGGAACAGGTGTTGTAGGCGCAGGTTCCCCCCACCCCGACCCCGCAGGATGGCAATATGATGTGAACGCACATGGTGAAAGCGGCTGGTGGTATTACAACGATAGAGATGGAAAAATGCACTGGACGAAAGGAATGCGGAGTCGTCCTTTCATGTATAACACAGCACGGGAATTAGAGCAGGAATGCGTAAGAATCGCAAAGGAGGTATTCAGCCGTGATTGATATAGAGTCTATAATTTTCCAAAGGTTGTCAACCGTGTTGAGAGCCAATTACAGTGAAATATCAGTCTACGGTGAGTATGTTAAAACTCCTGCTGTATTTCCGTGTGTGACAATTGAGGAAAAAGACAATTATGTTTTAGAACGAACTCAATCGAGCGGAGGAATTGAGAATCATGCTGGACTCGTGTACGAAATAAATGTGTACTCCAACAAAAAGACCGGTAAGAAAAGTCAATGTAAAGAAATTTTCTCTCTAATCGATAGAGAAATGCAGGACATGGGTTTTACACGAACTATGCTGAATCCGATTCCGAATATAGACGATGCCACCATTTATAGAATGGTCGGCAGATATAAGGCGGTAGTATCGACCAACAAAACAATTTATAGGAGGTAAAGATTATGGCTATTACTACCTATGGTATGACTTTGAAATGGGGAACCAACCCCGAATCTCTGACAAAAAAAGTCGACATTAAAGATTTTCCAGACCTCGGTGGTGCTCCCGAACTTCGTGAAACCACTACTCTTTCGAATCCTGCTCAGACATATATCTTAGGCATTCTGTCTATGGATTCTATGGAGTTCACAGCGAACTACACTAAATCTGATTACGAAGCAGTATTAGCAGACGCAAATAAGAAACTGTATTATGCCCTTGAATTTGGAATAGACGGTTCAGAAGGTGTTTTTGAATGGCAGGGTGAACATACTGTTTGGGTGACGGGAGCCGGTGTAAACGATGTTGTTGAAATGAAAATCGGTATTGCACCTTCCACTAAACCTACTCTGAGAACAGCTTAATGGAGGTGTAGACAATGGCTAAACAGATTACTTTTGAATTCGAAGGTAAGAAATATGTACTTGAATTTACAAGGAAGTCCATAGAAACAATGGAAAAACAGGGTTTTATCGCAAGCGATATTGTTGAAAAACCTGTATCTACTTTACCGGCATTGTTCGCAGGAGCATTCCTTGCTCATCATCGCAATGTAAAGCGTGAGGTAATTGACAAGATTTTCGACAAACTCACCAACAAGCAAGAGTTGATTAGTAAGTTGGCTGAAATGTATAACGAACCTATCATGGCTCTTTTGGATGAACCGAGCGAAGATGAGGGAAACTTGAATTGGGGAGCGAACTGGTAAACTCAGCTCCCCTCCCTACTTATACCGAGCTATTTTACGAGCACTTTCCATTTTATTTGTCAATAGGTATGACCTACGACCAGTATTGGAATGACGATTGTGAATTGGTGGTTTATTACCGTAAAGCTAACGAGTTGAAAAACGCTCGAAAAAATCAAGAGTTGTGGCTTCAAGGAATGTATATCTACGAAGCGTTATGCTGTGTGTCACCTGTATTACATGCTTTTGCTAAAAAGGGTACGAAACCACATCCCTATCGGGATAAACCTTATCCCATCTCGGCTGAAGAAATCAAAGAGTATAAAGAAGCTATGGAAAAAGCAAAACGGAAAAAAGCGATGGCTGCTTTTATGACATGGGCATCGCAACTGGATTTACCAGATAAGGTTGAACGAGAGGAAGTGAGTGTAGATGTCCACCACGATTGATAGTTTACAAATAGAAATAACTCAAAACTCACAACAAGCGGTGAACGGCTTAGATGCGTTGACCGCTTCTCTCGGTCGGCTCAAAACTGCATCCAAAGGTGGAGTGGGTCTTACTGCTGTAAGTAATCAGCTCAAGAAATTAAACGATGTTGTGAATACGATGCAAGACCCCTCCACCAAAATATCTCAGCTTGTTTCTGCATTAAAGCCGTTAGAGTCTATAGGTAAATCCAACCTTAATTCCACGATAAATTCACTGAAAAAGTTGCCGGAACTTACTAAGCAATTAGCCGCTATTGATATGGGTGCGTTTGCTACTCAGATAGATAGGGTTGTTTCGGCGTTGAAGCCGTTGGCTACCGAGATGAATAAAATTGCAGCCGGGTTTAGTGCATTTCCTTCCCGAATTCAAAAACTTATTATACAGAACGAAAAGCTCTCCGCATCCAATGCTAAGGCGGCTAAGTCTTTTGGTATCTTGGGGACGGGCATAAGCCGTTTACAAGCTATGTTCGGAGTTTACTATTTGGCATTTCGAAAGATTACTTCTCTTGTAAGAGACTGGATTAGTGAGAGTAATAATTATGTTGAGAATTTAAACCTTTTTAGAGTTTCTATGGGAGAGGCTGCAGATGAGGCACTGGATTTTGCCTACAAGGTAAGAGACGCTTTCGGCGTAGACCCGTCCGAGTGGATTCGTTATCAAGCCGTATTTCAGAACATGGCTACTGGTTTCGGTATAACGGCGGAGAAGGCAACGGTTATGTCTAAGGGTCTAACACAGTTAGGTTATGATTTGGCTACAATTTTCAATGTTGATTATGAAGTGGCTATGCAGAAACTCGAAAGTGCCATAGCCGGTCAACCTCGTCCGATGCGAGAGTGGGGTTTTGATATATCGGAAACCACTTTAAAAATGGTAGCCTTAAATCATGGTATAAAAAAGAATGTAGAGTTGATGACTCAAAATGAGAAAGCCCAGCTTCGATACATTCAATTGATGGAAACGGCTCAGAAGCAGGGGATTCTTGGGAACTTTGCAAGAGAAATATATACACCTGCTAATGCGCTTCGTATTTTGAACCAACAGTTACTTCAATTAAGAAGAGCATTAGGAGACATGATTATTCCAATATTAATTAAAATAATCCCTTATATTCAAGCATTCGTAAAGGTTATTACCAATGCGGTGAGAGCGATTGCTACTCTGTTCGGATTTAAACTTCCAAAGATTGATTATTCCGGGTTAGAAGGTCTTAAATCCGGAGCAAAAGCCGCAGAAAATGCTATAGGAGATACCACCGCTGCGGTTAAGAAATTAAAGAGCGTGACAACAGGTTTTGATGAACTTAATATCATTCCTCAAGATGACGGTAGCGGTGGCGGTAGTGGTTCCGGTGCAAGAGTCGGAGGTGTCGGTAAAGACGACCTCGGTCTTGAAATAAAAGCATACGAAGGTTTTTTGAGTGAAACGCGGAATAAGATTAATGAGCTAGCAGAGAAAATAGAAAAGCCTTTCGAGAAGGCTTTGAAACTCGCAGGGTTAATTGGCGTTGCTATCGCATCTTGGAAGATAAGTGATGCTTTGTTTTCTTTGTTCACAGGTAAAGGCGGAAGTGAGTTTTTCAAGGCTGTAAACACATTGGGAAAAGCGTTTATTTCTCCGAGTGGTGAAACCATAAAATTAGCAAGCCTACTCGGTGATAGTACAGCGTATGTGGGAACGGCGGCAGTAATAGCTGGTATCGCTGCTACGATTGCTGTTATAGTTCTCCGAACAGCGGACTTAGTTAAAAATAGTGAACGCTTTAGAGAAGGTCTATCGGCTATATGGAATGGTCTTGTTTCCGGGGTGGATTGGATTGTAAATACCGCAACCCCTGCTATTAGAAATTTCTTCTCAAACCTTATTCCAAAGGAGTTGAAAAGCGCCTTCTCAGCGATCTTTGAGCCTATAAGCGGTTTCTTTAAGGCGTTGAATATAGACGCAAAGGATTGGTTATTGACACTCGGTAGTATCGCCTTGCTGTTCACCCCTGCCGCTCCTTTTGCCGGCGCTGTTCTCATATTCGAGACTCTCAGTGTGGCGATTAGGGGGATTGGATGGGCAACATCCGATGCCATTGAAAAAGTTGACTTGTTTGGTAATGATATCAGTGAAACCACGAAATCAAAGGTTCAACCGTTCGTGGAACAGATGAGGGAGTTGGACGATGTTATCACTACGCTTGATTGGACAAACATGGTTATTGACCAATCTGTAGTAGATGATGTCGCAACGAAAGTTAAGGCAATTTCCGAAACCATCATAAACGAGCTTGATGCAGATAAGAACGAAGCTCTTGCTACTCTTGCTCCGTTGAGGAAAGCTCTCGGTGAAGAAGCCTACAATAAATTAATTGCAGACAGTGCCGCTTATTATGACGAAATGATCGATAAGGTAAGACAAAATGAAGATCGCATCAATGAAATCGTGGCAAAGGCTAAAGCCGAAAACCGTGCGATAACTCAGAGCGAAGCCGATGAAATCAACCGCATACAGTCCGAAATGATGGATATTGGTATCATGCATCTTTCTGAAACAGAGATTGAATACCGAAGGATTATGAATCGTATGAAGGATAACTCGATTCATACCTCTTTAGAGCAAGCAAGCGAAATTATTAAGAACGCTCAGTTGACCAGAGATGAAACTATTGAGGCAGCAGAAACTCAATATGCGAAAGTAGAACTCGAAGCTGAGAGGATGCTCGCTGTGGGTGCAATAAACGAGGAACAGTATAAAGCAATGATTGATGCCGCTGCCCAAACCAGAGATGAAACGATTGCTGCTGCTAACGAGCAATATGACACCATTTATAACACAACCATTACTAAGCTCGGCGATGCGGCTAAATATATCGATAGCACTACCGGTGACATCAAAGGAAAGTGGGAAGTGATCTGTGATGATATTGCCGCTTGGTGGGATACAACATGGACTGACATCAAAGATCGTTTCACAACATGGGGTGAAGAAATAAAAACAGGTTGGGACAGCTTTAAGAGCACATTCAAAACAGGATGGTGTGCGTTTTGGAAGGACATCGGTAACTTCTTCATCGATATATGGAATGGTCTCATTGGTGGACTTGAGAAGGCTATAAATTGGATTATCGATGGAATAAACGACTTAATCGATAAATATAACGAAGCTGTATCCAACATTCCGAAAATTGGTAGTAAGATAACCGTTTCTAACCTTAGTACCATATCAATCCGTAGGGTTCCGCGGCTTGATGTTCCTCAGTTTGCATTAGGTGGATTCCCCAAAACAGGAGAGCTGTTTATCGCCCGTGAGTCCGGTCCCGAAATGGTTGGCTCCATCAGAAATAGAACGGCAGTAGCGAACAACGACCAGATTGTCGAGGCGGTTTCTCAAGGTGTATTTGAAGCGGTTGTTGCTGCTATGCCTAAATACAATGAGCAGCCGTTAGAAGTCAAAGTCTATTTGGATGGTAAAGAAATTACGAAGAAGGTTGAGAAAATACAGCGTGAGCGTGGAACAACCTTGTTACCGGGAGGTGTAGCGTATGGCTGGTAGAGCCTTAGTGTCAGTCGATGGATATGATTTTCCCGAACCGTCAACATATAGCGGAAATACCGCAACCCTTGTTGATTCCGGGCGTAATGTTGAGGGACGCATGATAGGTTCGGTCATCCGTGACGATGTGGCAAAAGTGGAACTCACATGGAATTATTTAACCGTTAAAGAATGGGCGAACATCAATAAAAAGTTCAAACGCTCCGCCGGTGGAAAGTTTATAAACTTGGTTAACTTCTTTGACCAGAGTGCCGGAGGTTGGGTCACAAAAGAAATGTATGTCAGTGACCGTAGTGCGGGAATGTGGCGGCGTGACCCTTCCACTGGTGATATTCTTGGTTGGAAAGACTGTAAACTAAGTCTAATAGAGGTTTAAGGGGTGTAGATTGTGCAACCTGTCAGTGCAAATTGGCTGAATAATCAAAAACAAACCATCGTTGAAGAAAGTTTTGTTGAGGTGTCTTATGATTTTACTGACCCCGATGCTCTTGCCGATGCTTCTGCTTCTGACAACGGTTCTATCTACATCGCCAACACCCCTCAAATTGTAAGCGGGGTGGCGAAGGACATTGTGCCTTACGCCACCCTAGAACATAATATTTGGTTATTGGACGGGAGTAGAAAGATTATCCCCGAATCCGATTATGGAGATACCGGATATGTGAGCAATATTCTCAGTAACGAAACATGCGGTTTTGACAAAATACCCATTGTCGAAATCTCGTTCACTGAGGTACACGCTCCCCTAATTCCCGGTATTACTATTACATGGGGAGATGCATACAACGAATATGCAGAGAATTTTAGAGTAACCGCCTATAACGGAGCAACATTGGTAGCAGAGAAAACTGTCATCGATAATAAATCTGTTATATCGGTAGTAGAGCTTGACATTGAGAATTATGACCTCATCCGTATTGAAATTCTTAAATGGTGCTTACCATATCACAGAGCAAGAATATCCAATGTTTTTATTGGTATCAATAGAATTTATACGAAAACCGACTTGTTGGAATTCGAACATTTACAAGAGGTAGACCCGTTGAACGCTAAATTGCCAAAGATAAGCGTTCGGTTCGGAATAGACAATACTTCGGATGAGTACAATCCAAACAACGAAGCCGGAATGTCAAAGTATCTTATGGAACGGCAGGAAATACGAACTCGATATGGTTATAAGTTGGGTGATTCTATTGAATGGATAGACGGCGGAGTATTTTATCTCTCCGAATGGGAAGCACCGCAGAACGGAATATCTGCTAATTTCGAAGCTCGTGACCTTTTGGAATTTATGAGTTCTACTTACATGAAAGGTGTTTATTCCTCGGAGGGGGTTTCGCTCTATTCGTTAGCAACGGCAGTATTCGAAGAAGCTAATCTGCCTTTAAATTCAGACGGTACGGTGAAATGGGTAATTGACGATTCTCTTAAAAATATTTACACGAACGCCCCTCTCCCTCTTGTGAGTTTAGCTGAATGCTTGCAAATGATAGCCAATGCTGCCGCCTGTGTTCTGTATGCCGATAGGAAGGGAACATTGCACATTGAGCCTATTAAAACAGAGTCAGATGATTACACGATAGATAACTTTAACAGCTTCAAAAAATCGGAGATTTCGCTAACGAAGCCGCTTTTACAAGTGGATGTAACCACTTATAACTATTTCATAGGTGACACCGGAAAGGAATTATACAACGGTGTAATTCCCATCAATGGTTCTAAGTCGATTTATATTACTTACTCCGACCCGGCAGTTAATGTTTCGGCTAATGTCACGAATGGAACATTGGTTTCGGCAAATTATTATACAAATGCTTGTTTACTTACTATTACCGGAAACGGCGATGTAAGTGTGAATATAACCGGAGATATTCTTAAGACCTCAGAAACCATCATTACAATAAGTACCGGTGAGGAAAAGGGTGAAATTCAAAAAGTTGAAAATCCACTGATTACTACACCCGAAAGAGCAGTTGCCATCGGGGAATGGGTCAAAGATTATTTATCGAAGAGAAAAATTATATCTTCTGAATGGAGGGCAGACCCACGGCTCGATGTTATGGATATTATCACGGTCAAGAACAATTACGGCT
>Ga0209608_1002074_pt1 | contig 14853 bp, 17 predicted proteins | sample AD_UKC130_MetaG_FD_184428 | JGI IMG/M metagenome (GOLD analysis project Ga0209608, IMG submission 184428) | Active sludge microbial communities of municipal wastewater-treating anaerobic digesters from Canada - AD_UKC130_MetaG (SPAdes) (version 2) | ecosystem: Engineered > Bioreactor > Anaerobic... | reverse complement strand
CTGATAACCTTCCACGCCTACTATGGGTTTTATTCCCAATTTCTGGGCTTCACTGACGAACTCCACCAAGCCATAAGTAACTCCGTGGTCAGTTATGGCTATTGCAGGCATCTCAAGCTCTTTTGCTCGCTGGACCAGCTTTTTAGGCAAAGTCACACCGTCAAGTAAAGAATAAGCGCTGTGAACATGCAAGTGCACAAACTGATTCGTCATACCAACGTTTATTATAATAGAGCTATGACTGGGAAGCTCAAAATTATCCTCGTAGAAGACGATATTTCTTTTGCTGAGTTGCTTTCTCAGCGTTTAGAAGAGTTTGGCTTTCTAGTTGAACATTATGAAGACGGTGCTTCCTTTCTTGACTTAAAACCAGGGGGGCGTTTGATCTTGCTTGATCTAATGCTTCCAAACTTGGATGGCTTCAGAGTTTTGGAAATTCTAAGGCACCGAAAGGACAAAACACCGGTCATTGTAATCTCTGCACGAAGCAGCGAAGAAGATGTGGTAAAAGCACTAGAACTTGGAGCTGCTGACTACGTTTTTAAGCCCATAAGAATGAAAGAACTAATTGCCAGGATAAACCGCCTTTTAGTGCAGGAAACCAACGATGATGGCACAACTAAACCCATGGTGGAAAACGATTTTCTTGTGACTCCTGAAGGAGAACGTGTTCAGCTCACGGTAACTGAAGCTCGATTAATTCAACTACTGATTGAGAACCCCGGACAAGTTTTTACCCGGGAAGAACTCATAGAAAGCATAAGTGATAAAGCTGAGAACCCCAAAGTCATCGACGTGCACATTCACAACCTTAAGAAAAAAGCACCTTGGTTAAAGGAAAGAATCAGAGCCATAAGAGCCTTAGGATATGTTTACCAGCCGTGATTTAGAAATACTTGAGAACTTGAACATGGCAGCTCTGATCATGGAGGATGAGAACAAGGTTGTCTTGGCAACAAAACAAATGACCGAGCTTCCCTTCTTTTCCTTCATTCCTGGCGCACCTATTTCTGTCAACGTTAGACGTGCAGACATAAGGGAAGCATTACTAACCCGTGATGCATTCTCCATCATGAGCCCAACTCGAGAGCGCACGTTTCAAGTACATCGTTTTACAGAAGAAAATCTCCTTATCGTAGTACGTGAAGTTACACAGGCGGTTGAACAAACCCAACAAGTAAACATTCTCATTTATCACGTCGTTCACGAGATCAGGAATGCTTTAAACAACCTCTCACTTTCACTGGACTATCTTAGTGACCCATACATGTCCAAAGTTGAAGAAAGCATAAACAGATTGGATAGGCTTTCTCAGCAGCTTACGGATTTTACTAGCTTAAGCGCTTTGGAAGCAGAAGATGTTCGCCTCAGTGACATAGCAGAGTCTATAAAACAGATCTTTGATGTCCCGGTAATAATGACACACGAAGCCATATGGAAAGTAAATAAAAAGCTTCTTCTCATGGCTCTCCGAAATCTAATAGACAATGCACTTACTTATGGCAAAGATCCCATAGTTTTCATCGAAGAACAGCAAATACGCGTAGAGGATCAAGGCCCCGGATTGCCAGCGCAAATAGTTGACAAGCTATTTACCCCTTTCAACACCACAAAGAGCGTAGGATTGGGATTGTTTATCGCCAAAAAAGCATGTGAGTTGAATAATTTAACCATTGATTACAAACCAAACATACCCCACGGCTGCATCTTTACCATTTCTTTACCGAGTTTTCTTAGAATCGGAGTAGACACTGAGAAAAGGAGGTAAGAAAATGAAGCAGTCAGCAAGGTATTTAGGTGTTTTGGGAACCATGGTCATATTGGCTTTGATTCTGGTAGGCTGTGGTTCCTCTGCACCCAGTAACAATACAGGTAAGGAGACAAAGAGCATTGTTGTTAAAGGTTCGGACACTGAGGTAAACATGGTCCAAGCATTGGCAGAGCAATTTCACGATGTCTACCCAGATGTAAACATATCCGTTTCGGGAGGAGGAAGTGGCTCAGGCATTGCCGCTCTTCTTAATGGAGAAATCGACATAGCTAACTCCTCTAGGAAAATCTCTCAAGAAGAGCTTGACCAGGCTAAAGCAAAGAACATTGAAATAGGCACGTTTATTGACGCAAGGGATGGTATAACCGTCATAGTTAATCCCCATAACCCCATTGAGAAGCTGACCTTAGAACAACTTGGAAAAATCTATCGTGGTGAAATTACAAATTGGAAAGAAGTGGGAGGAAAGGACTCTCCCATAACTTTGTATGGAAGGCAAAGCAACAGCGGCACGTTCACGTTTTTCAGAGACGTAGCAGTAAAGGGAGATTATGCCTCAGAAATGAGATCCATGAATGGTAATAGCGATATCATAAATGCTGTGGCACAAGATGAAACAGCCATTGGCTACGTAGGCGTAGGGTATTACAAGCAGGCTCAAGACCAGGTAAAACAAGTTTTGATTTCTACTGATGGGAAGAATTACTACAGTTCCACGGACTTACAGGCCATTGATCAAAAACTTTACCCGCTAGCTAGACCCTTGTACCAGTATGTCAGGTTGCCTCTTACCCAGGTAGTAAGAGATTTCCTGACTTTTGAAATCAGCGAAGAAGGGCAAGCCATAGTAGAGGAAAACGGGTTTTATCCCATAGGTCCTGAGGAGAGAGCAATCAGTGAGGAACTACTCAACAAATAGCTCAGCAGAGAGAATATTTCGACTTGCCAGTACTGCGGCTGCAGTGCTGGCAAGTCTGGGCGTGGTTCTTATAGTTTCATTTATGTGCGTTCCAGCATTCAAGGCCCTTAGCCAAGTTCCGTTCGCTGCTTTTCTGAGCACCAAATGGAATCCAAAAGGCTATTCTGGGAGTACCTGGGGCATACTGCCTTTCATTGCAGGTTCACTCTGGACCACTGTTATTGCGCTAATAATATCCGTACCTTTGTCCTTCTTGGCAGCTGTTTTTTCAAGTCAGTTCATGACAGAATCCATACGTTCAGCCACAGACTTGTTTTTCAGTGTGTTAGCTGGAATCCCTTCCGTAATCATGGGCTTTCTCGCACTAACCACTATCGCTCCCTTGATCGCCAAAGTATTTCATTTGAGTAGCGGTCTGACCATATTAAATGGTGGAATCACCTTGGCCATAATGGTATTACCCACCATGGTAAGTGTGCTAAGTGACGCTTTTCAAAAAATCCCTGTAATTTACAAAGAAGGTGCATTGGCACTAGGTGCTTCTAAATGGCAAGCTGCAGTGGAAGTTTTGTTTCAGTTTGTGAAACCTGCTTTCATTTCGAGCGTACTACTCAGTTTTGGCCGTGCTATTGGCGAAACCATGGCAGTCATTATGGCAGTAGGAAATGTTGCCATGATACCAAAAACCCCATTGCAGCCTGGAGAAACCATGACTGGAGTTCTCGCCATAGAAATGCCAGAAACCATAGCCGGCTCAGTGCACTATAACGTGTTGTTCTTAATAGGTTTTCTTTTGCTTCTCATAGCTCTCTTGGTTAACTACCTTTCTGGACTCATAACACCCAAGGTCAGGGTGAAAATACAATGAGAAAAGCTTTTGACTCAATCTGGGTTCTGCTCAGCGCTATTGCATATTTCTCTGCGGTCGTTTTTGTCATCTGGGTGGCCATTCACCTATATGCCCTATCGCGAGGAAAGTTATCCCTGGCCTTTTTATTCACCAACCCAAGTAGTGGCATGACAGCTGGCGGTGTGTTTGCTCCATTGTTCGGCTCAATCTACTTAGCTCTTTGGGTTCTCATCATATCGGCACCCATCGGTGTGTTAGCAGGTGTTTATTTCGCAGAATTCGCGCCCGATAATACGTTAACCAGGTTACTCAGAAGTTCCATAAGGACCTTAAGCGGCGTTCCTGCCATAGTATATGGTCTATTCGGTTTGGCTTTCTTTGTACGGTTCATGAACTTAGGACTTTCACTGCTGGCTTCCGCATTAACGCTTTCTGTAATGAACCTGCCTGTGATCATTACAACCACCGAAGAAGCACTACGTTTAGTGCCTAATGCTCAAAAGGAAGCAGCCATAGCTCTGGGCGCGAACTCTTGGGAAGTCTGGAGAGATGTCTCATTTAAGTACGCTTCCAGCGGTATTGTCTCAGGGTTGTTCTTGGCATTAAGCAGAGCTTTAGGTGAAACAGCTCCCATCTTGTTAACAGGAGTTGTATTTTACCAACCCACGGTGACACTGGATCCTACTAAGACCTTCATGGCACTTCCGTATCACATCTTCATATTGTCAACTCAGCACAGCAAGTTCACCGAGGTTTTACCCATTGCTGCCGCTTCTGGTTTTGTTCTGCTCTTGATGGTCTTATTCGCCAGAATATTGGCTTATATGTACAACAGGAGGATTCAACGATGGCTATAAAAATCGAAGCGCGCGATGTGAGTGTGTACTTTGGAAGCACTCAAATACTACATAATGTGAACTTAGGCATTGAGGAAAAGTCTGTTACTGCCATTATAGGGCCTTCGGGATGCGGAAAAACAACGTTTCTTAGAACCCTAAACAGGTTAAACGACCTGTCGCCAGATTTTAGATTGGAAGGCGAAATACTTTTAGATGGAGAGAACATATATCACATGGATCCTATTGTTTTAAGGCGCCGGGTTGGAATGGTCTTTCAAAAACCAAATCCTTTCCCGATGAGTATTTTTGACAACGTGGCTTACGGTCTGCGCTTGCAAGGTATTAAAGATAAACACCTGCTGCAAGAAAAGGTGAAATCAGCGCTCATTGCAGCAGGATTATGGGAAGAAGTGCAGAACAGACTAAGCAGTAATGCCTTCGACTTGTCAGGAGGACAACAACAACGGTTATGCATTGCCAGAGCCATTGCCGTGGACCCTGAAGTTCTACTCATGGACGAACCAACCAGTGCTTTGGACCCAGCAGCCACATCCCGAGTAGAAGAACTCATTCTGGAGCTAAAGAAAAGCTACACCATTGTTTTGGTTACCCACAACATGTATCAAGCAGCTCGCGTTTCAGACTTCACAGCTTTTTTCCTAAGCGGTTACTTGGTAGAATTCAACAAAACAGATGTCATTTTTACAAATCCAAGAGACGAAAGAACACAAAGATACGTAACAGGGAAATTCGGTTAGGAGGCTGATCTTCGTGCTAAACGAAAGAGTATCAGAGATTAATAGTTTGGTCTCTGAAATGGGTGGCTTGGTCGAAGACGCCATAGTAAAAGCCATAAGAACTATGGTTGAGAAGGATCCCACCGATGCTGATCAAGTCATAAACGACCTAGAACCACGAATAAATGAACTGGAAAAACGCATAGATGAAGAATGTTTGATAACTCTGGCAAGATACCAGCCCGTGGCACACGACCTAAGACGCGTAGTGGCTGTCCTTAAAATAGATAAAGACCTGGAACGCATGGGAGACCATTGCGAAAACATCGCACGAAGAGCTAAGGAAATCATAAAAGAGCCTCTGTTAAAACCTCTCATAGATCTGCCGCGCATGGCTGAAACAGCCCAAGAAATCACTAAAGAAGCTCTGGATAGTTTCTTTAAGGAAGATACCCAGTTGGCAAAACAAGCCATTGAAAAGGATGTACTGGTAGATCAGCTTCAAGAGCAAATAATCAGGGAACTTATCTCATACATACTGGCGGATCCTAGAAACATAAATAAAGCATTGGATCTCATATTCACAAGCAAGGATCTGGAACGTATTTCCGATTTAGCCACCAACATTGCTGAGGAGACCTTTTTCTTAGTAGAGGGCAGCGATATAAGGCACACGGGACCCAAAGATCAGAGAAAAGATTGAGAACTGACTTCCTTCTTCTTGTTCTAAAGAATAACAATCTCAGGTTCCAACCAAATGCCAAAATGCTTGTAAACACGCGCTTGCCCTAGCTCAATAAGGCGAAGAACGTCCTCACGAGTGGCATTTCCCAGGTTTATTATGAAGTTTGCATGTTTCGTTGAAAACATAGCATCGCCAATGCGGTAACCAGCCATACCAACTTCTGTCAAAAGTTCCCATGCTTTGTAGCCTTTGGAATTCTTGAACGTACTGCCTAAGCTGGGATACTCAACTGGATGCCTTCTTTTTCTGTATTCAATGTTGCGAAGTATTTGCTCTCTAACGTCCTGTTTATCTTCATGCTTGTAGTAAAGAAACGCATCCACAACAAACTTCACTCCGAGCCTATGCAAATGGCTGTTACGGTACTCAGCCTCAACATCCTCTGGTCTTAGCCAAATTACCTCACCTGAAGACGTAATAGCCCTAATTTGGTAAATCTGGCTCCACACATGCTTGCCAAAAGAACCGCCATTCATCCACACTAAGCCACCTACGGTACCCGGGATACCTGCCATGAAGTCAAATCCTCCAAGTCCTTCTTCCATGGCATATTGAAGTAAATCAGAAAGCTTTGTCCCACTGGACACGTGCAACAACCCCTCACTATGTTCAATTACAGGCTCTTGATCTACGTTTAAGAAGGCTTCTTCAAGCCTATTGGGAAGCAGCAGTTTCGAACAGTTGCCCAATACCAGTTTGTCCAGTACAAAGGCAGGATCATTTAGGACTTCAAGTGAATTGTTTACAGACCAAACCCACGATTGTGGGCCAATCCTTATGTGTGAAAAATCCTTGAGGTTTATCTCCATCCTTCTTATTGCCATGTAAAATATTCTACATTGTTCTAGACGTGGCTAATGTTAGAATTGTCTTATGAAAAAGATATTGATTTGCTGTTTTGTTGTGTTATGTGCGCTGTCACTCATGGCACAACCAGTTTCAGCACAGCCACTGGTTCATCTGGCTTTCATAAAGCTGCCAGATACAAACACAAGTAGTACTAATACAGACCACAGACCACCACCGGTGCCATCTTCTTCGGACGTGATTTTTGTAGATCACAGTAAACCTTTTACTATTACAGTCGATGACGGATATTCCCGTCCAGCTTTAAAGAAACTTATTGCACTTAAGAAACAATATCGTTCGTCTTTCACCTGTTTACTATTTCCCTATGGAGCGGCTCTAAAGGAAAACAAAGATCTTTTTGCACAGTTGATCGACTTGGGATGCGAAGTACACAACCACACCTATCATCACGTTTATTTCCGAAACACCACTGCGGAGAAGGAAAGAGATGAGATTGTTTCTGCCGACCGTGTAATAGACGATGTTTATAAACTGGCTAATCAGAAAAGGCCAGGTACTAAATACTTCCGGCCACCGGGCGGTTTTTATGACCAAAATACCATAAGAATTTGCAAAGAGATGAACTACAAGATCATGCTGTGGAACGTGATTACGGAACCAAACGGTAAGAATCTTTCAGTGGAGGAACGTGCAAAATACATAACAAGCGCTCCAAAAGGAAGTATCATACTACTGCACTCCAAGGAACACGATATGGATGCGCTAAGCAAGGCGCTGCCAATACTACTTAAGAACTATGGAACTTCAGGCCACTAACAGCACTGACTTGCTCGTTGTTGGTGCAGGTTTTAGCAGCTTATCTCTGGCTTACTCAGCCAAGCACCAGGGCTCAACGTCAGTCATAGTAGAGAGAAAGCACCATCTATGGAGCCCATCCACGGGCCTAATAACTCCACCCACGCTTAGTTTGCTTGAAGAGGTATTCCCCTTTGACATACCCATTCAAAGAGCTTTCAGGTCTATGAAAGTAGTTTTCAAAGGGGTCGGCGAAGTACTGTTAAGTTCAAGAGAACCTTTCTTATTTCTGCTGGACAAGAATTCTTTCTTTTCAGCAGCTCGGGAGCATCTTCCTCATTCTTTCACTTTGGCTTTGGGTTGCTCTTTTATGCGGTCCGAAAACGAAACTGCCAAGGTACAGACCAGTTCCAAGGAAATGAGCATACGTTACAATGTGTTGTTTGGCGCTGATGGAGCACTTTCAAAAGTAGCCAAATCGGCTGGATTACCACTAGTTAAGGACTGGCTTTACGGTTATGAATGGAGCATTAGCCGGCCCTTGGCTGACGACTTCATAACCTTCATAGTGGACCCATCTGTTTCAAGAGCCTATGGTATATGGATGTTTCCAATAAATGGAGAGACTGTTCGAGTAGGCTTAGCATCCAAGAAACCGCTTAGAAGAGAAGATGCTCAAAGCATGATGAAACAATACTTTTCCTTTGACGACCCTTTGCTCGATTACAAAGGAGGGGCAATCCCTATCTCCGGGCCTGTTAGAACACCTTTCAAAGAAAATGTGATCCTATTGGGTGATGCTGCAGGATTATGTGGACCATTCCTTGGTGACGGCATACAAACGGCTGTAAAATCAGGTATCGCAGCTGCTAAGGCTCTGGAGCAGCCCGATGTCGGTGCTTCTTACGCGCAGCTGCTAAGAACCTTAGGCGTAACCAAGTACTTAAAACAACAGTCAACATTGAGAAACCTTTGGGATAAATTTGTCTCCCAAAGTACTTTGAAACGCTTATACAGATTTACCTTGCGGAACCAAGATCATCTCTTGGACGACTTGACCACCATAAAAGAAGACCCATCCAACTTTTTCCCAGTAGTAAGAAAATTCTTTGGTTAGGTTTTTTTATGGCTATCGGTTAAGTAGCTCAGCCACAATAAAACATGACTACGGAACGTGGAACAAGAACATCAAAAAACGTATTCACAGTTGACTGAATCTGGCTTATTACGTGCAGAAGTAGCTTAGTCTGCCGTAATAACATGGGCTAATTTGTTAGAATAAAAACAATCATGGTAAACATGATTTTGTTTCTTCTTTGTTTCTTGTGTGGTGCGGTGCCTTTCTCTTACCTTCTGGGATTGTTGTTCGGCAAAGATGTAAGAGATTTTGGTGAAGATCACAACCCAGGGCCTACCAACAGTTTCAAAGCGGGAGGAGCAGCATTAGGGATCCCCTCTTTGGCATTGGACTTCTTGAAGGGGGCAATTCCGGTATTCATGTTAACCAGCACGTATGATCTTTCACCTGTGACATTTGTTCTTGTATGCATCGCGCCTGTGCTGGGACACATGTTAACTCCCCTGCTTAGGTTCAAGGGAGGAAAAGGCATAACCACTACTTTCGGGATTTGGTCTGGCTTGACGTTGTGGGAAGTGCCTGTTTTCTTGGGTTCCTTTTTTACCATGTCAGTAGTCTTAAAACACTTCCTAACAGGGCGTATCAGCGATAAAGCCACAGTAATAACTGCCTCCTTACTATTACCAGCCTTCACGTTCTTTCGATTTCATGACTCACAGCTCTTTGCGCTAGCTGTGATAAACTCCATGCTGCTCATTGTGGCACAGTTTAGGGAGCAGTTAGGAATATGATGAAGGGAATCTTTCTGTTCGTGTTTTACCAATTGCTGAACTCCGCAATAAACTTTTTCTTGATCAGGAGACCAAGGCAATACGGAGATTCAAATAACTTTCCAAAAGTATCGATCTTGGTGCCAGCCAGAAATGAAGAAGGGAACATTGCTAAATGCGTACAATCTTTGTTAACGCAGGATTATCCGAACTACGAAGTTGTCGTATTGAACGATGGCTCAGAAGATGAAACAGGGAAAGTACTAAGTACGATGGCTAACACTGACGAAAGACTTAGGGTCATAGAATCAGTAGATCCTTTGCCTGAAGGCTGGACAGGTAAAAACTGGGCTTGCCACAGGCTTTTTCTGCAATCCGCTGGTGACATTCTTGTTTTCACCGATGCAGATACCTTTCACTCCCCAAATACAATCAGGACAATGGTACAGGAAATGCAAAGGCAAGATCTGTCTTTTATTTCAGGAGTCCCCAGAGAAATCGTAGTCTCATTTGGAGAGAAAATCACCGTTCCATTCATGAACTACAGCATAGTCTCCATTTTCCCGCTTTTTCTTAGCTACTTCTCGCCCTTCTTCAGCTCTCTTAGTGTGGCCAACGGTCAGTTCATGATGTTCAAGAGGCATTCATACGAGAGAATAGGTGGCCATGCTGCTGTAAAAGAAGAAATCGTAGAAGATCTTGAGTTAGCGAAACTGGTACGAAGGCATGGGCTGAGAATGTACACATACAACCTGTCCGACTTGGTATCCTGTCGCATGTACGGCGGCTTCAAAGAAGCTTTCAATGGACTTTCAAAGAGCTACTTTGGCCTTTTCTCATTACGGATAATCCCCTCGATTTTTGTGTGGACATGGATGCTCTTGGTTGCAGTTTACCCCTTCATTGCCATGGCAAGGCCCCAAGACAGATTATTGGCCATCGTCACCATATTCATGACCACCTTGATTTGGCATGGAACAACAATCAATTACAAACTGCCAAGAGATGTTGTTCTTTTTCACCCATTGATAATAGTAGTAAACTCTTTTATTGGTTTTCACTCCATCAAAATGGGGTGCACTGGAAACACTTCATGGAAAGGCAGAACCATCAATGTGAAAAAGCCAAGATGGTTCTAAAAAGGTTGATATGGTTCATTTGTCGCAGTAGATGCTAAGTAATATCCGATATCAATGACGTTAACAACCACATCAAAAACTGAAACGCCTCACGCGTTTGCATATGCTCACACGTGAGGCGCTCTCGTAGGTAGCTCAGACTATCTTGATGTCTACTTTTTTACGACTTTGGCTGCCTGAGGACCCTTCGGACCATTCACGATCTCAAACTCGACCTTTTCACCCTGGTCTAGTGACTTAAATCCGTTTCCCTCAATTGCTGAGAAGTGAACGAATACGTCTCCTTCACCATCATCGCGGGTAATGAACCCGTAGCCCTTCTTCGCGTCAAACCACTTAACTGTTCCTGTGTACATCTTTGTACCTCCTGTAACGTTTACCCCTTTTAAGGGGCTGAGCATATTATATAACAACATCTATTAAAAAAACAAGGGCGGCTTTTGCCGCCCTAACGAGCTTCTATCGTTGCAAATGTTTATTTCTTTACAACGTGAGCTGCTTGAGGCCCCTTGGCCCCTCTGGAAACTTCAAATTCAACCTTCTCGCCTTCATTAAGCGTCTTAAAGCCATCGCCTTCAATTGCTGAGAAGTGAACAAATACGTCTCCTTCACCATCGTCGCGGGTAATGAACCCATAACCTTTCTGAGCGTCAAACCACTTAACTGTTCCTGCGTACATTTTCTTACCTCTTCTTTCTTCCCCTATTTTAGGGGCAATTTCATTATACACCTTGAAGACCTTAAAGCAAGGGCTTTTGCTAAAATGTATTTAACATGATAGAAGAGACAGCACCCACACAACGGGAAGAAGACATCATAGAAGCAATTTATCGCAGTCCTCATAGGGAACAAGGCGTTACTGTTTCAGAACTTTGTAAGGCTCTGGGATTGGCAAAACCAACAGTTAGCTTGATGGTAAAGAAGCTACAAGAAAAGGGGCTGGTTACAAGAGAACCTTACAAAAGAATATTCCTAACTGAGGACGGTACCGAAAAAGCAAAAGCGATCCTGAGAAGGCATGAGGCCATAAAAGAGATACTCATAAAAAGCGGCACACCTGAAGACATTGCTGAGTTAGATGCTTGTAAAATGGAACATTTCCTTCATACTGAGACGCTGGAAGCTCTCATGAACTCGCTTTTCGATCCCAAGGAGAAAGAAAGACATAGTAGAAAATAGCAGATATGAAATACAGAACCATGGCTGCGTAAAAAGAATACGAATATCCTCTGTATTGAATTATGTAGCCAGCAATAAGTGAACCCAAAGCACGAGATAAATTGTCTCCCATACTCATTAGACCGTTAGTTATGGTTCTAAAGTGAACAGGCGTTATTTCCATATTGAACTGCTGAGAAACCGGCGTAGACATGTTCATGAGTGCTTGCCTAATGAGAAAAGACGGTATAGCGTATGCCAGGGAACCTGCTTTTGCGAGAATAAACATAAACGGTAAAGAGAAAAGTTCGGTTATCACCACTGTTCGTACTTTTCCCAGACGCCTTACCACTAATGGAACCAGTAGCATGCCAGCTGCAGTGGCTAACTGACCAAAGGTGTAGATCAGCCCTATTTGTGGACCAGGTAGAGCAAAAATGTCTTTGAAATAAAGGTTCATGAAAGGAATAATGAGGCTGGCTCCGAGTCCGACTAAGGTTCTTGGTACAATAAGCACGATGAGCAAAGGAGTAAAGCCACGGAGACTGCTAAGGCGTTCCCTAGTAAATGGATTGCTTAGCGAAGTTCTCAAAGATGTATGCACCCTGAAAGCCACAATTATCATTCCCAGAGATGCGCACAAAACACCAGTCCACATAATTCCTCTGTAAAGTGCAACGGGATCTGTTACTCCCAGGAAACCCGATATGAAGGTAAGAAAAGAACCACCAGCAAAAGCAAATGTCTGCAATGCATTGTTCAAAGAGAAAAGTTCGTTCCTGTATTCCTCTTTCGTATGGTCCATGATAAACGGGGAAATACCTATCATGAATAAGGCATCAGCTGTTCCTAAAAGACCCCCTAGTAACACCAACATGGGCACAGACTTCGTTAGCAGAATGAGAACCTGAACACAAACAGCGAGACCCATGGCAGTCAAAAAGTTGTAACGATACCCTATCTTATTCACTATTAGAGCAGCTGGTATGGTCATTAAAACTGATCCAAAAGAACGTGCGCTTAGAACTGTGCCAATCACTGACTGAGGAAAACCAATTTCTGACAAATATAAGTTAAAAACTGTGAAATAAAACGAAAAACCCATGAAATACAAAAAGCTTGCAACTGAAAACCATAGTAGCGGTGCAGGGTTTTCAGTTAATGCTGTTTTGTATCTCTTTAGGGCGGCGATTATTTGCATTAACCATATTATACACTTCATAATTCATCAAATGGGGTGTAAAATGTAATAGTGAATGTATAAATATTCCCAATAGGAGGTACACCATGGAACGAAGCAAAAGAACAACAGCAGAAAGGCTTAAAACGCTTCGAGAGATCATTAAGACTGAACCCACATCCACACAGCAAGAATTGGTGGAAAAACTAAAGCAAGCAGGGTTTAAAGTCACACAAAGTACGGTCTCCAGGGACCTTAAGAAAATAGGCGCAATGAAAGTTTTCTTGCCAGATGGCACGTACGAGTACACCCTGCCAGAAGCAACTTCTCTAACCATCGATGAACGGATTGTAACCATTGTGAAGAAAAGTATTCTGGACATGCAGTACCGCTCGCCCATATTAGTCATAAAGACTGTTCCTGGCACAGCAAGAAGCGTAGCGCGTGCCATAGATTCTTTGCAGCTAAAAAAAGCCATTGGCAGCATAGCTGGAGATGATACGGTTTTCGTTCTGGCCCAAGACGACGTAGGAGCATTCGAGATAAAGGAGAAGCTGCATGATATAATGGAGAAGTAAGATACGTTAACAAAGCCTTAAAAATGGAGGTTTTCCGGTATGGGGTTATCTGAAAAAACAATTTCTGTTGCCGTAGTGGGGTCGGTTAAAAGCGGTAAAACAACGCTTGTAGAGAACTTACTAGCGAAAGCAGGGGTAATCGACAAGCCCGGAAAGGTTGAGTCGAAAAACACAGTGAGTGATTTCGACCCCTTTGAACAAGAGAAACAAATTTCCATCAATTTGACAGTGGAACCTCTGGTTTGGAAAAACGTGAAGATCAACTTTTTGGATACACCAGGTTTTTTGGACTTTAAAGTGGATTCCATGTCAGCAATCAAGTTTTCTGACGCAGTGCTATTCGTCGTAGACGGCTCATCTGATATTGGTGTGACCACAGAAATGCTTTGGGATTACTATGTAAACTTGGAACAGAAGAAACCAGCATTATTCTTTGTAAACAAGATGGACAAACCAGAAGCAGATCAAGACAGGATAGTAGATCAAATACGCTCCATGCTTTCCAACAGGGCTGCTCCTTTATCTGTGCGAGCTAATGACAAGGTAGTTAGCGTGTTTGACGATTTGTCAGCCCTACCAGAAGAACTAATGAACACCGCAGCTGAGTACAAAGAAATGGTTTTGGACGCAGTGGCAGAAGCTGATGATTCCGTGTTAGAAAAGTATTTGTCTGGAGAGGAAATAACCCAGGAAGAGCTTAGCAAGTGTTTTAAGAGCGCCATGGCGAGTGGAGTTTTCTTCCCGATAATGGTAGGTTCATGCATCGATGAGAGTGGGTTGGAGGACCTCCTGAATTTCATTTCAGAAAATGTGTCTCCCCTACCAGCGCCTGAATTGCCCGATGCTGATACCGTGGGCATAGTTTTGAAAACCTACATGGACCCGTATGTGGGTCGCATAAGCGTTATAAAAATGTTGAAAGGTTCGTTAACCACTGGAGCACAGCTCTGGAATCCCGATACTGAACAGTTGATAACCGTACCCAAGGTTTCTTTCATTGTGGGAAAGAAAATAGTTGATACTGAAGCAATTGAAGCTCCCGATATTGGCGCCATAGTAAAGGTGGAAGAATTAGCAACTAATTCCCTGCTCTGCACGCCAAACGTTAAAGTGGATGCACCACGGCTTGACATACCTCAACCCCTTTTGCCAAAAGCCATAGAACCTAAAACAAAATCAGACCAAGAGAAGTTGCTCAGTAGCTTACACAAGATACAGGCAGAAGATCCTTCTTTCATAGTGTTCTACGACCGCGAAATGAAACAGACAGTTATCGAGGCTCAGGGGGAAATGCAGTTGAACGCCATCCTGGGTAAACTTCGCGATCGTTACCACGTTGAGGTAACCTTAGCACCCCGAGAAGTACCTTACAGAGAAACCATAAAAGGGCGAGCCCAAGCACAAGGAAGATATGTGAAGCAAACAGGTGGCCATGGTCAATACGGAGTAGTGTTCATTGAGATTTGGCCTACCGAACGCTCGGC
>Ga0209608_1002068_pt1 | contig 14870 bp, 8 predicted proteins | sample AD_UKC130_MetaG_FD_184428 | JGI IMG/M metagenome (GOLD analysis project Ga0209608, IMG submission 184428) | Active sludge microbial communities of municipal wastewater-treating anaerobic digesters from Canada - AD_UKC130_MetaG (SPAdes) (version 2) | ecosystem: Engineered > Bioreactor > Anaerobic... | reverse complement strand
CCCTCCGGCCTTTCGATCAATGGGGCAGACCACCCGCGGCCGACCCGACTGGATCCGCGGCACCGAACTTGGCCGATCCAGGGCCTCCTCCCGGTTATATGCCACCAAAATCGGGGCATCTTTGGCGACTTGGTACTGCAAAGCCAGAATACACATAGTTCGTACGCTCGCTTCCTTCTCGAAAACCTAACCACCCAACAACAAACTCACACCCTGGGCAACTGTGGCGACAAAACACGCCATTACCCCGCCACATGCCACCGTTGGGAATTGTCGAGAATAACCACCCTCTGCGATTGTCTCACGGGCGAATCCACCCCCTAGCACGTTCCTACCCCCTAAGTACAGCCGTCTTCCACAGGACAAAAGTCCTTATCCGGGGTGGGTTGGGACGCACCATGAGACCGAATCACTGTAGATACACGCGATGCTTATTGTTATTATTATCGCCAGACAATCCCCGGTTCGCGCAGGGCCACAAAGAATTCTCTTGGGAAAACCAAACAGCCTTGTGCCCAGAGACCGATGATCGCGTGATCCGCACCCTGGGCGGGAAATGCCGCCACGGAGGTGCACATTCCAATAAATCTAAGATAACGACCAAAATTACGATGATAACCCCTCTTTATGGTGGAAGGCAATCAATTTCTGGCGTGTCGCCTCTAAAGGTGGGTCAATCGGCTCTTGGCGACGGGGGTTACGCCCTTACACAGGGGTAAAAGATGCGTGCGACGAGCATCACGCGCCGCCCGCTCTGCCACGAGCCATGGTCAAAAATAAAGACCCTGGCGGTTAGCGGCGCATTGCCAGGGCCCGCGACGGCGTTCATGTCTCATTCAAGAGGACGGCGGTCTTTCCGTCATTCCTGGGACGGCGAGGGTGACCCTTCGCCGCCGGAGACGCCGGCGACTTCCGGCTGCTGATCACCGGATGTCTCACCTTCCGACGACAAGTCCGGCTGGCCGACGACACCCTCGAAGACCAGTTGTTTCTTCCCGCCGACGTCCTTCACCTTGACGACGATAGTGTCTTTGCCCTCGAACTCACCTTTGAGGAGTTCCTCGGCAAGCGGGTCCTCGATGTAGTTCTCGATTGCCCGACGCAGCGGACGTGCACCGAAATCAAGGTTCGTACCGCGCTTGATGATTAGCTTCTTGGCCTCTTCAGTGAGGACCAGCGACAAACCTCGCTCCGCCAACCGTGAGCGGACCTTTCCGAGCTCCAGTTCGACCACGTCGAAGAGGTCTTTCTGCGTAAGGTGACGGAAGACGATGATGTCATCGACGCGGTTAAGGAATTCTGGCCGGAAGACCTTTTCGATCTGCTCGATGACCCGTCGCTTCATGTTTTCGTAGCTGGTGTCATCGTCCGGCTTCTGGAAGCCGAAGGCGGCCTCGTTCTTGATGGCCTCGGCGCCCGCATTGGTCGTCATGATGAGGATCGTGTTGCGGAAGTCCACATTGCGACCGAAGCTGTCGGTCAGGCGGCCTTCTTCCATGACCTGGAGCAGCATATTGAAGACGTCCGGATGGGCCTTCTCGATCTCATCGAGGAGGATCACCGAGTACGGACGCCGCCGGATCTTCTCCGTGAGTTGTCCGCCTTCTTCGTAGCCCACATAGCCAGGCGGGGCCCCGATGAGGCGGCTGACGTTGTGCTTCTCCATGTACTCGCTCATGTCGATTTGGATAAGGGCGTCCTCATCGCCGAACATGAACTCGGCGAGGGCCTTGGCCAGCAAGGTCTTCCCCACGCCCGTAGGCCCGGCAAAGATGAAGCACCCGACGGGCCGCTTGGGGTCTTTCAGACCGCTTCGGCTACGGCGGACCGCCTTGCAAATGGACTTGATGGCCTCATCCTGGCTGATGACGCGCTTGTGCAGCTCCTCCTCCATCTTAAGCAGGCGGATGGAATCCTCCGTCGTCATCCGCGTGAGGGGGATGCCCGTCATCTTCGAGACCACCTCGGCCACGACTTCGGCATCCACAATGCCGTCCACGGAGGCCGAGCGCTCCCGCCACTCATGCATCATGTTGGCTTTCTTCTTTTTGAGCTTATCGGCCTGATCGCGGAGCTTGGCGGCCTTTTCGAAGTCTTGATTGGCCACGGCCTCCTCTTTTTCCTTATTCAGCCGCTCGATTTCCTCATCGATTTCTTTGAGGTCGGGCGGTCGGGTGAGGGATTTCAGGTGCACCCTCGCACCGGCCTCGTCGATCACGTCAATGGCCTTGTCGGGCAGACACCGGCCAGTGATGTAGCGGCTGGAAAGCTCCACCGCCGTCGTAATGGCATCGTCCGTGATCTGCACGTGGTGATGCTTTTCGTACCGGTCACGCAAGCCCTTGAGAATGGCGATTGTCTCCTCTTTGGTGTTCGGCTCCACCATGACCACCTGGAACCGCCGATCGAGGGCGCTGTCCTTCTCGATGTATTTGCGGTATTCGTCGAGCGTCGTGGCACCGATGCACTGGATTTCACCACGGGCCAAGGCCGGCTTGAGAACGTTCGAGGCGTCAATGGCGCCTTCCGCGCCACCGGCACCGACCAGCGTGTGCAACTCGTCGATGAAGAGGATCACGTTCCCAGCGCGACGCACTTCATTCATGACGGCCTTGATCCGCTCCTCGAATTGACCGCGGTACTTTGTCCCGGCAACCATCATGGCCAGGTCCAAGACCACGACCCGCTTATCGAGCAGGATTTCGGGGACGTCACCTTTCACGATCCGTTGGGCAAAGCCCTCGACGATGGCCGTCTTACCGACGCCCGCCTCACCCAGCAGGACAGGATTATTCTTCGTCCGCCGGCAGAGAATCTGCATTGTGCGCTCAATTTCCTTTTCCCGCCCAATGACGGGGTCGAGCTTGCCTTGGCGTGCCAGTTCGGTCAAGTCGCGACCGAAGCTATCCAAGGCGGGTGTTCGGGAACGACTTGCCCGCGCCGACGGTTCGCCCGTTCCTTCATCCTGACCCAACCCTGCGTTGCGATCGGGAGTCTCGGCGGCCTCACTGCCGTGACCGAGGAGGTTGAGGACCTCTTCCCGGACCTCTTCCAACTTCAACCCGAGATTCATGAGGACCTGGGCGGCGACACCTTCTTGCTCGCGGAGCAACCCTAAGAGGAGGTGTTCCGTGCCGATGTAGTTGTGATTGAGGTTTCGCGCCTCTTCCGTGGCGTACTCGATCACCTTGCGGGCCCGCGGCGTCAGCGGCAGACGGCCCATGGTGACCATATCCGGTCCTGTTTGCACAAGTTTTTCCACCTCAAGGCGGATCTTTTTCAGATCCACGTCGAGATTGCGCAGGACGTTCGCAGCGACACCACTGCCTTCCTTGATGAGACCGAGCAAGATGTGCTCCGTCCCCACGTATTCGTGGTTGAAGCGCTGCGCCTCCTGGTTGGCCAACTGCATGACCTTTCGGGCACGATCGGTGAATCTTTCGAACGCCATAATCTCTCAAAACTCCTTAACTCAAATGATGCGAAGGCTTCGCCAACTTACCACTGGGACGACAACCTCGCTTGTGTTTCTTTTAAATCCCCTTCCCGCACTTGGGCAGGACACCCCTGCACCAAGTTGCTGTCAACTTGTCAGGTGGGCTGACCCACCCAGAACATTGTTGCAACTCCCGTACCATCAAAACTTGTTTTGGCCCGGGATAACCCGCCCAAAACCGCACTACGTGATTTTCTACAACCAAAACCTTCGTAAATTTCTACGCACACTGGGCTGATTATGTGCAGGCCGATGCCTGCTTGCCTGCCAAAGTTTACTCCATCCCTCCATTTTGGCAAACTGTCATTGTGGCAGTTCTGCGTAGTCATGATGACAGCGCAGGGCTTGTTGGGCTTAGTTCCCATCCTCCGAAGCTTGGCACACCGGGTTCGCCCCGCGGCCAAGTCTTCGGGGCTCCACCGAATTATATCTGATTTCTCGCATCTGTTGTGCTATTCGCACAGAGATTTCTCATATGCCCCCAAAACCCCCGATCACGTTAGGCACCGACCAGACTGGTTTGGCTAAAAGCGTGTCTCAAAATCTCCCCTCTCCCGTTCAGCGGGAGAGGAGTCGGGTTGAGAGTGGCTCGAATCGCTGCCAATTTTCTCAATCTCAATACAATTCTGACGTTCGCTTGCCCTCACCCCAACCCTCTCCCGGAGGGAGAGGGCGACTTTTTTGGGATTGGCTCTAAAAGCGACGCACCTCAGGCGGCCTTGGTGGCCGGCTGGGCCGTCCTCCCTGCCGGCACTCGTTCGGGCAAGGGGACGGTCTTTTGAGAAGAAGGAGGCGGTTCCCCGGCCACCGGTTCTTCTACAGGAGTTTGCTCCTCCTCGGGTTGTGGCGAGGGCTCATCGGCCTTTTCTTCACGAGATTTTTGGATTCGAAGAAGTTCTCGTTCGATGTCCCAAAGCCAGGGGATGGCCAAGTCCAGCCGGGCGAGGTTTCGCAGCAGTTTCTCGGCGGCATCGAATTGTTCCCGACGTCGCCATATTGTGGCCAGAAGTAAAGCTGCCTCGACATCACGAGGACATTCCCGCAGAATTTCCCGCACCAGGGACTCGGCCGCCGCGAGATTTCCCCGGAGATAGGCTTCCGTAGCTGCCGGGAAACGGTCCTCGGCAGGCCGACGGTGCTGTCGTGCCTCTTCTCGGCGGAGGAACTGATACGACCAGGCCACCCCGCTGAGCCAGGCCACCCCTAGGGCGATCCACACAAGCATTCGCTCTTGCGGCGAAAGCCACTCCGGCCAAAGGATGGTTGCCGCCAGGGCCAGGTGGAAGACCACGGCAGCCGCCGCGCTTCCCAGCCAGGCCGTAAGCGTGGGACGAACCCACAGGGCCGCCATCCCGGGCCAAAGAAAAAGAAGCCAGGAGTGTTTGACCATCCGTGACCTTAATTCTTCAACAAGCAGCCGCACGTCAACCGCGGCCGCGGGGACTTTGTTCGCCGCACCATTCCAATTCTGAAGCCAATTCTAGCCCGTCAGCCAGACTGCTTCAATCGCAAACTCGCCCGCAAGCGCTTTTTTCGTCACTCATCCTCACCGTAGCCACGCGCTCACCTTGCTTATCCATAACCGACAATTTTGATCGGACGGCTGCCGTCTGATTGCCGTTTTTAATACAAAGTCAACCGGCGCGAATGGCAAAACGAAAACGGACCCGCTGGGGAGGATCGGCGCAAAAGATCGAGAGTGACACGCCATTGCATCGGCCAAGGTGCTGGTTGATGGCCCGCTCATGTTTCCTATTTCCCGGCCGCGACGGCGCGTGACCGTCCACATAACAAAAGGGGCGGGCACAGAGGCCCGCCCCTACGATGTGGAGGGTCGCTCAAAACCAATACGGAAACGTTTTGTGGGCAGCAGGGCGAAATGAAAACGCCCTAAGCCTTTCAATCAAGGAATCCGACCAATTCCTGGCTGCGGCTTGGTTGCTGGAGCTTTCGCACAGCCTTGGCCTCAATTTGGCGGATACGCTCACGGGTCACCTTGAAGATATGGCCCACTTCTTCCAAGGTGTAGCAGTAGCCATCGCCCAGCCCATAGCGCAACTTGATGATCTCCCGCTCACGGTAGCTGAGGGTCCGCAGCACCTTATTGATCTTTTCCCGGAGCATATCGTGGGTGGCACCATCCAGCGGGCTTTCCGCAGAGGTGTCCGGCAGAAGGTCCCCGAAATGGCTGTCCTCGCTATTTCCCACCGGGCGATCGAGACTGATCGGATAGCGGTTCATGGTGAGAACACGCCGGGTTTCCTCGGTCTTGGCCTCGGCGGCAGCGGCCATCTCTTCCAAGGTGGGTTCATGACCCTTCTCTTGATAGAGCCGTCGCGAAGCGTTGCGGACTTTGGTCATGGTCTCGGCCATGTGGACGGGGATGCGGATGGTCCGGCTTTGGTCGGCCACCGCCCGCGTGATCGCCTGACGAATCCACCACGTGGCATAGGTGCAGAACTTGAATCCGCGGCGATATTCGAACTTATCCACCGCCCGCATGAGACCAGCGTTGCCTTCCTGAATCAAATCGAGGAAGCTCAGGCCGCGATTGCGGTACTTCTTGGCGATGGAAACCACCAGGCGGAGGTTTCCCTCGGACAAGGCCCGCTTCGCTTCCTGGTACTCTGCGTAGATTTTCTTGACGTAGTTGACGCGATTCCGCAGACTCGTCGGGGTCTCCTGCGTCAGCCGGAGGATGTCACGATACTCCTTGATCCACGGTTTGCGTTCTTCGAGTGGTCGTCCAGCGTTGGCGTGCTCTTGGATACGGGCCTTCAGCTCATCGACCCGACGGCTGAACTCCTCCAAGGCCTTGATCATCGGCTCAAGGCGCTGGGTGCGGAGGCCCAACTCTTCTGCCAAACGCCCGGCCCGACGTCGGGAACGTCCCAGACGCCGCCACGCCGCCCGGCGTTCTTCCATCGGCTTTGACTTGCTCAAGGCCGTGAGATAGTCCTGCCGGTTTCGCTTAAGAATGGCTTGAAGCGTCCTCAGGTTGTGCGGCAAACGGCCGAGGATTTGCTCCTTTTCCAAATGATCAGTGACCGACACCTGAACGGTCCGATCGAAGGGCAATTTCCCTTCATCCACCCGAGCCAGAGTCCGCACGGCCTGCTGAAGGACGTAGTCGCATTCCATCAGCTTGCGACGAAACTTGGCTCGCGTGATTTCGATCTTCTTCGCCAGTGCGATCTCCTCCTGACGCGAGAGCAAGGGGATTTCGCCCATTTGCGTCAGGTACATGCGGACGGGATCATCGGACCAGGACTCCTCCTCGTCGGCCGTGAGGATCGTATCTTCCTCAGACTCCTCCAGATTGGCGGCGGCTTGATACGCCTCTTCGCTGATGGCCTCCTCGTCCTCGGCCAATTCATCATCGGCGTAGGATTCGGCCATCTCCAGCAAGCCCCTTCCCTGGAACTCCAGTTCCTCCTCGTCCTCCATCGATCGCAATTCGAGTTCGTCAAACAGATGATCGGCTTCGTACAAGGCCATACTCCTCTAGAAAATCACCGACACGCCCGAAACAGTTAGGTTTACTCCCATCACCACTACGACCGGTTGAGCGACTGGGGCCGCCCCGGACGACCAAAGGGGGGTCGTTTTTCCACCCAATGGCGCCACATAGTTACGAGAAGGATCGTGCGTTTTCGTTCAGGACACCAAACAGAGTATTGGCTACTCAAACCTTCCCCACCACCTTCAAACGGCAACTCCGCCGATGCACCATCATCGTCAACGTAGGACGGAGACATCAGACCGCGGATGAGCGGGGCAAAGCCTCCCAAATGTTCCCGAATCGCCAAAACGCACACGATCCAACGGTAACGACAGGAACGGCCGTGCCCCAAAGTGATCTTTAAGGCGGGATGCTTTTAGCAATTCGTTACCCGCGCGCCTCTTCGACCGAGGCTGGGTTCGCATGGGGCCCGTCGTTTAATTCTACCCAAAGAATCGCCAATGTCCAGCGGAAAAACGCGAGAACATCGTCACCCACCGGAAACGGCAGCCATCCTTGGGCGTTGCGACCGGCGGACTTTCTGTCCTTTTGCCATTCCGCCTATCTTCTGCCGATTTCCTCCTGCGTCATCTTGCCGAGTGCGGCCCGGCAGAATCCTCTCCCCCTGTCGGTTTTATTCCCTATTTATCTGATTATCGCTTCTCCCCCCTTTAAGGTTCATACGTCCGCACGGCACAGTTTCTCACATCTTCGAGAGAGCAGGCCACTTCCGATCAAGCGTGGCCAATTCGTGTACCCTACCGCTTAGGCCGTTCAATCAAACGCCAGCCAATCCGGCGTGCCAGAGCGAAGGTCCTCCCGCCGCTCTTGAGGGGCGATCTCCGCACCCTCCTGCCTCGGCCTGAGATAATGATCCGATTCGGGGTTGGCGGAGTGCGGATGCATTGCGGCCACGCCGGGGCTCAACTGAATTCGCCGCTTTCGGCCCAACAGCGGCACCGCGCGATCGCGGATAAACTCCTGAAACTCCGGGGATTTGAGCACCGCAGCCATCCGACCAAGCGGAGCAAACATCCGCTTGGGGGGCAGCACCCAAATCTCGGGCGGATCAATCAACCGCTCCACCTGGATCCGCACGCGCCGAAATATGGTGCTCGGGATGTGGGAACCCACCGGGATCAAGACGATCGGGCCTGCCACGTTCCGCCCCAGCCACGCCCAGCTTTGAGCAGGCACCTGGTCGAATCGCCGCCCAAACGCCACCGCCGGCTGGATCTTGTGGGATCGCAAAACCAAGGCATCAAGGATCTTCTCCACAACGTAAACGGGAACAGGGTCAACTGTAGAAAGACACTCGGCCCCATAAACGGCGACGCGTTCCTGCCACGGGCGACGGTACAAAAGGGTCCGTTGAGTTGGCTCGACGGGTCGTGCCCAAAGCGTCACCAGTTTCCCGCGACCATCCCGGATCGGCCCAAGAAGGACACGACTTAACCGGGCATCACTGAGCCAATATTCGATGTCCTCAACAGAACCCATCTGGCGATCCTGGTAGATATCTCGGGCCTTGCTCGCATCGTTCAGAACGCCAATGGGTAAATCGGCGATGCCCGACCAGGCTAGGCCCTGCATCTGGAGATATGCCCGCGCGGCTAGGGCCTCGGGGGTTTGCTGTTGCAAAAGGGCCTCGTGACAAAAAGAGACTAACCACTCAGCGGTGGCGACAACGCCGGGCGGAAGCTCCTCTTGATTCTCCGGTGAACCGGCTTGCGCCACCGAGGGGCTTCCAGATGCTAAAGCGTCTGGCCCCGGTGCCGGAGCTGAACCGCCTTGGTCTTCATTGGCGTGTCGGCGCATCTGCCGCGCAGTCATAGAGAAAAGCCCTCCTCCTGGTAGTCGCTATCGGACAACACCCAGGCCAAAGACAGCCGAGGAGTCAACGCCATTTTAGCAATCGAATGGCGGACAAGACACGGGTGTTCGTCCGGGAGGTCGCCCATCCCGGGAAGGCCAGATGGGGCAAACGCCAAACTGGTGCGCAGCTTGCTATTTTCGAGTTTTTTGGAAAGCGCGAACGCTGTTACTCCGTGCTAGCGCACGCAAAGGACCGGAACATTCTGGCTCTGGGAGTAAGTAGGTCCTTGCGGTCCGATCTGCCGATCAGCAAGGACGATGGTCGTTTCGTTCGTTTTACCCGAGCGGTCCTTCGATAAGAGCCTATCCCAAAAAGTCCCCCTCTCCCTCCGGGAGAGGGTTGGGGTGAGGGCAAGCGAACGTCGCAATCGATTGAGAAAACCGCGAGCAATTCGAGGCACCCTCACCCCCGACCCCTCTCCCGCCGAACGGGCGAGGGAAGACTACGGGGTAGACCCTAAGCCGGGACGAAAATAAAACGCCCACCATCAGAAAACGGCGGGCGAATTGGTCTTTCTGCCACGACCTAATGGGACGCTGTGTCCAGGACCCACACAAGATCGCCGGCTCTTGGCATCTGGTTGTTCACGCGTTAGGCCGCGGGGGCATAGGCCGCACACGCTTTTGGATGTCTGTCTCCAGCACGCCGAAAGTGGCCTCGTGCCGCTGGATGGTCAGTTGTAAAGCGTGGAGCATCCGCTTGGCGGTGTAAAAGTTCATCACGATCCGCTGGCTCACCGCGATGGGCTGAGACGGGATGCCAATCGGTTGCGGGTTGAGGCCAAAGTCGATGATGACCTCCTCCGGTGTCCCCGTAACGCGACAGAAATTGGCGTAGCTGGCGACGATTTTGCTATCGTCGATCTGCACGGTCACGCGAGGCGGTCCCGCGGGTTGCTGGGCCTGAGCCTCTGGGGTCGGCTGTTGAGCCGTCTTTTCCTCTTGTTGCTCGGCACCGGGTTCAGGAAGATTGAAGTCCGACACAGCTCATTCCTTTCGTCAAAAAATTCCCTCAAACACGACCTATCCATAGGGTGCGACCAACCGCTGGCCGACCCTTGCCTGCATCCCCATCGCTCAAAAAACGTGCTTTGAGCTGCTGGGGCCAAAACGACCAGTTCAGGTGTCAACCCCTAGTGGAATATAGCATACCCAAGAGAATGTGCTGATCACGAAACGACGAAGCGGCCCGGAACCGCTCCAGATCGGCAGTACAGATGAGCCAACTCCGAGATGCTGCACAACCTGCCGATATCATCAATTTGACATAATCATAACGCCATAGCAATGTGGCAGGGTTGCTGAATAAGTGACGCACAACAGCACTCTTGCCCCCCCTTTGGTGGGGTTATGGTGCGTTATTATAGGGCGATGCCATTGTGTAACCTCTTTGCTGTTTACAGCGGGAGCTATTCTTCCGCAACACTTCCAGAGCAACACTCAGTAGATTACCGGCTCCGCGCGCCGGGTGGAGGGCCCTGCTTTCCCGCGTAGGCTCCACGTCAAGGTAAAGTAACCCACGAATCTTTTTCCGCAGCCAGGCGAACGAGGGAAAAGCTGTCTATCGCCAACCTAGGGGCTTAGACTCGATTCTAACCGTAGGGGCAACCCCCCGTGGTTACCCCCAGAATCCCGGGAGGGACCGCGGGTTGGCAATCGTTGGCGTAGCGTCCGGTTTTCTAGGGCGGGCACGGGGGCCCGGCCCTCAGCTCCTACGGTTGGTGCTCGATCCAACCCGCTCCACTTGTCATCGCAGGGGGATTCAGTATATTGAGTGTTTTCCCTGCCATCGTCTGTTTGCCAGAGGACAAGAGGACAAAAGGAAGAGATAGGCGCGAGATCAGCGCCACCCTTGAATAAGCTGGGACTGATAACGATGAGTCAAAAGTGCGAAATCTGCGGAAAAACGCCAGCGATTGGAAAGCGGGTCACAACAAGGGGTAAAGCCAAGTACCTCGGAGGTGTGGGTACAAAGATCACTGGTATCTCGCCGCGTCAGTTCCGACCGAATCTCCAGCGGATCCGTATCACGGATGAGAATGGTGCCCCACGGCGGGTACGGGTTTGCGTGCAGTGTATTCGCAGTGGGCGGGTTACCAAGCGGATCAAGAACCGCCCGTTTGCACTCCCTGCCGATGCCGCCGCCCTTCTGGCCGCTGCCCGGGAAAAGAAAGCCCAGAAAAAGGGCAAGAAATCGTAGGCGAGCGGTGTTCGCCGCTTCTGAAAAGAACCGGGGTGTCTGATCTAGCCCGGATTGGCTAGTTTTTTCTGGGCTGATATGTACAAGTGAACATCTCTCTCGTTCTCCGCATCGCGGAAACATAGCTTGTCGCGAAAGCAGCGTTTGCTTGGCGACTGCCGCGGTTTCCTTCTCAGATAGTCGCCTTTAGGCCTCCGCTTTTTCCATCGCGGTGTTGAAGGAAGCGTGACGTGCCCTCTCGGCCGGCCACGCCGCTGGGTTCATCCGTTCCGGGCGGATCGTCAAAGTGGGCTGGGCCTCTAGGGGATTGCCTACCACTGAGTCGTTTGCGGTGGCTGCCCGAGGGGCATATAATAGACCGCCGTCGGAAGGAAATCGGCGGTCCTGCCGAAGTCAGCCGCTCGGTGGGGGTTGTGTCTGCAAGGTGAGCCTGTGCAAACCAAGGGAGGACTTTCCATGGTGTGGCGATGGTCGTTGGTCGAATGGGTAACCCTAGTGATGGCGTGCGCGGGGCTTTCGAGCGTGGTCTGTCATGCGGAGGAAAGGCCGTATCGGCGAATTTCGCTGGCGACGTATCAAGACAAAATGGAGGCAGCCTGGATTGGCCAAATGGTCGGTGTGGGGTGGGGTGGCCCCACAGAATTTCGCGCGGTGGGGCGGATCCTGCGGGAGGACGAGCTCCCGGCGTGGAAGCCCGAAATGGTCAACCAGTTCAATCAGGATGATTTGTATGTCGAGATGACCTTTTTGCGAACTCTGGAAGAGTACGGCTGGGAGGTGGACATTCGGCAGGCGGGGATCGATTTTGCCAACAGTCGCTATCGGCTGTGGCATGCCAATCGGGCGGGACGGGACAATCTCCGATCGGGCATTGCCCCGCCAGATTCTGGCCATCCTCAGTTCAATAAGCATGCGGACGACATCGACTATCAGATTGAGGCCGATTTTTCGGGCATCATCGCCCCGGGATTGCCCAACACGGTGATCAGGCTGGGCAATATCTTCGGACGGCTGATGAACTACGGGGATGGGCTGTACGGCGGGCAATTTGTGGGCGGAATGTATGCGGAGGCCTTTTTTGAAAATGACCCCTTAAAGATCGTCGAGGCCGGTCTGCGGTGCATCCCCGCGGAAAGCCAATATGCCGAGTGTATCCGCGATGTCATCGCCTGGTGGAAGGAGAATCCGCAAGATTGGCAGGCCACTTGGCAGAAGATCGAGGAGAAATATAATCGCAATCCGCGATACCGGCGTGCGTCCTGCATGAAGGAATTGGGGAACATCGACGCCAAGATCAATGGTGCCTACATCGTGATGGGGTTGCTTTTTGGAAAGGGCGATATTGACCAAACGGTGATCATTTCCACCCGGTGTGGTCAGGATTCCGATTGCAATCCCTCGAACGCGGCGGGAATTCTCTTTACCACGATCGGGGCCAAGCAACTGCCTGAACGGTTTACGAGCAAGCTCAATCGCGAGGCGGTGTTCAGTCATACGGCATACAATTTCGACCGGTTGGTTGAGGTCTGCACCAAACTGGCGCGAGAGGCCGTCCAGCGGGCGGGAGGAAAGATCGAAAAGGATGATCAAGGCCAAGAGGTCTGGCTGATTCCCGTGGAAGAGCCAGTGCCAAACGCCCTCGAGCAGTGCTGGGAGCCGGGCCCGGTCGCCAACAGCCGTTTCACACCGGAGGAGCAACAAAAGATTCTCTATCCACCGGGTGAACAATGAGAGGAACTAGTTGGTTCCGCGGCAGGGCAGCGGCCGACGAAAAATAAATCTAGCGAAACCGTTGAGTCGATAATGAAGGTAGCCGGAACTAGGTTGCGCCCGTCCGTCCTCGGATATCGGGGCTGGGGGATGGCTGGCGCAATCGGGACAGCCGTCACAAACGATTCAGTCGCCGAGAAAGCGCACCAAAGAAAAGTTTTGTTAAACTTGTGTAAAGGGCGGAAGCTGTCTTGACACGGTGGGGCCTTACGATATGATTGTAGTGGTAAGGCTCTAAGCGTCGGGTAGCCATTGGGAAATCAGGGGTTTCTGAAATTTTTCCCTCTCTCTTTGTGAGAAACACGGCTGAAGCGCCGTAGGCGTTTCTCAAGAACTTGAGCGATCGAGGCGGCTCGACAAAGACAGCTCGGTGTTGATTCGTTCATTTCGCTGGGCGACTTCCGGTCGATCAACACATCGCTGCGAACGACGAAACGCACAACGCGGCTACCGGTGGGCTTACAAGAATCGTTATTGGATTTGGTGAAAGCAGCTATCAAGCGCTTGGTCTGACGAGACCGTCAATGGCGTTGCGTGCTCATTCCTTTTAAGAGAGCCTTTCGCCGACGGTAGTGGGGGCCTTTCTTGATGATTTCGTCGGCATGAGGCTGCGCTAAAAGGAAAACGATTTTCTTGGCAGACATGCGTCAGTTGCTCTTTTAACAAGCTTTGTAGGGGAGAAAAATCCTTTTTCTTTCGGTGATTCAATGGGTCGAAAACGGCGTAACGGTGCTATGCGGTCGAAGAACGGACAAAATGGCTCTGCCGCTGAGGTAAATGCTTCTCGCAACGGCGGTTCGGCATCGCAAGACACCAAGACTACGGTCACTGCGGTAGAAACGCTTGACAGCACGGAACTCCACGAGGGTGGTGGCGTGCTGGAACTCCATCCCAGTGGCTACGGGTTCCTTCGTGATCCGGCAGCCAACTACGAGCGGCGGATGAGTGATCCCTTCGTGCCGGGTAGCATGATTGAGAAGTATGGGCTCCGGCAAGGGGTCTATATTCGAGGTCTGGTCCAGCCGGGCAAGAAGGGACAGGGACCACGACTCCGCGAGATTCACGACGTGGATGGCCTACCCCCGCAGGAATATGTCAACGTCAAGAACTTCGATGAGTTAACGCCCATCAATCCCGAGGAGTGGCTGCGACTGGAGACGGGACCGGAACCGCTCACCACCCGCGTGATGGACCTTCTCACGCCAATTGGTAAGGGGCAAAGGGCCTTGATCGTGGCCCCGCCGCGAACCGGCAAGACGGTGCTCTTGCAGCACATCAGTCAGGCCATCGCCACGAATTATCCCGAAATGAAGTTGATCATCTTGCTGATCGACGAACGCCCCGAGGAGGTGACCGATTTCCGTCGGGTGTGCAAAAACGCGGAAGTTGTGGCCAGCAGCCTGGATTGCGAAATCGAAAGCCACGTGCGACTGTCTCAGTTAATTGTGGAGCGGTGCCGCCGTTTGGCAGAAATGGGGAAGGATGTCTTCCTGCTCATGGATTCGATCACGCGGTTGGCCCGAGCGTTCAACAAATGGGTAGGAAACACCGGTCGGACGATGACCGGTGGTATTGACGTCAAGGCCATGGATGTGCCCAAGAAGTTGTTCGCCACGGCCCGGGCTTTCGAGGAAGGCGGCTCACTGACCATTGTCGCCACGGCCTTGATCGACACGGGTAGCCGCATGGACGAACTGATCTTTCAGGAATTCAAAGGCACGGGCAACATGGAGCTGGTCCTTGATCGCCGGTTGGCGGACCGCCGTATCTGGCCGGCGATTGATATTACCCAATCGGGCACGCGGCGTGAGGAAAAGCTCTTGCCGCCGGATGTCCTGCGGGCCGTTACGATCCTTCGTCGGATGCTGTCCAGCATGAATCCCGTGGATGCCATGGAGCAATTGACGGCCAAGTTGGCCAAGTACAAGTCCAATCGGGAATTCATCGAGCTGATCACGGGTGCGCACGCCAACGTCAGTGATTGATGTGAGGGAAAGTCCCCGACCTGGCGTCGAGTCTAGCGCGCA
>Ga0209608_1002062_pt1 | contig 14908 bp, 13 predicted proteins | sample AD_UKC130_MetaG_FD_184428 | JGI IMG/M metagenome (GOLD analysis project Ga0209608, IMG submission 184428) | Active sludge microbial communities of municipal wastewater-treating anaerobic digesters from Canada - AD_UKC130_MetaG (SPAdes) (version 2) | ecosystem: Engineered > Bioreactor > Anaerobic... | reverse complement strand
ATGCTCTCGATGCGGCGCTTGCGCCCGCGCCCGGCGATGTGGATCACCACGTTGACCGCCTCGGCGATCAGCGCACGCGGCGGGTTCACCGCCACTTCGAGAATCAGTTGCTCCAGGCGCAGCAGCGCGCCGAGCGCGGAGCCGGCGTGGATCGTGGCGATGCCACCGGGATGGCCCGTGCCCCACACCTTGATGAGATCCAGCGCCTCGGGGCCGCGCACCTCGCCGACGACGACGCGATCAGGCCGCAGGCGCATGGACGAGCGCACCAGCTCGGTCATGGATACCACGCCTGCGCGCGTGCGCAGCGGAACGTGGTCGCGGGCCGCGCATTGCAGCTCCACCGTATCTTCGAGCACAAGCACGCGGTCGCCCGTGGCGGCAATCTCAGCCAGCAGCGCATTGGCGAGCGTGGTCTTGCCGCTGCTGGTGGCGCCGGCGATCAAGACGTTCTGCCGCTCGCGCACGGCGCGAACGAGAAAGCCCGCCTGCGCGCTGGTCATCATCCCGTCGATGACGTACCGCTCCAGCGGGATCACGCCGATGGCGCGTTTGCGCAACGCGAAGGCTGGCCCCGGCGCGGCCGGCGGCAGGATGCCCTCGAAGCGCTCGCCGATTTCCGGCAGCTCGGCGGACAGCAGCGGCTGGCCGCGATGCACTTCCGCGCCGACGTGGGCGGCCACCAGCCGGATGATGCGTTCGCCGTCCGCTTCGGACAGCTCCACGCCCATCGGCGCGCGTCCGCTGGAAAGCCGATCCACCCATAGCGTCCGGTCGGGATTCAGCATCACTTCCACCACGTCAGGGTCTTCCAGCGCGGCGGCGATCAGCGGCCCCATTGCCGTGCGCAGCATCTGGATGCGGCGATCCAGCGAAGTGGCCGCAAAGGAGGAAGGAACGGCACTCATAAGGCACGCTCCTGTGCTTCGGCCGTGGTCGCTGTGTCCTCCATCCGTATCGGATCGGGATTCAGCTCGTCCACCACGTCACGCACCAGGCTGCGCCCACGCAGCAGGTGGCGACCCAACTGCTCCACGAACTGCTCGAAGCGCGCCTTGCCCTGGGCACGCGCCGCGTCCTGATGCGCTTCGGGCACCGGTGTGCTCACGGTCAGGTAGTAGCGGATGAACAGCGCCAGCGTCTCGATCTGGATGTTCTGGTCGCGCTCCAGCCGTTCTGCATGGCGCGACAGGCGATCCAGCCGTTTGGCGATGGCGGCCTCGCGCTGGTCGGCGGCATCGGGCGACAGCCATGATGCGAGCGCCGCCGCGACGATGCTGGACTTGGACACGCCTTTCTTGGCGGCCAGTTCATCGAGCCGCTTGGCGTGTTCGGGCTGGATGAAGAGATTTAAGCGGTGCTGGCTCATAGCTCGATTCCGTCGTTGGGGTTCAGCGATGCCAGCCGGGCCGTGCGCTGCATGGCCGGGTCAAGCTGGCGAGGAAGGGGAAGCGGCAGGTCGTCGTCGTCATCGAGCAGCGCGAGGTCGGCAGCCGACACGACCAGCTCGGGGTCGTAGGCGACGGCCTCGGTTAGTTCGGGCTGACGGCGCGGTCCGCCGTCGTCGGTGCTGCCAAGGTCGCTAACGGTCTCCGTTACGGGAGGTGCGGGCACCGCAGGAATTGCCATCCCGCTCCAGTCATCGGGCCGCGATGGCGGCACATCGGCGTACTGACCGCCTGCGAGCACAAGCGGCGGCAATACGCGCCCCTTGAAGTTGGCATCCGCGTAGTAACGCAGCTTTTTGGCCTTGATCGGCGCCACGCTGGACACCATCACCACCGCCTCGTCAGGCGGGAGCTGCATGACTTCGCCCGGCGTCAGTAGCGGACGTGCCGTTTCCTGGCGCGACACCATCAGGTGCCCGAGCCATGGTGCGAGCCGGTGGCCTGCGTAGTTGCGCTGTGCGCGCAGCTCGGTCGCGGTGCCCAGCGTTTCGGAAATTCGCTTGGCTGTGCGTTCGTCGTTGGTGGCAAACGTCACGCGCACGTGGCAGTTGTCGAGGATCGAATGGTTCTGCCCATACGCCTTGTCGATCTGGTTGAGCGACTGCGCGATGAGGAAGCTGCGGATGCCGTAGCCCGCCATGAAGGCCAGCGCCGTCTCGAAGAAGTCCAGACGTCCGAGTGCCGGGAACTCGTCGAGCATCAGCAGCAGCTTGTGACGGCGCTCGATGCCGTCCGAGCCGTCGAGCGATTCGGTGAGGCGCCGCCCGATCTGATTGAGGATCAGGCGAATGAGCGGCTTCGTCCGCGAAATGTCCGAAGGCGGCACCACGAGATACAGCGATACGGGGGATTCGGCTGCGATCAGGTCGGCGATGCGCCAGTCGCAACGCGAGGTGACTTCGGCCACCGTGGGATCGCGGTACAGGCCCAAGAACGACATGGCTGTGGACAGCACGCCCGAGCGTTCGTTGTCCGATTTGTTGAGCACTTCGCGCGCGGCGGATGCCACCACCGGATGCGGGCCACCACCGTTCTCGTTCACGAGGTGCGGCGTGGTCATCATCCGGTGCAAGGTCAGCTCGAACGGGCTGGCCGGATCAGATAGGAAGTTCGCCACGCCGCGCAGCGTCTTGTCTTCGCCCGCGTAGAGCACATGCAGGATGGCCCCGACCAGCAGCGCATGCGAAGTCTTTTCCCAGTGGTTGCGCTTCTCCAGCGCGCCTTCGGGATCGACCAGGATGTCCGCGATGTTCTGCACATCGCGCACTTCATGCGCGCCGCGCCGCACCTCCAGCAGCGGGTTGTAGGCGGCCGACCGGCTGTCTGTGGGGTTGAACAGCAGACAATGCGAAAAATGCGAGCGCCAACCGGCGGTGATCTGCCAGTTCTCGCCCTTGATGTCGTGGATGACGGCAGACGCTGGCCAGCTCAACAGCGTGGGCACCACGAGGCCGACGCCCTTGCCCGAGCGCGTAGGCGCGAAGGTCAGGACGTGTTCCGGGCCTTCATGGCGCAGGTACTGCTGGCGATGCAGGCCGAGAAACACGCCCGCCGACTGGTCAAGGCCTGCCTTGTGAATGTCTTCCGCATTGGCCCAGCGGGCCGAGCCGTAGGTTGTGACCAGCTTGGATTGGCGCGAACGCCAGATCGACATGCCGATGGCGACCAGCACCGCCACCAGGCCGCTGCCGCCCGCGATGGCACCACCGATGTCGAAGACCCGCGGCGCGTAGGCATCGAAGAAGAACCACCACTCGAACAGCCGCCACGGGTGATAGATGGGCGTGTCGAAGAAGTCGAACCAGGGCGAGCCAAGGCGTAGCTGATAGCCCAGGGCGGCGGCTGTCCATTGTGTGGCTGCCCACACGCCGGTGATCACGATGCCGAATACGACGGCGATCTGACCGAACAGCACGTTCGTCCCTTGCATGATCCTGCCTCCAATCACGGCACACGCAGGTGCCGCATCACCGAGGATCAAGGCGTGGGTGCAGGCCGGTCAAAGGCCGTTATGGCGGGGATTCAGGCCGAAAAAGCCTGATTTCTAGCAGGAGCGAAGGCAATAAAAACGCCGCATGCACGAGCGCGTTGCGGCGTGATGAGGTGGCGGCGAGAACTTTGTCGCTGCGAAGCGACGACAACAGAGCTATTTGGACTTCTGCTCAGGTCGATCACCGAAGAAACGCCGATTGGCGGCTTCGGCGGCACGGCGGCAAAGTTCATCGCCGACCTTTGTGCGATCTTCCTTGCACTGCCGTTGAATCTCCTTGATGCGCTCGGGATGAGCCGCGAGGAAATCCACGGTTTCCGAAGGTTGGGACGGGCCACATGCGGTCAGTGCGGCGGTCAGTATCAGCAGCATCACTCTGTTCATGGAGTCAGTCCTTTCATCGGATGGATCGGGAGTCGTCGGAGGTATCGACACCATCCGCCGAATCAATGAAGGCCACTCGTTCGATGAATCGGGCCAACATCTCGGAAGGCTCCGCATCGCTGCGCAGCAAATAGGTCGTGAGCATGGGGGGCTTGCCTGCCAAGCGCCGCGCCACGATACCTGGCTCGCGGCTGGAAGAGATATGCGCCTCGCCCGCCAGTCCCAAGGCCAGGCCAGCGGAAACCAGGGTCATCATCACGTCGAAGGTCGCCACGCGCTGCGCGATCAGTGGCTCCTGGTCGATCTTGCGCAGAAACCGATCGACCTGCCGCGCGTGGCCTTCGCAGACTGCCGGGTCGCCCAGTGTCAGCGGATAGCGCAGCACTTCCTCCAGCGGTACCTTCTTGAAAGCGAGCAGCGGATGGCGGGCTGGCACTGCCACCATCAGTTCGTCCTTCCACGCGGGCGTAACCACGATGCCATCGCCCGCGTCTTCAGCCATCGAGAATCCGGCGTCGTACAAGTCTTCCTGCAAACCTTTGATTTGCTGGGCCAGTGGCACCTCGCACAGCCGGACCTCAACCTCGGGATCTTCCTCGCGGCATTGCGCTAGCAGCGCCGGTAGCCGCGATGGTGTGATGCCGTCGGACAAGGCGATGCGTAACTGGCCGTGAAAGCCGTTGGCGGCTGATCTGACGCTATCGCGGGCTTGATCGAGCGCCGCGAACACACGCGGAACATGCTCCAGGAACAACCGTCCCGCGCGCGTGAGTTGAGTGCTGCGGGTGGTCCGAACGAACAGGTGGGCGCCGAGTTCTTCCTCCAACTCCTTGATGGTGCGGGACAGCGGCGACTGGTCGATGTGCAGCCGTTCTGCCGCACGGGCGAAGTGGAGTTCTTCGGCAACTGCCAAAAAGCATCGAAGGTGTCGCAATTCCATGCCAACCCCCTACTCAATCGATCGTTCCTGCTGCTTTCATATCGTTCAATTCGAGGAAAGCGATTTTCTATTTCGACAAGCGAAAGTATCAGGACACATGAAGACTGGCCTCGCAGACTTAGACCAAACATAGGAACCTTCTCGTCAGGGCAGTGGCCTGCCGAAAAGACTGCGATGGATGCCGAGAGCGACTCGATAGAGGGGGTCCAAATACCAATGCGACTCATGCAACGTGAACCAGGCGCTGAATCCCGCCACCACTGCGGCCCCGAGCATGTCGAGCGGAAAATGAACACCCAGATAGATGCGTGCCCATGCGATCAGAATGCCCAGCAAGGCCAGGGCAGTTCCCAGCCGGTTTCGCTGGAACCACAGACTGAAGGCAACTGCCCACCATAACGTCAAGTGATCGCTGGGAAACGAGGCGTCGGCGGCGTGCGGGATCAGACGATGGCCGAGCCCGAGCATGAAAGGCCGAGGGTGTGGCCATGCCAGGCCGATGACCATGCTGATGCACAAGCCCAGCGCCCCCGATGCCGTGGCGATCAGCAGCGTCCTGCGCATCTTCTCGTTGCCACACAGCCATCCGAGGACCATACCGGCTGGAACCGCCCAGATGAGCCCTTGCGCTAGGAAGACGGTGAGGTAGAGCATCCCAGCGCTGGGATGTGCAGGCGCATTGAGCCAAAGAAAGGCCGCTTGGTTGAACGATTCCATGTCATCTCCGAATTTGGCCTTGGATTGCACGCGATCCAAGGCCGCCGTTACGCGATCAGTCCCGCTCGTCGTGGTCGTTGTCCGCCTTGTCCTCGGCGGAAGAGATGACCGTGCCCTTGTCGACATCGATTCGCACATCAAAGACCTTGGCTCCGCTGACTACCTCCACGTCATAGATCCAGTTCCCCTGTCGGGACTTTTCGTACTCGGCATGCGTGGCCTTGCCGCTGGCGTGCTGCTCGGCGACGCCAATGGCCTGAATGAGTGAGGTCTTGGCTTGCGTGATGGCTGCGACATCGTGTTCGGCGCCGGCCTTGGCCGCATAGGCGCTCACGCCGGCGGTAGCGGTGGCGACGGCGACGGCGACGGCGACGCCCAACAGGGACAGTTTGGTATGGCGATACATGAAGCCTCTCCGGTTGGTTGCGTGCAGGGATTTGCACGACGGAGAATGTAGGAAGGCAGACTTAGCTGTCACTGAGCCCTGCAACGCCAAGGGCATGCACTCTTCAATGAATTCTTGAATGGGCCGAGCCTATGTCTGAGCTAAGTCAGCCCGAGCAGACTCTCCGCACCACTTCTTACTTTGGCAGGAGAGCACCATGAACCCTATTTCAAACACCCGATACGGCGACTGGCTGATCAAGGTGCCGGCCATCACGCTGTCGTTCTGGATCATCAAAATCCTATGCACCACCGTCGGCGAGACCGGGGCCGACTACCTGGCCGTGAGCGCCGGCTTGGGCCAGGGTTTGACGCGCGCCATGATGGCCAGCCTGCTGGCCATCGCGCTGGTTTGGCAGGTGCGCACGCGGCGCTATACCCCCTGGATTTATTGGCTCACGGTGGTGCTGGTCAGCGTAGTGGGCACGCAGATAACGGATTTTTTCACCGACAAGCTGGGCGTGAGCCTGTATGTCAGCACGCCGGTGTTCGCGGTGCTGCTGGTCGTCATTTTTTCCACCTGGCATCGGGTTGAGCACACGCTGTCGATCCACGACATCGTGACGCGCCGGCGTGAGCTGTTTTACTGGGCCGCCATCCTGTGCACCTTTGCGCTGGGCACTGCTGCGGGCGATCTGGCCACCGAAGCCTTGCATCTGGGCTTCACCCGGGGCGCCCTGGCCTTCGGAACGCTGATCGCCTTGACCTACCTGGCCTGGCGCCTGGGCGGCAACGCCGTGCTGACCTTCTGGATTGGCTACATCCTCACGCGCCCCTTCGGCGCCGCGCTGGGCGACTTGCTGACGCAGGCCAAGGAATACGGTGGCCTGGGCATGGGGGCGATGTGGACCAGCGCGCTCTTCCTGTCGGTCATCGTGGCGCTGGTCGCTTTGGAGCAGTACTCCATCGAGGACCGCCGCCCTGTGCCAATGGTCGATTGAAACTTGCGGTGCTTGTTCGCATGAACGGCCGCTGCCAGCTCGATTCATTGTTCGCAACGCTACATCTATCGAAGGAAAACATCATGTTCGCCCAGAGTGCTCTTGCCCGTCTCACTGCCGCGGCCTGCGTCGCGGTCTTGTTCGCCGGGCTCGCCGGCTGCTCCAAGACCACCGAGCCGCCGCTGCCACCCAAGGCGGGTGCCGTAGCGGGGGCTGCGGCGGCCGGCAAGGCGACGTCCGCGCTGGGCGATTTGACGTCCTTTCGCGCCATCGCCACGGACGTTTCCGCCCTGGTTGACCAGGGCAATCTGGCGGCGGCCAAGACGCGCGTAAGGGCCCTGGAACTGGCCTGGGACTCGGCCGAAGCCGGTCTGAAACCCCGGGCCGCCGATGACTGGCATGTGCTCGACAAAGGCATTGACCGCGTGCTGAAGGCGCTGCGGGCCGAACCGCCCGCTGCCACCGAGTGCAAAGCTGCCTTGGCCGCGTTGCTGCATACCTTCGACAGCCTGTCCGGAAAGGCTTGAATCCGCGGATGCGGCGGGGGCATCGGTCACGGGCAACGCCTTTGGCATGATAGGCTCGCTGAAGCTATCTCACTCGCACTTGGTTTTTCCTTCGGCATGAATTCGAATTGTGGACATTTCACCCGGGGCACCCCCGTTGTCGCGGCGCGTTGCTTGCCGTTTGTGCTGGTGTGTTTGTTGTCGGCCTGTGCAAGCTACACGCCGCAGCTCCTGGTCAGCCAGACGTCGCTGCGGACCTCGTTGCCGAACGTGCCGCCGCAGCCCGCGCAAGGGGTGACGCCGCCCTTCGTGGCGTCGCACCCCTTCGATGCGCGCGACGGGCTCGATGCCACCGAGGTGGCCACGCTGGCCGTGCTGCTGAGCCCGGATGTCAAATCAGCCCGGGCGGTGCAGGGCGTGGCGCAGGCGCAGGCCTTCGCGGCCGGCCTGCTGCCCGATCCGCAGGTGTCACTGACGCGCGACTTTCCGTCGAGCAGCGCGCCGGGCCTCACCAGTGCCTTCAACCTGGGCCTGGCGTATGACTTCAATCAGCTCATCACCCATGGCGTGACGAAGCAGGCTTCGGCGAGTGATACTGAGAAGTCCCATCTCGACCTGCTGTGGCAAGAATGGCAGGTGGTGGCCCAAAGCCAGGTGCTGATGAACCGCATCGGCCAGCAGGAACAGCTGGCGCAGGTGCTTGAGCAGGAACAGGCGTTCTATGCCGACCTGATGCCGCGCACCCGCCGCGCGGTAGCCGATGGCAACCTGACGATCGAGGTGCTCAGCCCCTATTTGACGGCAGCGGCCGACAACGCGCGCCAGTTGAACGAGGCCCGGCGGGCAGCCATGGACAACCGCGGCCAGCTCAACGCCTTGCTGGGCCTGACGCCCGACGTGCAACTGGATCTGGTGTTCGACCGGACCCTGCCGCCAATCAACGATACGGCGGTGCGCGGCAGCCTGAGCAGCGTCGCCGAGCGCCGCCCCGACCTGCGGGCCTTGCGCGCCGGCTATGCGGCGCAAGAGGCGCGCACGCACCGTGCGGTGCTGGCGCAATTTCCGGCACTCAATGTCGGCATCACCCGTGTGCGCGATACCGCGGGGCTTTACACCAGTGGCTTTGCGCTGGGCTTCACGCTACCGCTGTTCAATCGCAACCGCGGCAACATCGCGGTGGAAGAGGCTACCCGCGCCCAGTTGCGCCAGGAATACGAGAAGCGCCTGAACGCGGCCCATGGCGATGCGTTGCGCGCGCTGCGCAGCGACGCCCAACTGATGGAACAGATTCGCTTGGCGCGCGATGAGGTGGCCCAGTTGCAGCTGCTGTCCGACCGGGGCGAGCAGGCGCTGCGTGTCGGCGCCATGGACGCGCTGCGCTATGCCAACCTCCGCTCGGGCCTGTTGGCCAAAAAGGTGGAGTTGCTGAACCTGGAGGCCGCGTTGCGCGAGCAGCGCATTGCCTTGCGTTCGCTGACCGGCATGGACGTGTCCATCGGATCGTAGGTGTCGCTGGCTGGGGCGCCGCAGAAAAGCAAACAAGCATGAGGGGTATCGAGATGAGCGAAACGACATGGGCACAGGGCCGCTGGTTGGGCGTCGTGACATTTATGGCTGCATTGCAATGGCTGTCGCTTGCGCCGCTCGCGCACAGCGCCGAAACGCTGGTCGAGCGAAGCGCGCGGGTCAGTACCGTGCCGCTCCAACGGGGAGAGCTGCCGCTGACCTTGACGGGTTTCGGCGCCATCGCGCCCGAAGCGGGGCAGAGCCAAAACGTGAGTGTGCCGCGCGCCGGCCGCGTCGAGCGCTTGCGCGTTGCGGCCGGCGCCCAGGTGCAGCGCGGCCAGCCGCTCATGGAGCTCGCGGTCGACCCGGCGGCGACCCAGGCGTTTGCCCAGGCCCGCAATGCGCAGCAATACACCGAAGGCGAGGTTGCGCGCATCGAAGGGCTGGTGGCGCAGCAATTGGCAACGCGCTCGCAACTGGCGCAGGCGCGCCAGGCGGCGGCCGATGCCCGCGCGGCCGTGCGCGTGCAGGAGCGCCTGGGCGGCGCGGCCGAGCGCATCACGGTGACGGCGCCGATCGGCGGTTTGTTGGTGGCGCTGCCAGTGGCCCAGGGCGACCGCATTCCCGCCGGCGCCACCGTGGCGCAGTTGGCCAACACCGATACGCTGCGCGTCGCCCTCGGCATCGAACCGGGGGACGCGCGGCACGTGCGCAGCGGCATGGCAGTGCGGCTGGCGTCGGTGTTTGATGAACGGCACGCCGTGATGGGCCAGGTGGTGCAGGTGCAGCGGGCCATCAACCCGAAAAGCCAGTTGGTCGATGCCGTGGTGCGCTTTCACCCAACCGCAGACTCCGGCCTGCTGCCTGGCCTGCGCATGCGCGGCGACATCCAGTTTGGCAAGGTCGAAGGCTGGCTGATTCCGCGCTCGGCCCTGGTCAAGAGCGGCGATGGCTTTGTCGCGTTTCAGGTGGCTGGCGGCAAGGCCGCGCGGGTGGCCGTGCAGGTGCTCACCGAGCAGGGCGAGCAGGCGGTCGTCAAGGCTGCCTTTGATTCCGAGCGGCGCCTGGTCACCGTGGGGGCCTACCAACTGAGCGATGGCATGGCCGTGCGCGAGGCCAAGTCATGAGGGTGGCGAGCTGGATCCAGGGGCACAGCCGTTCGATTCTTTTTCTGCTGGCCTTGTTAGCGGCAGGCGGCATCGTCGCGGCGCTGCGGCTGCCGGTGTCGATGTTCCCAACGGTGGATTTTCCCCGCGTCGTGGTGAGCCTGGACGCCGGTGACCGTCCGGCCGACCAGATGGCGCTGCAAATCACCACGCCGGTGGAAGAAGCGATTCGCCGTGTGCCCGGCGTGGTCGACATCCGCTCCACGTCGAGCCGCGGCAGCGCCGAAATCTCGGTCAATTTCGGCTGGGGTACGGACATGGTGGCGGCCGCGCTGCAGGTGAACGCGGCCACCAGCCGCGTGGCGGCATCGAGCCTGCCGCCCGGCATCCAGTTCGACACCAAGCGCATGGACCCGACGGTGTTTGCCGTGCTGGCCTACAGCCTCACCTCGACTACGCTGGACCTGACCGCCTTGCGCGACATTGCGCAATACCAGATGCGCCCGCTGCTGTCCGGCATTGCCGGCGTGGCGCAGGTCGGTGTGGTGGGCGGTGAACGCGAGGAATACCGCGTCACCGTGGCGCCCGCGCGCCTGGCCGCGCACGGCCTGACGCTGGCCGACGTGGCGGCGGCGCTGAATGCCGCCAACGTGGTGCAGGCGATCGGCAAGATCGAGGACCACTACAAGCTGTACCTGGTGGTGGGTGACACGCGGCTCAAGACGCTGGACGATATCCGCCACACGGTGCTCAAGTCCGGCCAGGATGGCATCGTCCAGCTCGACGACGTGGCGCAGGTCGAGCGCTCGACCGAGCCGCAGTGGCTGCGCGTGACCGCCGACGGGCGCGACGCCGTGTTGCTCAACATCTACCAGCAGCCGGGTGCCAACAGCGTGCAGCTCACCAAGGACGTGACGGCGGCGCTGGCCAAATACCAAACGGCGCTGCCGCCGGATGTGAAGGTGGCGGCCTGGTACGACCAGAGCCAGCTCGTGACCGATGCCGCGGCCAGCGTGCGCGACGCCATCCTGATTGGCGCCGTGCTGGCGGCCGGCGTGCTGCTGCTGTTTTTGCGCAACCTCAAGGTCACGCTGATCGCCGTGGTGGTGGTGCCGGTGGTGCTTGCGGCCACGGTGGTGCTGCTGTGGTCGCTGAACATGAGTTTCAACATCATGACCCTGGGCGGCATGGCGGCGGCGGTGGGCCTGGTGATCGACGATGCGATCGTGATGAGCGAGCACATCGTGCGCCGGCTGCGCGGCGCGCCAGCGCAGCAGCACAACACGGTGATGCGCGCGGCGATCGAGTTCTTCCGGCCGCTGGCGGGCTCCAGCGCGGCCACCATCGTGATCTTCGTCCCGCTGGCGTTCTTGAGCGGCGTGACGGGCGCGTTCTTCAAGGCGCTGTCACTGACCATGGCCGCCGCACTGGTCATCTCGTTTCTGGTCACCTGGCTGGCCGTGCCGCTGGTTGCTGGCCGCTTGCTCAGCAGCAAGGACGCCGAGCAGAAAGAAGGGGGGCGCGTGACCGACTGGATGCATGCGCGCTACGAGCGGGTGATGCGGCGCCTGCTGGCCCGCCCCCTCTGGATTTTGCTGCTGATCGCGCCCCTGTGCGGCCTGGGCTGGCTGGCCTATCACAAGGTCGGCTCGGGCTTCATGCCGGCCATGGACGAGGGCGGCTTCATCATCGACTATCGCACCCAGCCCGGCACGGCCCTGGGCGAGACCGACCGCATGCTGCGCCAGGTCGAAGATATCCTCAAGGAAACACCGGAGGTGCAGACCTACTCGCGGCGCACCGGTACTGGCTTGGGCGGCGGGCTGGTCGAAGCCAACGAGGGGGACTTTTTCGTGCGACTCAAGCCGCCGCCGCGCCGCCCCATCTTCGAGGTCATGGCCGAGGTGCAGGCCAAGATCGACGAGCGCGTGCCGGGTGTGTCGGCCGAGATGGCGCAGTTGATGGAGGACATGATCGGCGATATGACGGCGGTGCCGCAGCCGATCGAGATCAAGCTGTATTCGGACGACCCACGGCAGTTGAGCGCGCTGGCGCTCAAGACTGCCGAGGCCATCCGCAAGGTGCCCGGTGTCACCGGTGTGCGCAACGGCATCAAGCCGGCGGGCGACACGTTGGTGGTCCAGGTGGATCGCGTCAAGGCCGCCCTCGAAGGGATGGACCCCAACGGGGTTACGCACATGCTCAACAACATCGTGGCGGGCCAGGTGACGACGCAGATGCAGGAGGGCCCCAAAATGGTCGGCGTGCGCGTCTGGGTGTCGGGTGATTTGAGGAAAACGGCGGCCGATTTACCCCGGATGTTGCTGCGCGCCCCCGACGGGCACGAGTTTCCGCTCGCGCGCATTGCCAGCATCAGCATCGAGACTGGCCAGCCGCAAATCACGCGCGAAAACCTCAAGCGCATGATCGCCGTGACTGCGCGCATCAACGGCCGGGACCTGGGCTCCACCGTGGTCGACGTGCAAAAAATCGTGGCGGCGCCGGACTTTCTGCCCGCGGGAACGTACTTCGAACTGGGCGGCCTGTACCAGCAGCAGCAGATCGCCTTTCGCGGCCTGGTGAACGTGCTGCTGGCGGCACTGGCGCTGGTCTTCCTGCTGCTCTTGTTTTTGTACGAGCAGTTCCGTATGGCGCTGTCGATCATGGTGATTCCGCTGGTCAGCATGACGGGTGTGTTCATCGGCCTGTGGGCCACTGGCGTGGAGCTCAACATCACATCCATGATGGGCATGACGATGATTGTGGGCATCGTCACTGAGGTGGCGATCTTCTACTTCTCGGAATACCGCGACCTGGCCAGCCACATGCCGCTGGACGAGGCCCTGATCCAGGCGGGCAAGAACCGCATGCGGCCGATCCTGATGTCGGTGCTGGCCGCCATCCTGACGCTGCTGCCGCTGGCGCTGGCGATCGGCCAGGGCTCGGAAATGCAAAAGCCGCTGGCCATCGCCATCATCTCGGGGCTCATCGTGCAACTGCCGCTGGTGCTGATCGCAATGCCGGTGATCTTCAAGAGCCTGAAGCGGCGGTGCACGCCCCATGGGGAGCCCTCTGCATGAACATTCCAGACCTGATCCAGTCCTACGGCTACTACGCCGTGGCCGTGGGCACCTTCCTGGAGGGCGAGACGGTGTTGCTGCTGGCGGGCGCGGCCGCCAGCAGCAGCCACCTGGCCATGCCTTGGGTGATCGCGGTGGCCACCGTGGCCAGCTTTGCGGGCGACCAGCTCTTTTTCTACCTGGGCCGTGCCTATGGCCCGGCGCTGCTGCAGCGCTTTCCCAAGCTGGGGGCGGGCACGGCGCGCGCCCGCGTACTGCTGGAGCGCCACAACACGCCGGTGATTTTGTCGGTGCGCTTTTTGTATGGCTTGCGCATCGCAGGGCCCCTGGCCATCGGCATGAGCGGGGTGGGTCGGCTGCGGTTTTTCGTGCTGAACCTGATTGGCGCCCTGGTGTGGGCGTGCGTGATTGCCGCCCTGGGCTACGGGACGGGCCAGGCGCTGGCCTCGGTGCTGGGCACCATCGATGCCGACGAAATCTGGACCCTGGGGGTTGTCCTTGTGGCCGGGGCGCTCATAGGGCTGATCGCGCATTTTCGGGCCACGCGGCGGCGGCGATTGGGCGAAGCCCCACTGGGGAGCGATTGATGCGTGTGCTTCTGGTGGAAGACGACGCCATGATCGGTGGCGTAATTCAGGAGGTGCTGCGGGATGCGTCCTATGCCGTCGACTGGGTCAGGAATGGCGCGACGGCGCTGGGTTCGCTGGCGACCCAGCACTACGACCTGGTGCTGCTGGACTTGGGGCTGCCCGGCCAGGACGGGCATCAGGTGCTGGCGTCGATCCGCGGCAAGAACGACCCGGTGCCGGTGCTGATCATCACCGCGCGCGACGGGCTGGATGAGCGCCTGCGCGGGCTCGACGGCGGGGCGGATGACTATCTGCTCAAACCCTTCGACATGGCCGATCTGCTGGCGCGCATGCGCGCGGTGCTGCGGCGCAAGGGCGGCAGCGGCGTGCCACTGCTGGGCAACGGCGTGCTGACGCTGGATCCGGCCACGCGCGAGGCCAGCATGCAGGGCGCGGCGCCGGTGCAGTTGTCGCAGCGCGAGTTTTCGCTGCTGCATGCCCTGCTGATCCGCCCCGGCGCGATCCTCTCGCGCAGCGAGTTGGAGGACCGCATCTACGGCTGGGGCGAGGAGGTGGAGAGCAATGCGGTTGAATACCTCATTCACGCGCTGCGCCGCAAGCTGGGCAGCGAGGCCATCAAGAACGTGCGGGGGGTGGGATGGATGGTGTCAAGGATCGTTTGAACGGCTCGGTGCAGCGCAAACTGTCGCTGGCCTTGTCCGTGGTGATCGCGGCGGTGGCGCTGGTAGCCGGCGCGCTGTCGTTTGCCGCCGCCTACGACGAGGCGCAGGAGTTGCAAGACGACATGCTGCGCCAGGCGGCGCGCCTGGTCGATGGCCGGCGCCTGGGCGCGGCGCCACCGGCGCGTGACGAACACTTTCAGGATCACGACGACGCCGCGCGCCTGATCGTGCAGCCGCTAGGGCAGCCCAACCCCGGCGGCCTGCACGTGGACGAGGGCGGGGCGCTGCCGGTGCCCGTGCACCTGGCCGACGGCCTGCACACGCTCACGTTGCAGGGCGAGGGGTTTCGCTTGCTGATCAGGACGCTGGCCACCGGCGAGCGCTTCGTGGTAGCGCAAGAGGCGGACTTTCGCGACGCGATGGCGCGTGACAGTGCCGTGCGCACGGTGCTGCCCTTTGTTGTGTTGGTGCCGGTGCTGCTGCTGGTGGTGGCCACGCTGGTGCGCCAGCTGTTTCGGCCCATTAGCGCACTGGCGCGAGAACTCGACCGGCGCACCGAGCAGGACTTGCAACCCATCGACCTGCGGCCCGCGC
>Ga0209608_1002058_pt1 | contig 14934 bp, 18 predicted proteins | sample AD_UKC130_MetaG_FD_184428 | JGI IMG/M metagenome (GOLD analysis project Ga0209608, IMG submission 184428) | Active sludge microbial communities of municipal wastewater-treating anaerobic digesters from Canada - AD_UKC130_MetaG (SPAdes) (version 2) | ecosystem: Engineered > Bioreactor > Anaerobic... | reverse complement strand
GTTCTTCCTTCAATTACTACAGGCGGATTTTCAGAAACAAATTTCTCACCTTTTACATAAATGTCAAATGTCGCCTGTTGTGCAGTAAATAGTCCTGTAGATGTAGCAAACGCTGTAAATGTTAAAACTGTTATCACTCCAGTAACAAATCCTAATATAACCTTTTTCATCCCAATTCCTCCCTTTATATTTATGGTTATATTATATCATTAATTATTATTATTATTAATTGCATCTAAAAGTTGCTTCACTTTATCATACACTTCTTGCAACATCTGTTGTTCGTTTTCTCCATATGTAGCTGTCGCTGTCTTACTAGGGAGTGTTGGTATTAAGTTTCCGTTAATTCTAATATAACTACCTTTTAAATTCAAAGGTGCCCTATCAGAGCCAACTACAAAAGGCACTCCATCACTCGGTATTAATGAAATCGCATCCTCACCATTGTAGACTGTAAAAATCAATTCCCCTTTATTATAAAAATCCCAATCTCCAAAATTCCCACTAGAATTATTCGTAACCAGCCCATGCAACTCTCCATTATCATTGTAACTCCTAATTTGATTATCGCTTATTTCAATTCTTCTACCGTCTTTTGCAGTCCTCAAAGTACCCCCTGTAATCACTCCTGCACCTTCGCTGTCTAGACCAATTGTTTCCTCCCAATCCTCCAATTCCTCATTCCATTTTTGGAATGATATACCTGTAGCTTCACTTATTACAATTCTTGCCTTGCCGTCTTCTCTTGTAATTATAATGCTCCCACTGTTTATAGTTACCTTTCCTTCATCATCGACTGTGAAGGTACCTTCGCCTATGTCGATTGTGCCACCTACAAACATACTTGCAATTATTTTACCTGTAAACTTATATAATTCTTCCTGAACATCAAAGTATATTTTTCTTTCGCCATTAACAAGAAATTCCATCTTGTCACTGTTTAATATAACTTCTGATTTTCCATCTTCGCGCTTAATTTTTAGTCCAAAATCCCTTGATGTTCTGACTCCATAATAATCTTTTCCCTCGACAATTCTTGTTCTTTCTATGTGTTCTATCTTTTTTGTCAAAGTCCCTTTATGAGGAAACTCGGATTGTTGTTGGCTTTTAGCAGGTGCATTTGTGTCAGCTTTTAGCCCCCCTCTAAAAGTGATTTTATTGGACATTATAAATGTTTCTAATATCTCACCTTTACGTGTTTCTATCAAATAGAAATCACCAGGTTCTAACTGTGGATAACATCTCCATTCCATAGAATAAGGCACATACTCGAAGCCATTTAGCTGGCTTTGGACATAGTTTACAATATCTTGAGTCATAAAGGGGTTCTCTATTTTAAGTGTCTCGTGTTCCTCCCCTTCTCCTGCTGTATAGACTATATCATCACCATCAAAATTAAAGGTAGAAACTACCTTTTTTATCACTTTCTTTTCATTTTGTTTCTTTAGTTTTATGTAATCTCCAGGGCCAATTTTCTTAATTTGTGTGTTTTCCCAACGCAAATGAGGAAACCCATCATTGTAGTATTCATTTATATCCCAAACATTCTCAAAATCCCAACCCTCATTCTCGTAAGTTTCTTTTTTTCTTAATTCTGTTATCGTTATATCTTGACCGTCTTTCCCCTCTAAAGTTTTATCCTGTTCAGGGAATGTTGTGCTACCGTTATAAGTTGCAACGTCTAAAGCATAGTTGTGGGCATCCATTGTAGTATCAGTATAGTAACCCCAAATCCTTCCGATACGTGTAAAATCTTCAATCTCCGTTCCTGTTGTTCTATTTATAAGCGTTATACTGGGGGTAATTGAAAAGCAATTTTTTATTGTTGTTATTCCTTGGTCGTTATATGGGTTATAAATATCTCCTGCAATTCCTCCAATCCTTACAAGTTCACCAGCATTTTCGTTATATACTTCAGGTGTTGCTACTTTGATATTCCCCATAAAATAACACCTGCGAACAACAACATCTTTTCTAATTATATTTGGGACTATTCCTCCCACTTGAATAGCGTTACCATAATCACTCATTTCTACATCTATATCACCTTTTCCGTAACAATCTTCTATAACACAACCTTCTATTAAAGTTCCTGCAAAACCACTGCAAGCACGTGCAGCACCTATTATTTTTACGTCAGTAGTACATTGTCTTATAGTTCCAGCTACATCAGAGGCGAACGCTGACACTTTGCCCGTTGGAGCACTAATAGTAGTTAAGTGAATTGTTCCTGCCGCATGACACTTTTCTATAAGTCCATCCGCCCAACCAACAAATCCTCCGATAGTTTGATATGTTCCTATGCATTCCATATTAGTTCTACAATATCGTATTATTCCATTGTTTGAACCACAAAAACCTGCACCATATTCAAAAGTTCCTTTTCCTGATACAGAGCAGTGTTCTATAATAGCATCACGTACATTACCTACAAATCCTCCAGCATTATATTCACCTTCAATTTCCACATTCTCAAGATGACAATTTTTTATTTTAACTTTTCCTATAACCATTCCAGAAAATCCTCCTGAAAGACTTTCTTTAGGGTGAAGGCTTTTCATATTGATTATTCTAATGTTTTTTAAAATATGGTCTTCAAGAGTTTCATATATTGCTCCAAAGAAGGAAGTATAAGGAGAGCCTACTACATTTACGTTCATTATTTTATACCCTTGCCCATCATAAGATGAAAAGAAATGTCCAGGAGAAACCCAATCTGCCCACTCAAAATCTATATCGCAAATTTGCTTATAATAAGAAGCTGTCCCTGCACTATCATAATTTCTCATCTCATTTAAATCTGCCACTGACCCAATCAAATAAGGGTCTTCCTTTGTACCGCTTCCACCACTAAACATTTATATCACCTTTCCCTTCCGGGGCTTTATAAATGCCAGTTCCCCATTTCTATTTATCTTTGCGTTCGCTCCATGGCATCCTGCTATATATCCTATCACTTGCCTCATAGTAAATTCATGTGTTATAAGAGGTACTTCAAACATTAGAGAGGTGTCTGGAGCTAATTGTATTTCTAATACGTCACATATTTCCTGTACAACTTGAGACATAGAAGCGGGCAAGTATAGTTCCGTTTCCCAAGGCTGGTTTGCTTGCATTAGTTTATCGTAACAAACAAATTCCCATATTCCTCCCTCGGATTCTTTTCTGCTATCTACATAAAAAACCCCTAGAGGTATCCATTCAGTATCTATTAGTCGGATGTATGGTCTCATTTCTGCATTCGTGGGAAATATAGATTGTGTGTATAGTTTTAGCTCAAATTTTGTAGGAATGGCATTCCCGATTGTGTAGGATTCGGACTCTGTTATTGTCTCCGTTATATCCCACTCCACTACCTCATTCGAGCCATGTTCAACACCGTTAATGATAACTTTTGTATCAAATTCTCTCATTGGATTTTTTATAAGCAATTGAAACAGTTCACTTGCTGGATACACTACATCACCTCACCTCTCTGTCAGTGTAATTTTTAATCCATCCCAATAAATCACACCGTTTTTCTCTATAGCCATTGGAGTTGGTCTGTTGCCTACATAAAAAGTTTTAGTTACATAATCTCCAACCATCGGATCAGGATATTCTACATCAAAATAAATGTCCTTCATTGCTTGCAGTATACCCGACACTTGAGCCATTGTTAAAATACCAAACGTCATATCTATTTGTCTTTTAACCGTTATTCTGTCTCTGTTTAGATTTCCATCTGCTGTCCTAGCTGTTGTTTCTGCGTCCAGGTCCAAAGTTGTAACCGTAAATTCTTTTGGGTATGCAGCTATTTCAACACCATTTATTTTTATCAGCATGTTACACCTCCAGTGCTGTTTTTCCTATCTGGCGTTGATAGTCGTTTATAAGATTTATCAATATCTCAGCTATTTCAGTGTTACCAATTTTGTATATTCTCTTTTCAGTGTGTGTTCCGGTGTCTCTTGTTATTTTTGTCAAGATGGATTCCAACATGTTTTCAAGTTTTGAGATTGGCATTATAACTTCTGGATCTATGCTTGCGTTAGGATTATCCCCTATCATTGCAAGGGTTGGTCCAAATGCTAGACCTCCTTTTGCCAATTTTGGAATCTCTGGAATGTTAATCCCGAAGTTTTTCCCACCAATGCCTGGAACCCAATCAGGAACATTAAAACTAATTTTATTCATACTTCTTATCAAAAAGTTCATAAAATCGATTAGTATATTTATAGCTCCTTTAAAAACTCCTATTACAGCATCGAATATTCCTTTAAAAATTGTTTTAATTCCTTCCCATGCTCGTTTCCAATCGCCAGTAAATACGCCAGCAATAAAATCAATAATGCCTCCTAAAGCCTTAATAATTCCTGTAGCTGCGTCTATGATTCCACCAAGTGCACTACCGATAACATCGATTATAAAACCAAAAGCTTCTTTGAATGCAGGTGCTAAGACTTTTACAATTTCATGAACTAGCGGTAATACAAATTCATTCAATATGTCTAATGCGGCTGTTATTAATTTGCCGACAAAATTTAAAACTTCTTCAACTAATGCTTTTAGGTGATTATCCCATACCATTTCTAGCATCTCCAAAGCCTTATCTATAAAAGGCTTTAAAAAAGCATCAAAAAATGTTGTCCAGATTTCTTTTAATTTACCCAGAGCCGTTGTTATGCCGTCAATTATTTCTCCACCAAATTTATCCCAAAATCCTTTTATCTTATCTAAGACATCAACAGTTATTTTTGATATAAGTTTTAAAGTTGGGTCAACAACACCTTTCCACAAGTCTTCGCAAATAGTTTTTGCAACATCTAACAAACTTGAAAATACATCTATTGCGCCTGATGTAAAGCTTGTTAGTAGAGGTAATCCATCTACTGCAAACCATTCGATTATTGGGAAAACTACTTCTTTAAAAGTCTCGAACTTCATAAGCGTGCTTTCTAAAAACCATGCGAACACTTCGCCAATAAACCCTATGCCTTGCTGTAATACAGGAACTAAGTCGTTAATCATCCAGTTTTTTATAGGCTCGCCTAATGTAGAAAAATCGGCGAACATTTCTAATAAAGCCTCTTTCCATTCGTATAAAAGTGGCATCGCTTTATTTATTGCTTCTTCTAGAGGCGGGGCAAAAACATTCTTCAAAAATTCTGCTGTTTCCTTTGCCTTTTCTATTACTTTATCAAATGCGCTTGTATTTATTTTTATATCTATTTCTTTATCATCAATTTTGCCGAAATCTACTCCAACATTGCCAACATTACCAATACTTAATTCATCTGCAAGTTCTTCTGTGCTTTTACTCGTTTTGTCTGCCAATATATTAAGTTGATCAAACGGTGCTAAGGACTTTTTAACATCTTGCGCCGCTTTTTTAGCTGCTTTTCCTACATCTCCAAATCCATCCTCTACATCTCCAAGGTTGTCAGCCATAGTCTCAACTACTACACCGCCTTGTGAACTAGCCTCAGCATCGCCAAATATAAGCCTAGTAAATGCCTTAAAGTATTCTGCCGCTATTTGGATTTTTTTAATTAAAGTGTTTAAGCCTTTTACAACTGGCATTAATATATTAATAAATCCAGCTCCAATAGTACCTTTTAATGTTTCAAATTGTTGCTTTAGTATTTTAGTTTGGTTTGCCCATGTATGTGCATTACGAGCGAAATCTCCTTGTGCATCACCTGTGACTGATAGCAAGTACTGGTATCTGAGCATCGTTTGCTCCGCTTGGGACATCTGCTGCCAGGACTTCCTGATGCCTTGTGATAGAGCATATGCTTCAAGGTTTGCAATGTTCATGTTGATTCCAAGCTCTTTAAGTGGCGTTGTCATACCAGACATTCCCGACATAATTTTTCTAAACATTTCTTCATTATCTAAGTTATAAAAACTTGCCATGTCGGCAGATAATTTTGTTAAGTTTAGTGCCATATCTCTTACTGCTTCGCCAGCTATGCCGGATGATTTAAGCATAGCACCCATTGAGGATGAGAATTTTTTTGCATTTAGTTCGCTTAAACCAAACTGCTCTATGGCTGTACTTGCAAAATCATTTATATCTTTTGCCATTTCTCCAAACGTAACATCAACAACATTTTGAACCTCTGTCATATCACTTGCTAGGCCGGTAGTAGCTTTTACAAATCCAGTTATGGCCCTGAAAGATATATAGCCAAGACCTATTTTAAAAGCCTTGCCTATTGCTGCCATACTGCCATTTACTCTCGATTGGAAGTTTTGTATTTGTCTTTGCGTTCTTTGTATTTCACTATTGATGCGTGAAAAATCCGCACCCCCACGTTCGTACTATGAAGTTTGATCTACTCATAGTATGGCACCACCTCCTTAAAACAAAAAGACCTGCTAATTAGCAAGTCTTTTTATTTCCTATAATTCTTTGTTATACCTCACTGGTTTACCCCTGAATTGCTGGGCCTTTTTACCTCCCCGCCAAATACCGCATTTAGGACCTTTGCTTGATTAAACATCTGTTCGTCTGTCATGACTTTCTTTTCTTTTTTAATATTAAGCATCTTTTTAATGTCAATTTTCTTTCGCCAAACAAAACGGCTCATCAGGTAAGCTTGATATATATTTTCTTTTTGTTTAATTTCCCTATTTTCTGCATAAGCATTTAAGTAAACATTTAAAACTTTTGGAGTTAATTTTAAAAATTCACCGTAACTTATTCCAGCAAGGGCAGCAGCTTTTAACGCTTCTTCCTCATAATTTTCTACTTCTTTTTTGCTGCCCTCTGTGCGTTTTTTATATCTTCCTCTTTACCAAATGTTTCTTCCAATATTTCAGGCAATAATTCTATTGCGCCTTTAATTCCTAAATGCTGATCTATTAATTCAGTAGTTTTTTCTAATGTCAATTCTTTGTCTTCGTGTGCTAAGCCACTAAAAAATAGAGCTGGAATATAATCTTCCATATCTTCTTTTTCGTAATCTATCTTAGACAGACTTTTTCCTGTTATTTTTTTGAACAATTGTAAAGCTCCAAAACCCATCAACATATTTCTAGTTTTATCTAGTTTGATTGGTATATAGTTCATAAATTTTTCCTCCTTTATAAAAAATTAAAGTTTTCAATCAAAGATATTGCTTTCATTCCATAGCGGAAATTACGTACTTTATCAAGCTTGACTGGATGATAGCCCATAGCTCACACCTCAGCCTTTATTATTTTTGCAGAAGCTTCGATTTCAGTAGCATGTTTAATGTTTTCAAACCCTTTCATGATATAATTTTTAATTATTTCAAGGGATTTCTCCATATCTTCATAATTTGTTTTAATGTCAAATTCAAGTCTGTAATGTAGCTTGTAGCACATAACGCCCCCTCCTTAAATAAAATAAATAAGGCTAGAAATTAATCTAGCCTATGCTCCAAGAGTCAGAACAGGTGCTCCTGATACCTTTATGGTAGCACTAAAACTTAATGGATCTTCCAAGTCTGCACTTGTACTGAATCCAGTTACTACACCTCTAAATTCCCATTTCCCAAAATTGTCTGGAAATTGGATTGTAAAATCTTCTGTTTCTCCACTCTCAAAAAGATCGTATAGTGCTTGTTGTCCTTCGTTTAGTTCCAAATATCCTTCAAGTGATACTTCTCCAGCATCTTTAAACCCAGCTATAAACTCTCTATAACCTCCATCATTATTAAGGGTAGTAACATCAATTGTATCAGCACTTAATTCAAGTCCACCGATAGAAGTCAATCCAGCTACAGTAACAGGAGCATTTGTTCCAATTTGTAATTTTGTTCCTAATGCACGTTTAGCCATTATCTATACCTCCTCAAAATATATAGTAAAATCAATTATCCCACGATTTACTTTTAACTCATGCTCATATACCTCATGAATATTATTTATGTCTAAATCTTCAATATAAAAATCGCCTATTTGCTGTCCTGGCAAAGATATTAATAAATTTTCCACTTGTTTAGTAATTCTTTTCATGTCTCCATATCTAGTTGCCATAATACTGAACATATAGCTTAAATACTCTTTCCCAATTAATCCTTGCAGTGTTTTAATTTTTCTTGTAGTTATCCTTGAATAAACTAAATATGGTCCTTTTGAGCCTTCTGGTGCGTTTGTAGGGTAGATTTTATCTTTTAAATCAGGAATATTTGTATTTATTTCTAATCTTAGAGCGGTCTCCATTAGCAATCACCGCCTATACAGTAATATTTCTTGCCTTCATATTCTTCTTCTGTTACTTTGTTAATAGGAAAGTCTCCCAAGAACTCATAAGAATAATGCCTTATTTCTTGGTCAGGATTCAAGTTTTCCAGTATCTTTATTAATTCATCAACCGTCATTACTTCAACCCACCCTTCGCTATCTCAGCATCTATTTTCTTTTTCATCTCGCCTACTATTGTTTTTTCTATTTTCCTTACGTTGTCAGTAAGCGCATCCCTAACAAACCTGAATCCAGGAATGTACTTTCCATCTCTAGCAAAAAATCCGTACTCCTGGCTGACGGGATAATAAGCAATATTTCTAGCCTTTTTGCTCCCGGATTCGCCTGGATTCTTAACCTCTTTTTGGAATATGTGATTCATGTTTCTATCGAATACTATTCTGTAGACTTTCTTGCCTTTAACTTTAGCTTTTTCACCAACCATTATGGTTCCTCTTTGAAGATTACCTGTTTCATATGGTGCGTCTGCTCTTGCTTGTTTAAGTGCAATGTTCATACCTTTTCTAGCACTTGCTGTTACGTGTTTTTGTGGTACTTTGCCGAGTTTCTTTAATGATTTTTCGAGTTCTTTCATACCTTCTATTCTAAAAGTAAGCCTAGCCATATTATTTCACCAGCCTACAATAACATAGTAATTCCCTATTTAACCCTTTTACATTGACTGCCGATAGAATCTCATATATTTCATCGCCATGTCGAATTCTCATGTCGTTTGTAATACCAGGTACATATCTCATATTGAATTTTACTTCTACCTTTGTATTCGTAGTTAATGCATTGAAGTATTCGTTACCAAGTAGTGGGTCTTTACTTGCCCATATACCCTCTTTAAAGGTCTCCCAACTATCTATCGGCTCACCATAGTCATCATGTCCCTGTTGGCGTTGCAGAAAGTCTATTTTATACCTGTAATCTCTCATGTTTCATCACCTACTGTATACTCACTTGATAATGTTAGGTGATGCTTGAGACTTATATAGGATTGTTCAAATCTCTCTACTATCTTTGAATCATCATATCCAAAATGCGCTTTACAGTAGACAATTATAGCTCTTTTTATCAATGGATCTGTATCAATAACTTTATCTTTATTAACTCCACTAAGGATTAAATCTGCTTTAGCTGCGTCGATTAAGTCTAATATTTCAGTATCTAAATCATCACCGTTTACTCTTAAAGCATCTTTTATATCTTGCAGCATAATATCACCTCGATATAAGGAGAAGAGGGATGCTATAATCCCTCTTTAATCCTTTCAATAATGTCTGCCTTAAGCATTCGGTCATTTAGCCCTTCTATGCCCATTTCATCAGCGTAAGCTAATAATTTTTTCTTTGTCATACTTTTCAAATCTATAGAAGGGGCAGACATGCTAAATGCCTGCATTATTTCCCCGATCCCCCCGCTTTTTTAGTTATAGTAACTAAACTATTCTTATCTACCACTTTACCATCAACTAACATGAGAGCTTTAGTTACCTGATCGTCAGTTTCGTTGTCTTCGTATCTCTTGATAGTGATGTTGTAGTTGGTATTGAGTACATAATCTTTGAAGTTGAATAAGAAGGCTACAACTGTATCTTTTTCTATAGTAGCTCCAATGCTTGTCATGTAATCATTTAACACTACGGTTCTTCCCAGCAATGTTCTTTCAGGTCTGCCAGCAATACCATAGTTTACACGTGCTATAGGTTGTCCGTTTTGGTCGGTCATGCCAACAAACTTCATAAATGTTTTCTTGGTCATACACCATACCGCATCATTTTCGTAAGCAAGTGGCAAAGCTGCTTCTGCATTAATCAATGTCTCATAATCAACATATGCATCTGCTGGTATGTCAATATTTTGTCCTTCTGGAGCAGTTTCTGCCAAGATGCCTTTGGGTTGCCCTTCACCAGTTCCAGATATAATAGCTTGTTCTAATGCTTTGGTCATAGCTTCAGCTATATTGTTAATCAAGGTGTTTTCAAAAACTCCAAGTGTAACAACACTAGTTTCAAAGGATACAGATACCGCACATCTTAGCTTGTAATAACTAAACACAATTCGACCAGTAGGTTTACTTTGTTTCTCGCTCCCTTCACCTTCTGATACCCAAGTGGCTACAGGTTTTACAGAGGATGTCGGAATTGCCAAGCCACCTTTGTAAGATGTTCTGGTTACAAGAGGTAAAATCATTCCTGTTGATTCTAATTTTTCAACTATCTTTTCTAAAACTGTTGTAGGAATCACAGAACCTACATCTGTAGTTTTTGTATTTGTAGTTTTTGTATTTTGGTCTTCATTCATGAACTTTTCAGGAATAGGTGTTCCTTTAAGTACATGATTCATGAATGCTTTTCTGTACTCTATTGAATTATACATATCTTCATTGTTTGTGATAATGTTATTGTCTAAAGTATCTACCACTACTCCATCAACTCCTCTCGTACCTGCCAAATTAGTAATGTTAATTCCTTTAGGTTCACTCAATGCGTTTAAATTAGCTTGTGCTTTTGCAATTTCTTCCCATTGATTATCCAACTGTTTTACTTCCTCCATTTTTGCATTAGCTTCTTCAATCTTGTCTTCATTAATAAGGTTTTCTGCCTCATTAATTAAATTTTGTCTTTTTTCTAGATATTCCTTTTTATTCATGATATACCTCTCCTTTCAATTTTAATAAATTTAATTGTGATTTAATTTTTTGCATAAAAATATCCGAATTGTTTTTATCATTCGGATTCCTAAGCATATTTCTCATTTTATTTATTACTTCTGGTGGTAATAATCCAGAATATCCATGATTAGCAATTAACTGTTGTTCTTCATCAAACATTATTTCATCTATAAAACCTAGTTCCTTTGCTTTCTGAGCAGTCATCCAGGTTTCATTATCCATTAGTTTTAATAATTCTTCTTGTGTTTTTCCTGTTTTAAGTCTGTATGCGTTAGCTATAGTTTTGTTAGCACTTTTTAGAACTTCTGCACTATGCTCCATGTCCCTATAATCTCCACTTGTATAAGTAGAAACATTGTGAATCATCATCTGTGCAGTAGGGGACATCATTACCTTGTTGCCAGCCATTGCTATTACACTTGCTGCACTAGCTGCTAGTCCTACAATTTTTACTGTCACATGTCCTTTATAATCTTTAAGCATTGTATATATCTCACTACCTGCAAATACACTACCACCACCACTATTGATTTCTACTTCTAAATCTTCTCCATTAGCCTCATCAATTACTTTACTTACTGAATTTGGGCTGGTTGCTTCAATGCCAAACCACTCATATATCCATACTTCACTATTCCCTACTATCGGACCTTTTATATTTATCTTTTTAGCCACTTACTCACCTCCTTCATTCGCTTTCTGTTATTGGTGCAGTATCAAGCCTTCTTATAGGAGTATCTCCACCTTCTATAGGCGCAAGGTTCATTATCGCCCTTACTTCATTCGGTGTCATCATTCCTCTATCTACAAATTGTACTAAATCAAGTTTAGTTTTCATGCTTGCATACTGCAAACTTGACGCTTCAAATATAATTTTATTGCCAAATCCTCTTTCTCTTCGTGTAAATAACTTTCTTGTATACTCTGCACTCATTTGCATTGCATCAGGTTCAATCCTTGCTTCATAATAACTTATCCACTCGTCTTCATTGTAACTAGATTGAACTATTTTCTTATTAGTGTTAAAGAATGAATATATCCTTTCTGTTGCTCTATCTGTCTGTGCTGCGTTTGGCACATAGTCTTTTGGCTCTATTTGTTTGGCTTCTGCTTTTGCATCTACGCCAGCAACGCCAAATGTATCTGATTCTATGCTTAGATAAGTATCTGCAAATTGTTTTACATTCTTTTCTATATCCTCTGGCCTCAAAGATTGCTGAAATTGCAATAACCATCTAATTACACCACTATTTTTTATTGCCTTTACCATACCTTGATCTATTGTTCCTACGACTTCCATCAAACTTGTTAAGGCTTCACCAGGAGGATCCCCAAATATATCGTTATCGTTATAATCGTCTCTTAAATGAATTATGTCAGAATAAGGGAATATACCTGCTCTACCATTTCTGTAATAAAATTTTAAATACAAATTCCCTGATTTATCATATATAGCTTCTGCTGTCAAACATGGTATCGGATAAAGCTCTGTAGGATAGCCATTTTCATCTCGGATAATTAATACGAAGGCATTACTATTTAGTGCTAATTGAGTTGCGACTTTTTCCTGGAGCATTTGTCCTGACATATATGGATTTGGTTCTTCCAATAGAAACCTTATATAAGGCTCTGGGTTTATTTTCATGCCATCAGGACCGTTCCTTATATGCTTAGGGATTAATTTGCCAATAGCCTTTACTCTTGGCCTTATACACGCTCTTACAATATCACTTTTATAAAGTTTTCCATCCCAAGCATAAAAACCATTACCTCTATCGGTTATCATTTTTATTCTGCTAACTTTTGTCGCATTGCTAAAAGTATTTTTTATTTTATTAAATATTCCCAAATACTCACCTCCCTTATATCATGTTTATATAATCTTCGTAGTGATTTTCATACACTATATAGGCGTCTAATAATGAAGCTACACCGTCTATTCTTCGCCTTGGGTTACTTGTTTTAACTAACATGATGTTGTCATTGCTATCAGTTTTTATAGCTGCATTACTTAGGTTCCACTTCAAAATAGGATTGTTATTATAATTAATCATTTTAGATTCCAAGTCTTTTTCAAACCGTTTCATTGGGCTTGAAAATGTTTTTGCACCTTGTACTACTGCTTCAGTTACTGCATTACCAAAATTCTGCTTTATTTCGTCTACAAAATATGTGGAACTCCAACTATCATAACCAATCTTAAATATATAAATATCCATATCGTTCTGGACTTCTAATAGCCATTTAGTAACATCTTTGTAGTTTACCTTGTTACCTTCACTAACTCTTAGTAGCCCTTGGTCCAGCCATTTATCATATGGGATTTTATCTTCTTTTACTCTCTTATCGAGCAAATCGCCAGGTAGCCAATACATTTGTTTAACATATAGAATTGGATCATTAGGAACTCTAAATATTATAGTTGCACAAGTTAAATCTGTGGTTGCTCCTAAGTCTATACCTGCTATGCAATATCTAGGTTTTAACTTCTCTATATCAAAAGTAGCTGTATTGTTTAGTTGCTCGAATGTTAGCCAGGATTCTGAACTTGTTTCTCTTATATTAAATTCCTTACAAACAAAATTCTTCTCCAATTTCGGATTATCCGCTACCCTTTTAGCTTTATCCTGCAACGCTCTTAATTTCTTAATAGTTCCTAGACCAGGATTAGCTTTTATCCAATTATTTGCATCTCGCCATTCTTCTTTTTTATCTAACTCATAAATAAAAAACAAGGTTCTATCGTCAACCTCGTTTCCTAATTTCATATTGTTAAATTGTATTTCTGCTTCTTCGTATATCTCATCAAATATATCTTCTCTAATAGTTCCAGCCGTAGAAGTCATAACTATTAATGGCTGCTCTCTAGCAGTTATACCATCAGCCATAATATCGTATAATGCTCTACCATTTTTCCATTGATGCCATTCGTCCATAATAACTACATGGACGTTTAAACCATCTAGAGTATCAGCATCAGAAGCTAAAGGCTTAAATATTCCATCATTGAATTCTGATACAATTTCATAAGATAAAGGTTTGGCTCTTTTTCTTAATGCAGGAGACTTCTTAACCATTCGCTTGGCTTCTTGCCATACTATTTTAGCTTGGTCCCTTTTTGTAGCTACAGCATAAACCTCAGGACCACCTTCTCCATCTGCTAATAACCCATATAGGCCCATTATTGAATCTAGAAGAGATTTCCCATTCTTCTTCCCTATAACAAGAACTATTCTTTGATGTTTCCTATTTCCCTCTATATCTATAAATCCATATGTTGCTGCTAATAAAGCTTTTTCCCATAACTCTAATACTACTTTCTTACCTGCCATTTTACCTTTAGATTGACAACAGTAGTTTTCAGCAAATTCTATTATATGATTAGCTCTTTCAGGTGAGTAAAACCATTCCTTGTAACCATCTTCTTTAATCCAATTGACTATTTCCTCGTACTGCTGATATACTTTTTTAGGTACCAATGTTTTACCAATTTGTATTTGTTCCCAGTATTCAAGTATAGGGTTATAATCTTTGGGGTATTTCCTGAATCCTTTTTTACTTATAGTTGGTTTAGTTTTGCCAAATACAATGTCAGGGTCAGTCCTCGGGTATTTAGTCGGCTCGAGAATTAATAAAGGCTTCGAACCCGTCATCTTCTTCCACCACCTTTACCTCCTTAGGCATAAGGTCGGTAAGCTGTTTTATTATACTTTGGTAATTTTTGTTCATTGTATTATAAAGTCTAGCCACCGGACGTTCTCTTTCATAAGGATCCGTCTTCTCAGACTGTGTAAACATCTCGATACAGCCATTTTCCATTATGTCTTTCTCCCAATCCTCAAGGGTCACTCTCATATATGCGGCTCTTTGTATTAATCCATCTATGATTGCCTTTTTATCTTTGTCTATGTTTTTATAAATCCGCTTTAGTCTCTTTTCTTCTTTCTTAATCCGTTCATCTTTTGACAATTCTGTCTTATTCGCCACATATATCACCTCTTTTCTCTGCTGATTTTGGGGTAGGGGGGTCACGTGCAAGCCCTGTGTGTTATTTGAAGG
>Ga0209608_1002057_pt1 | contig 14936 bp, 9 predicted proteins | sample AD_UKC130_MetaG_FD_184428 | JGI IMG/M metagenome (GOLD analysis project Ga0209608, IMG submission 184428) | Active sludge microbial communities of municipal wastewater-treating anaerobic digesters from Canada - AD_UKC130_MetaG (SPAdes) (version 2) | ecosystem: Engineered > Bioreactor > Anaerobic... | reverse complement strand
CGGTGAGTGGACTGACCAGCGGCATGGGTTGTTCCCGGTCGAGAATGGTCTTTGGGGCTTCGCCAAACAGAATAGGACTTAAATCCACCGAGGGTGTTAATCGAAACCCTTGAGAGGCGCGGTGGGTATCTTTCGGACGAAAGATTTTGACTTCCCAACAATCGACACGAGGAATCCCTCAAGGAGCGACTTCATGGTTTGGAGTTCCTTTCGTGGTTGGATCCTGGTATGCCTTGTCGTCTGCAACCAAGCCGGCCTGGCCCTCTACCTAAGGGCAAGTGAATCGTCAAACGCGCGCGTTGTGCCACCGTGGCCGCCGACGGAGACCCGCCTGCGGGTGATCATTGATACGGATGCCGCCACCGAGGTGGACGACCAACACGCCCTAGCCCTGGCACTGGTGTCAAACGATCGGTTCAAGATCGAAGGCATTGTGGCGGCTCATTTTGGCGACAAGGGAGGTCCGCAGGGTATTGAACGCTCCTACCAAGAGATCCTGACCATGTTGGAAAAGGCCGGGCTGAAAGGTCAAATTCCCGTCAAGAAGGGCTCCCATCCATTCACTTACAGCCAGGTTCCACCACCCTCAGAAGGCGTCGATTTCATTATCGAACGGGCGATGGCAGACGACCCAGATCCGCTCTGGGTCATCTCGTTAGGTCCCTGCACCGACATCGCCGCGGCTTGGCTCAAGGAGCCACGCATCAAAGATCGTGTCATCGCCTTCTGGCATGGACGGACCGAGTGGCCGACCAAGGCCTGGAATTTCAACGCCTATAACGACCTTAAAGCCGTGCGGATTCTCTTTTCGTCCGATCTGCCGTTCATTCTTTTCGACACGGGCACATATCTCACGTGTCCCATGGAAGAATCAGAAAAACGTATTCGACCGCACGGCGCCTTGGGCGCGTACCTGCACGAGATCCGTTTTCGCTCGCCGGCCTGGCAATCGCCCAACAAAGGTCTTTTTGACTTGGGTGACATCGCAGCCCTGGTCGATCCCTCCCTTGTGCAGTTCGAAGTCGTAAATGCGCCAAGCGTCCAATGGGACATGTTATACGATCACAAGAACACCCACGGTCGAATGGTCCGAATTTTTTCCATAGACCGCGATAAGACGTTTGAACTTTTGGAACAGCGACTGGCAAGAGCGGCAACACAGTAATCCGGCCCGGAATTGGGCAATGCATCTGTCATAGCTGACCGTTAAGCGATCAGTTGGCGGGGGTGGCCGGCTTTGGGGTGAGGACAACCTTGACCTTTTGGACCTGCCCCGCCCGCACGATCTCCAGCGTTACCTCTTTGCCCACGTCAGAGGTGTTAACCAAGTTGATAAGGTGACCGTCACTCTCTACGAGCGTCGTATCGTAGCGGAGGATGATATCGCCCGCTTGAATGCCGGCCTGCGCGGCAGGCGAATCGGGGATCACCGTCACAACGCGGGCACCAATCCGTTGCTGAAGTCCCGCTGCCTGGGCTGCTTCGATAGTAAAACGCGCATCGAGCGTCACCCCAAGAAACGCCCGCGTTACAGCCCCTTTCTCCACCAACTGCCTTGCCGTGAAAAGGAATGTGTTGATGGGAATGGCAAAACCAACGCCCTCATTTCCGCCCGAACTACTGGCAATGGCCGTGTTAATGCCGATCACTTCGCCCTTCAAATTGACCAGTGGCCCGCCACTGTTCCCCGGGTTAATAGCGGCATCAGTCTGCAAAAAGTCTTGAAATTTCACGCCCGAGTCCCCAAGGTCGAGATCTCTTCGCCCCTTACCGCTGATAATCCCAAAGGTCACCGAATGGCTCAGACCAAAAGGGCTTCCAAACGCCAAAACGAAGTCACCGATGTCAACGGTGTCGCTATTCCCCAGGATTGCCGTGACGACGTCAGAAATCCCGACTTCCAACACGGCCACGTCAGATTCCGTATCCGACCAAATTTGCTGGGGCTGAATCACCCTTCCGTCGGCCAATGAGATCCGCACCTTATCCGGAGTAGCCCCGGCAATGACGTGACGATTGGTCAGGACACACGTTTTTTCACCGAGCTTGACCAAGACGCCGGAACCGGCTTCCTCGACCGGTCGGGCTGCGCCATGCTGCAAGGCCCGCCGCCCGATCGTTTGGGCCTCAATGTGCACCACAGCCGGACCGACCAGCTTGGCCACCAGTCGCATCGCTGCCGATTGGGCCTCGAGAACTTTTCCGGTTTCTTCCAATTGCCGCCGCAACTCGGCCCGCGTTTGCTCATCCAAAGGACCGTAACGATCCACCGCTACCAGGAGCGTCCGCCCCGGACTCTGTTGGGCAAACGCGTCCCGCGGCGCAATCGTACCAACTGGCCCGTCCCCAAGGATGACACACAAAAGGATAACGAGCAGAAATGGGTAAGCCGTTAATCGTCTCAAATGGGTTCTCATGATCATGGGGATTAAATGTTTCTTATGCCGATCGATGCCATACGGTGCCCCCTTTTCCCTTTAAACAACCTAGCCCCGAGAAGGCCCCCTTTTTATCGGGATGATGATTCCGAACCGGTTGGTCCAATCATCGGTTGGGCCCATGAGCTAAACTCTGCGCGGCGCCCGTTGAATGGGCTCCCTCAATTATAGCCCACCCACGGCCAGCACCTAAACGTGCCGAAAGTTTGTCTGACTCATGCCCCCAGCTTAGAGCCTATCCCACAATCTCCCCTCGCCCGTTCGGCGGGAGAGGGGTCGGGGGTGAGGGTGGCTCGAATCGCTGCCGGTTTTTTGGATCGATTCCGACCATCGTTTGCGCTCATTCCCACCCGATCCCAGAGGGAGAGGGGGGCTTTTTAGGATAGACTTGAAATAGGCTCTTATCTGGAAACGCAAAAACGCCGTCGAACTGGCCGCGGTCTGGGGGGTCACTGGACCTACTATTTGGGATCATCAGTGGGGGTCAATACCCCCCGAATTCTCCCAATAGACCGGCTTAGCCTCGAGCATCGACAAGTGGTGGAAGCGACAAATCTTTTCCCAAGCCTCCTCGGCTGTCTCAACAAATTCAAAAAGTTTTAGATCCTCATCATCAATGACACCCTCATCGGCAAGGGCCTGGAAATTCAGCACTCGGTCCCAGTATTCCCGCCCAAAAATGATGATCGGGATCGGCTGCATCCGACCGGTTTGCCGGAGCGTCAAGGCATCGGTCAGTTCGTCGAGGGTTCCAAAGCCGCCGGGGAAGACGACCAGGGCCTTGGCCCGCAGGAGAAAATGAAATTTTCGTAAGGCAAAATAGCGGAATTGGAAGCACAACTCTGGCGTAATGTACGGATTGGGGATTTGCTCCATGGGCAGCCGGATATTCAGCCCGATCGATTTTGCTCCGGCCTCATAGGCCCCTCGGTTGGCGGCCTCCATAATTCCGGGCCCCCCGCCCGTGCAAATCACATAGTCGCATTGCCCGTTGTTTGCGCAGGATTGCGAAACGAGATATGCGAACCGTCTGGCCAGCTCGTAGTAACGGCTTTTTTCCAGGAGGCTTCTTGCCCGCTCGTAAGCTCGCCGCAATTTCGGATTTTCCGGATCTGCTTTAAGGTCCGCCTCCGCCTTTTCGACAAGCTGTCGGGCCTCCGGCTCATCGACGATTCGCGTACTTCCGAACACTACGACGGTGGAATTGATCTTCTCCCGCTCGAACGCCAATTCCGGCTTAAGCAACTCCAATTCCATCCGTGTGGCGCGCAACTTGGGATCGGTCAGGAAATCCAAGTCCTGATACGCCACCCGATAGCTGGGCGACCTCAAAATTCGCTCGACGGCTGCCTGACGCTCTTCCGGAGTCATAGTTTCCCACTCCTCATCGTCAACTTGTCAATTGCCCCCTCCGATCACCACAATCTCGATTCACCTACTGCAAATTACCCAGAAATGGCGATTTCTCCAAGGCGAATCCACCAAGCTGCGTGGGGTATCAAGGCTAAGCAGAAAAAGAAAGAAAAGCCGCGGGTGCCATGCCCCCTAGTAGTGGGTCATGGCGTCGACCAGGGCGACGGACCCCAACACAACTACTGCAATTCCGGCATGGCAATCAACTGCCCGGCGTGCTGCTGCGCCCTTTGGTCGTTGTCATATGTCCCATAAAACGGGACGTTGGCATCGAGCCAAAGGGTCAATCGCAAAAGCGACTCCCTATCAAGGGTTACGGCCTCGCGATGAGTCGGGTTCTCGAGGATATTCAGCAACGGGCTGGCGTCCGCCCCCAGTTGGCCGGGCCGCGTGACAATCTGCGAGATGCTGCCTCCGCCCCATTCGTACCAGCGTAAATACGGCCGAAGGTTCACATACGACCGCGTAAATTCCCCCTGCGGAAGCCCCATCAAGTCGGGGGCGGCAAACTGGGGACCAGCATTCGGCGAGTGGCATCGGATGCAGAATTGATCAAGCACAGGCTGAACCAGCCGGGGGAAGGAAAACGGCAGCGAACCATCCGGGCCGGGCGTCAAGGCAGAGGGTTCACGTCTCAGTGCCAAGATGTCCCGGGTCGGAACCGAACTATTGGGCGGCTCGTGACATCCGATGCACCCCCGCCGTTCGCCTGGTCGGAAGTATGTCACCGAGCGCATCCCCTGAACCGCCCGGCCTCGATCATCGACAATTTGAAAATAAAGGGGACGATCGGCCGGAACGCGAAAGTATGCCGAACCGTCCTCTTCCACCGGGACAGTCCCCAAGAGGGCACGGGCATTCTCTGCGTTGGCGTGGCCGATCCGCGGATTATTGACGGGATGGGTCGCCTTGGGCAAAAGCTGAAAGACGCGAAGCTCGCGAATTGGGCGATCCGGCGGCAGCGGGTAATGACTCTGACGCACATCATACACCACCACTTCGGCCTCCTGCCCTAAATCGGGATCAAACGTTTCCTGCACCACCGGCGGCGGCCTGCGGGGAATCACAGGTACGGGATCCAAGCAGGCCCATCCTGGGTCCTCGTAAAGGAGTTCCAGATTCCCCCAGCGATCGAAATAGTAGATTCCCACCCCAGACTCTGAACGATTTCCCGATCCCATGCCGGGCAGCCGGTCATGACCGAACGAAATGATATAGAAGTCCTCTGACAGCGGCCAAGGACTGACCACGTAACCGGTGGGCCACTCGCTGGGCGTCTCGGGAAACGGTATCTCTGGTGTCAAGACTTCCAGCGAGTCAAACACGTCTTCGCCGGTTTCGGGATCATACCGGGCCTTGTCGGGATCAAAAAGCACAAGTGATCCGCCGACCACAGCGTGGTGCGCCCCGGCAATGAAGGCGATCTTCCGAGACCCCGGAACTGGCCGCGGCTGGAAGCACGTGCTGATCTCCATGGTGTAATTGCCGAAAACGCTGCGGGCATTGGTGCCATCCGGTGATGTGACCCAAATGCCGTGGAAATGGGCCGCCGAACGATCGACATAGTCCCAGCGACAGTAAGCGATTCGCCCGTCGTTGAGGACCGCCGGATGCCACTCGTTGGTTTCGTGATAGGAAATTGTGCGGATGGCACCGGTTTTGGGGTTGAGACGATGTAACGTGTACGTTTGAATAGGTTCCCAAGGATTGTTACACCGACAGTAGCCACCGCGCCGTGTGGACATAAAGACGAGGTCCCCATCCGGCAGTGGCCAGGGCATCGTGTCGTCATAGCGACCATCGGTAAGCTGACGGATCGTGCGATTTGTCAAATCGATGGCGAACAAGTGAAAGCACGGCCGGTCCGGCGATTCAAAGGCAAATTCTGGCGGCAGCGGTCCGGCGGTAAGCACGCTCCAATCCGGCCGAAGCGGTCGCTGTCGATCGCCCACAGGGATCGGCGCAAAGGCAAAGTACACTGTTTTCGCATCATAGGAAAGTGCGAGCGATTGGAAGATACCCCGGCCAAAGTGACCCGTTGTTAGATCCTCAATCTCCAAGCTCTCTCCCGGTTTCTTCAGAACGTACACCCCTCCGCCATGAAGGTCCGCGGCACTGTAAAAGTAGGCGATGTACTCGTGAAGCATTTGGCAGAGGAACCGCCGTGTCTTCAAAAAGACAATCGGTCGGTCGGCAAAAAGCCGGTTCTCCAAGAGAAGACTGCGTCCGAACCAGCGAATCTCTCGATAAAGTTTGGTCCGTTCCTCGGCAGGGAGTGTCGAGGCCAGGGCCGTCCGCTCCCAGAAGCCCTTCAGTGTTGTCGGCGCATCACGCAGCCGTTCTTCCGGGATCAACCGGGCCTTCTCCAACTCCTCCAACGCCGCTTCTAGTCGCCGCAACGCTGCCTTGATCGCCTCCACGGAAGCACAGTCGCGACCAAGCCGCGTTTCCTGCTTTTGCCAGTCGCTTTCTACCATGGCCACCAAGCGCGGATCGACGCCATGACTCGGCGTATCGGCCAGGCCAACGTTAGAGGCCCCTTTCCCTCCGGCCACCGTGAGCAGAAAGACCAGCATAATGCCCCATGGCGCACAGAAGGCCCGGCGAAAACGTAACAGCCTCGTCTGCATACGGACCTCTCCTTCCAGTCAGTGACACCAAGCGTTCGACGCCCCGTGACCGGATTGGTCAACAAAATGCTACCAATTCAGCGTGTCATTTCCAACAGGATGGCACTCCACGACGCGACAAACGCGATGCCCAAAAGGACGGCCCGGACTCGCGACGGATCACCCGCTGGCCGCTGGCGGCTCGATGACAAGAGACTTGCCGCACGAATAAATACGACAAGGAGCAACAGTCCGCCCACCAACGCCACGGCCGACTCTCCTGCAAAGAGGATCCCGGCAAGTCCGGCAAAGGAGATAAAGTCCACACTCCGTGATCGTTCTATCTCGGCTTGACCCTCGTGATCACGAGGATTAACCTCGGCCCGCTGTCGTTTCTTGCGTCGTTCCTTACGCGATCGCTTTTGGGAAGATGGGCCGTTTCCGCCGGGGTTACTTTCCCAGCCACTCAGCAGCAGTTCATTGATACTTCCCAGGACCAGGGCCAAGCCCCAGTGGAACCAGGAGAACATCGGCAGGGTAAGGTGGCGGAACGCCGTCCCTGCGTGGCCCTTGCTACCAACGACCACGCCGATCAGTGCCAGGACCCATGCCGGGAGCCAAAGTAGCGGGGGACAAGGCGCACGGTCCCACGCGATGGCAGCGGCTGCCATGAGGGTCAGAAAAAACGTCGCATAGATCAGCAAATGCAGAATTGCCGGCGCAAAGAGCGCCGCAAGCCAGGTCCCTTGGCCGGTAGAAAGGAGGGCCCCCCATCGCCCGCCGCTTACGGCGTAAGCCAACCCACCCACCGTTAATGCCGCCATGGCCTCCACGAGCGGATACCGCGGAGAAATGGTCGCCGAACAATCGCGGCATCGCCCCCGCAGAAAAAGCCAACTGAGCACAGGCACGTTGTCGTACCAGCGGATGAGGTGGCCACAGCTCGGGCAATGCGAACCGGGCCAGATGAGGCTTTCCTTTCGAGGAAGTCGATGGATGACGACGTTGAGAAAGCTCCCCAGGACCGCACCCAGGACAAACCACCAGACTTGAAAAAGGACATCATAAACGGTCATGCGAGGCCTCGTCGTGCATTTCCCTTGATGATACCCATAGAATTGATCACCAGTAGAGAGGCACCTTGCCCCCAATCTGGGGTTGACCACGAAACAGCGTGGTCCTTCATTTGCCGCGGACTTGACGGTGCCCTCTGGGCCGGAAAAAATAATGACACGACCTGCGAAAATCTGTAACCTGCAAGAAGGATGACTATGGAAAACACGAAAGCATTGTATCGGCCATTGCTGGGCCAGGCGCAGGGTGCGCGAAAACTGCATGTCCACCTGACGGAACTGAACGGCGCGGACGGTTGGAACGGTCAACACGCCCATGCCGCGGAGGAAGCAGTCTTCATCTTGGAAGGCGAGGCCGAATTCACCTTCGGGGGCCGAACTTACCGCGTGGGGCCAGGCGAGATGGTCTTCTTTCCCCCGAATGTCATGCACGCTGAGGCACGCTTTTTTAGCGACAAAATGAAGTACCTCGTCATCCGGACCGTGGAGCCGGGCGACGAGCCTTGCTGCTGCGAGACGGAAATGCCGTCAGAACAGTGAGTGGCTCGCAAGAGCTCAGTGCCGACGACACTAAGGCGGCTAAAACGGTATCAAAAGGACGTGGGTTTTCCAGTCTGGGAGACACTGCGAGGCTGGTGAGCTTTTTACCAAATCTTCTAACAAAAGAGGTACTAGCCATGGCACGACAAGTTACCCCACGAAGAGAGTTCCTTCAGGAAGCCATTCTAGCGTCGCTCGGTGGGATTGGCCTGGGGGCGGGGCTTCCTGTGGTGGCCGCCGAGCAAGGCCCCCAATCTGCAGGTGCTGCGGCGCCTACAAGTCCAAACGATAAATTGCAGGTAGCGGTGTTGGGCGTTCGGGGACGTGGGCAAGATCACGCCAGTGCGTATGCTTCGCGCCCCGATTGCCATGTGCTCTATCTGTGTGACGCCGATCGTGACGTGGGGCAGACTTATGTGGAGCGTTTTGCCGCCAGGTTCGGTTACAAGCCGAAATTTGCACAAGACCTCCGCGATGTGTTCGCCGATCCGGCCGTGGATTTAGTCTCCATTGCCACCCCCAATCATTGGCACGCCTTGGCCTCGATTTGGGCCATCCAAGCCGGCAAGCATGTCTATGTGGAAAAGCCAGTCAGCCACAACGTCAGCGAGGGACGACGCATTGTCCAGGCTGCCCAAAAGTATAACAAGCTCTGCCAAGGCGGGACGCAAAGGCGGTCAGAAGGTCGTTATCGAGCGGCAGCCGAGGCTATCAAAGCCGGCAAGATTGGTAAAGTCAAAGTGATCCGGTGTGTGATGTATCGACCGCGAAGCCCAATTGGGCCACCGGGCGATTACCCCATTCCCCCAGGCGTCGATTACAACCTGTGGGCAGGACCGGCTCCCATGGCCAAGGTCACCCGCAAGTCGTTCCACTACGACTGGCATTGGTTCTGGGACTATGGTAATGGCGAGATTGGCAATAACTGCATCCACTGCGTGGATACCGCTCGGATCATCGTCCCGTTCAAAACGCTGGGCAAATGGGTGATCAGTTACGGTGGCCGTTTGGGATTTAACGATGCGGGCGAAACTCCTAACGTTCAGGTGGCTGTCCATGACCTGGGCGGAATCACGCTGGTTCAAGAGGTGCGAAACCACAAAACCAATCCGCCATTTCTTAACGGGGCGGTGCTCATTGTCGGCGAGGAGGGCTACATTGCCAGCAGCTTTGGTCCCAACGTGGTGGTCTATGACAAGCAGGGACAACCCCGCGAGAACCTTACAGGCCCAAATGTGGATAACTTCGGCAACTTCGTCGAAGCGGTGAAGGCCGGCAAACAAGAAATGTTGAATGCTCCCGTTGAAGAAACGCATATCTCAACAGCCTTGACGCACCTGGCCAATATTTCCTACTTGCTTGGGGAAAAGGCCGGGCACAAGGAGTTGGTGGCGGCACTCGAAAAACTCCAGGTCCATGAAGACTGTGTGGCAACCTTGAATGCGATCGAGGAGCACCTCAAGGAGAATGGCATTGATTTGGAGAAGGAGCCTCTCACGCTGGGTGCCCTCTTGCCTGTGGATGCCGCCAATGAGTGCTTCATCGATCGGCCCGACGCCAACAAGCTGCTCACGCGGGAATACCGCGAACCATTTGTGGTGCCCACGGTGGACAAGCTCTAGTGGCCCGTGGCGCGCATTGTGTGCCAAGCGCAACCCTATCTTGGGCAGCGCCGAAATTTGAACAAGACGTCCGAGTAACGAACGAATGCGTGGGAATCGGCTTATCGCTTCTCCTGCTACTGCCTTTGCGGAGGCAGCGAGTCAGATTCTTTCCGGCAAGATATGGGGCGGCAAAGTTCCGGAAGAGCGCATCCGTGTCATTGCGGAAGGCACACCCCATCAATCCCCCAACGTGGTGCTTTATTGGATGCACATCAATCGCCGCTGGTCCTGGAACTATGCCGTGGATCGCGCCCTGGAGTGGGTGGCCGACCGTGAAAAGGATCTCACAGTTTTGGAAACGTTGCCCTTTCATCAAACGTTGACTGATCGACACGCCGTGTTCGTTATGGAAGGGATGCGGGAGCATGAGAGTCTCGTCGAGCGAGGCCCATTTTTGTATCGGGCACAATCTCGCAAGTTTGGTCGAATAGCTGTGGAATATCTTTACAGCTTGTTCCAGACCTGTGATGTTATCATCGTGGACGATCACCCTGATCGGGAGTACAGAGCTTTTTTGGAGTCGTTGGCAAGTCGCACGCGTGCCCGAATCGAAGCGGTCGATTCATCGGGATTGATCCCGTTTCGGAGTGTCTCACGCTATTATCCCACAGCCCGCGGCTTTCGCACTCTCGTACAGAGACTATTGCCCGATACGCTTTGCCAGCTTCCTGATCCGCGGCCACTTCCCGAGAGAATTCCTTTTCGCACAAAAAAGCCATCACACCCATTCTGGAATGCTTGGCGGGAGGATCACGAGGTGTTGTTAAACCCGCGTCAGGGTGTGAAAGAACTGCCGCTTGACCATTCGGCAGGGCCTGTGGCCACGAAGGGCGGGCCCACAGCGGCACGAAATCGTTGGCGCCACTTCCTGGAAACTGCACTGGAGCATTATCACGAGTGGCGCAATCACCCCGACGAAAACGGCGTCAGTGGGTTGGCCCCGTATTTGCATTTCGGGTTCATTTCACCGTTTGAAATGATCGTGGACTTGCTCAAACGGGCCACAGAAATGGGTTGGTCGTTCGATCGACCTTCGCAGGAAGCAGACGCCGGGACGTGGTGGAATCTTCCGCCGAGTATCGCTCAATTCCTTGACCAGCTCGTCGTCTGGCGTGAACTGGGGCTTAATCTTTGTTTACGTTGCGACGACTACGACCGTTTTGAATCGCTTCCCGACTGGGCAAAGAAAACTCTCACAGCGCACGCCTCGGACAGACGACCTATCACTTATACCCTTGAGCAGTTGGAGAATGCGCAAACCCATGATCGCCTGTGGAACGCGGCCCAGAATGAGCTGCGTGAGGAAGGCCGCCTGCATAATTATCTCCGCATGCTTTGGGGGAAAAAGATTCTGGAATGGACCCCTGACCCGCAAACGGCGCTGGAATGGATGATTTACCTGAACAACAAGTACGGCCTCGACGGAAGCGATCCGAATTCATATACGGGCATAAGCTGGATCTTCGGCCGGTATGATCGCCCCTGGGGCCCCGATCGCCCCATCTTTGGGCTAGTTCGGTACATGAGCACCGACAGTGCCCGACGCAAGATCCGTCTAAAAAAATATCTCGAGCGCTATGCGCCCGAGATGAAAGAGACTCAAGTCACAACTGAAGACGTTAAAGACTGAAACAGCCGATCAGTCCCACCACCAGACGCCTTCCGGCAAATCCACTTTGACGCTGGCCTTGGCCTTTTGGACCTCACCTTTCTCGTCCTTGAGGAGGTTTTCGTAATCGAGGGCCTGTTGCGCTTCAATGTGCACGCCACCACCGATGGGTGTGCTCACACGGCCAGGACGAATGACCGCCGTGATGGCTGTCTCAGCCTTCTTGGGGGCTGGATACGTCTTCACCGCAAAGTTTTCTTCTCGACCGAGGAATTCCATTTTCCAATTGGCCTGGTTGTAGAAATCTTGCTGCTTGATATAGGCGGCAACGATCGCCATGTCAATCACGTTGCGAAGCTCAGCATAAACGGGGACCTTTGCGGCCAGTTCCGGATAATGCCGTGTGAAACTGGTCGTGAACGCACGACTCGCGGCACTAGCTGCGGAGGCTGCTTTTCGCTCGCCGCTGGCCGTGACAAGTTCATCTTCACCCACAAGCTTGACGCCTTCCCCGACCAATTCCAAGGCCGTACCGTCCTCGGTCACACGCAGGCACTGATAATCGGGCACAAAGTACCAGCGGAATAGCTGATTAGGCGAGACGGCGGACGAAGCCGCGCGTTCAACGAAGCTCACCAAACGCACAGGCGGTCGTTCCAAGCCGATGCCGATCAGCTTCATCCGATAGTCGGCCTCAACCAACACATGGGCAAAATGGGTTTCCGGCGGCACTCCCAGGATTGTGACTTCCTGGACACCCAAACTCTTTTTCAGGCCGTTGACCATATACTCGGCGACCTGAGCCTCTTGTCCCGGTGGGAACGTGCTCCCCAGGCTACGCAAGAACTCCTGCATGCGGGCGAGACCTTCCTGGGTGGGATCGATGGAGCAGCCAATGACATCGACGCCTTCACCGTCCGGAGGATAAGCACGCAAGGCCGTTACCAAGTCTTGAAGCTGAAGCACAGGGCGGCCAGTGTTGATTCCCACGACCCGGCCTGTGGGTGTCTCGACCCACCCTTCCGCCGGTCCGGCCAGAACGATGTCACCACTTTCAGGATACAGGAACACGTAGCGGATGCGGAGAAGTCCCGCCAGGTACTTCATCTCATCGGTCACCACGCCATGGTTGGCTACAATGGCCTTTTCCAAACGCGGTAGGGAGACCTTTCGCAATGTGCTAAAGCGGGCCACGTTGGGTGGCAACGACCGCCGGGCCGCCATTACCCGCTCCCGCATGATTTGACCCGTGGGATCCGAAATTATCTGCCGGGTGAGGACACCATCAGGGCTGACAATTACCCCGGCCATCTGGTTGTCGTTCTGCTGCTGGGCCCAAGCAGATGTTCCCCACGATAAGAACCCAAAACCCAGCGCCAAACTTGCGACCACAAGGCAGCGATAAGCTGAACGATACATGAGTTTCCTCTCCATCACCACTTGGTACAGGCCATCGTTGTCAAACGGCCGATGTTGCGCCCGCCAATGTTGCGTCCTTAGACGGTGGCGCTCACGGAAAAAGTTCCCATGAAGGCGTCACATCACTATCGGACTTACCCCTTCGATCATAATTGGGCAAGTTAGGTAATTCAAGCAAATGCCACCCGACAACAAAAATCCATAATTTAGGACGAGATTTCTCTCCGCGGTTCGCGTGGGCAAGCGCTTGTGGCCGAGTGGCCACGTCCTTTGCCACGGCCAAAATGACGAGTCGTTCCTGACAAAATGATTCCCCGAGTACCAAACAAGGGTGGGGACTAATAGTACATTCGGCGGGATAGCAAGCGATTGTCGTTTCACCGCTGGCCGGATGCCGTCACACCCTCGATTGCGTCAACGACGAAGCTCCCTTCTGTGGTGCCACCCCCTGGGTCGAGCCGTAGTCCCACCACTGTCTGCCCGTTCCATGATGGATGATCCCCGAGGGGCAGCCGGTACTCGTTGACGGTCTCACCTGGCTGGACTTGAAAACGGAGTGACTTTTCTTCGTCAAAGCTGGGTGAGCTTTCCGTCGCCCAAAAGAGCTGGGCCATGCTACCAGCCGTTGTGCTTATACGGATGATGATCGTGTCGCCTTTGGCCCCTGGTACCCGCATGTGCGGACGAACAATGTACGGGTCCGGCCCGACAATCCGCCCGACGAGTTGGCCGGCTTTCACCTGCAGGTCAGCCACATCGTGGGCGGCCATCCAGCCCTCCATGCCCTCATCGAAATAGAACCGGATGACGTTGACGATCCGTGGAATGCGGTCCACTGTGCGAACGTTTAGGGGTTTGACGGTAACTTCCGCCGGTCCGGAGAGACCTACCTGAATGGTCAGTAACGCCATACCGGAGTCGTAACACCACGAGGAACCCTCCACCAAGTGAGGCCGTTCGTTCTGGGGGACCGGCTGGCCGTTGATCAGCACCTCTTGCGGGGCGGCGACGTTAGCGATGAGCACAGGGCCCACCTCGCCCGGTGGAAATTGCACAGTAAATGTGAGTGCGTTGCCCTCGACCTGGGGCCGGCCAATTTTGCCCAAGGAACTTAGGGGCACCGACCGATCGCCGAGTTTAAGGTAAATCGTTTGTGGCTCCTCTTCCCGGCCAAGCAGCCTGTTGATGCAGCCGATGATCTGCCGCGGGGCGAAGACCCAAGGGCATTTCTCGCCCGTGATGGCGCTGATGTTATCCGGCCAAAGGGCCACATTTTCTCCCTCCAGGTCTTGCTGATGGACGGCACTGTGGATGAGGATCGTGGCAACCTCCTTCCACGGAAGGCTTTGATCGTATTGGGCCAGTTTCAGGAGGGCGTTAGCATATCGTAAGCCGTTCCATTGGACAGGCCGTCCAAACCATGAGCCGCGGTACCATGTGGCCCCAAACACCGGGATGCTGGCTCCTTGGAGATAGGGTTTTTCCGGATCATTCCACAAATAGACGAACGGCAGGCCGCGTTTCGCCCAAAGCACCGCATCTTCTAACCAACGCTTTTCCCCGCTGAGCTGGTAGGCCTCCAGATAAGCATCCACGGCATCGGCAGCGGCCAAGATATCCGGGGTATGGACGGGGACCTCCCAGACCTGTGCGGCCCGAGGCACACGGAACCGCTCCATCAACTCCAGTGTTTTCACCATCTCCTGATAAAGGCCATGGTCCCCTGTGATACGGGCAAAGGCGAGGACCTCATAGGCATTACGGGCACAGGTTCCCACTTCGAGGGCATCGTGGGGACCCAGCTCACGATAATCCATGCCCACAAAAGGCCCACTACCGGGTCGATCGGCGTCAAACCTCCAGCTTCCGTCTTCTTTGCGTGAGGCCAGCAGGGTGGCAACCCTCCCCGCATTGGCCCAAACGCGGTCGGCACGTCCGCCAATCCGCAAGGCGTCCAAACGGGGTGGCAAGCCCAATACCTGACAGACCTCGGTGAGCCGCTCCTCACAGCGTTTTTTCAATTCTTGGTCACCAGTAAGCATGCCGGCCAGGGCAAGATCGGCGGCAAAGTCCGGTGGCAGGGCCTGGTGCGACAAGATGGCGTTGCCTTTGGTGGTCCACCACTTGCGGGTTTCGGCGTCCCACAGGGATTCGAGGTACGCCCGCGCAGA
>Ga0209608_1002054_pt1 | contig 14944 bp, 12 predicted proteins | sample AD_UKC130_MetaG_FD_184428 | JGI IMG/M metagenome (GOLD analysis project Ga0209608, IMG submission 184428) | Active sludge microbial communities of municipal wastewater-treating anaerobic digesters from Canada - AD_UKC130_MetaG (SPAdes) (version 2) | ecosystem: Engineered > Bioreactor > Anaerobic... | reverse complement strand
CTTCTCGTATGAGATAGATAGTGGGTGGGTGAAGCTCAAATGGAATGGTGACGTGCCCAAAGAGCTTTCCGGTTTGGTCTCCGCTGGGCTCTGGTTTGGCTATGGGATTCCTGATTTTACTCAGGCCCCCAGCGTCACCATTCCATTATTTCATTATGAGTCCCAGCACCAGTACATAATGAAAGAACAGACCAAAGCATCTGTAATTGGTGTTGATGTTTTGTTGCTTGGTGCTGTTTATTTGGTTTCCTGGTATTTCGACAGAGACATCTATTTGATAGGGGACGCCAACGAGTGGCTTACTAAACCGTGCCCTGTTTTTGAAATGGAGGTAGATGGGGTTCGGCAGAGTGCAAAAGGCCTTCAAAAGCTGTCAGCTAGGGTTTTGCGTACCATAGTAACTGGGGCCGTTGTGGCTGGGGGTCGTTGGTGGTTGTCAGGCGACCCATCGGACTACATACGCAGTGACGTTCCTTTTCGCTATCCCAGTGCTGGGCATATTGTTGCCCGCCCGTTTACTGGGTCTCAAATGTATGCCGGGCTGGCCCCTATTGGGGCCGACGGCAGCCAAGGGGCTGGGCAGTACATAGCACTTCCGGACCGCACAGTTCTTGTTCCGCCAGCAACAATCCTCGAAGGATAAAATAAAACCCCTGTTTGGCAACATACCAAACAGGGGCTTCGGCGAACACAAGAGCAAGAGTTCGTTTTAGTCTTTTTCTTTCAGTCGCCTTAGTACAGAAGTGGCAGTTGCCTTGGGCTTGGCTGGTAGTGTATCAAGATCAATAACATTGCCCGTCACCAGCTCCATGATGTTAGTTACCATAATGAACTGCACACCCATTTCGGCAGCCAGTGTCTCCAACAATGTTTTCACTCGTTCTCTGTAGTGGGGTGATGGCGACTTAAACGGCTCGTCAAACACAAGCACGGGCCTATGGGCAGGCTGTCGTAACTGTAGGCAGGCCAGACGCAAAGCCAGGGCAGCAAGGTCTACTACACCACCACCGGACGCCGTAAGGGGGTCTACAGTGTGCCCATCACGCTCGAATACCATTTTGGCTTCTGTGCGGCCCCGCTTTTGTTCGAAGATGATTTTGAACTCATATGGCTCGGCAAACACTGCCGATAGGCACCTAGACACCACTGCTGAGATAGCTGTGTGGGCTTGCTCCTGGAGGGTTTGGGCAACAGCCTGGGCAATGGCCCTTGCTTCCTCAATAGCACTTAGCCTGCTTTGGGCTTCTTCCACGCTTTTTCGCGCGGCACTGTATTCGGTTTTGGCGGCTATAGCGGCTGCTTTTAGCCTACTTACGTTATGCCCCCACTTGCTGAGTTTTTCATTCATAGTGAGCCAAACCCTGGTGTGGTGATGCACATGTCCCCGTCCCAAACATTGGTTGGGCAGTCGGGCTTATTATCAGTGGGCACAGTTCTCAGCCAACCGCCTACGGGGCTAGCCGTGCTGGGGTCAGTCGTGCCGATGTGCATCGGAGGAGCATACCCGCCCCTACCACTTATGAGCATGTCTATTACGGATGGGGGGATGTTTACATCAGAGTGCCCGGTACAGCCGATAATTACAACCAATGGAGATACAACCAATAGAGACATGATAAAGCATTTCATGGCACAAGCCTCCTACGGTTATTGGTCCTCAAGAACCTCGGACCATGGCACTGCCATTATGCCCGCCTTGTGGCAGGGTGGCAAGAAAAGAATATCGGTCCTGATTATTTTTGTAATGGTATCCCATTGTCTGTGCAGAAGTTGCGCGATCGACTGGGCGGCCGTTTACAGATGGTCGGTGTCTCGGGATACTGGGGAACATGACCAGCCGATCGCGTCGTGTCCGGGCTTACCTCCACTACCTCAAGCAGCCCATCCGCAACTTCTTGCCGTTGCTGGCGACGTTGGTCGCGCTGCTGTTGCTCGGAAGCATCTGCTTCCATCACGCGCTCCCCGAGCTGGACTACTCGGAAGCCTTGGTGGCCACGTACTTCCTGATCTTCGGCGAGCCGGTGCTCGGCGCCCCCAAACATTGGCTGTTGCAACTGTTTCACATCGTTCTGCCGTTGCTCGGGCTGGTGGTCATCCTGGACGGTATCGTGCGGTTCAGCTATCACATTCTTCGCCGGGACGAGACGGGCCCGGAATGGACTAGTGCCATGTGTAAGACGCTGAATAAACACGTTGTTTTGTGCGGGCTGGGCAAGCTGGGGTTGCGGACGCTCCAGCAGCTGCTCATGCTGGGCGAGCAGGTGGCCGTGCTGGAGAAAGATCCGCAGTGCCCGAACCTGGCGTTTGCTCGCAAGCACGGCGTTCCCGTCCGGATCGGTCACAGCCGCGAGGAGGGTATTTTTGACGACCTCAACATCCGAGCGGCCAAGTCGATCATTTTGTGCACCAACGACGACCTGGCCAATCTGGAGATGGCCCTGGACGCCCGCAAGATTCACCCGGGCATCCGCGTGATCATGCGCATGTTCGACCAGGAACTGGCGGGCCGCCTCCGCGACACCATGGACATACCGCTGACGTTCAGTACGTCGGAGTTGGCGGCGCCGCTGTTTGCGACCAGTTCGTCGGACCATTCCATCATCAACTCGTTCTACATAGGCGATCGACTGATCGTCATCGCCAAGCTGACCATCCGGCCCGATTCGGAACTGGTCGGCAAGGCCGTTCGCGAGCTGGGCCGGGGCGAGCACGTGTTCGTGCTGTCGCACCTGAGCAACGGCAAGCCGGAACTCTTCCCGTCGGCGGAAAATGTCTTCGCTCCGGGCGATGAGATCACCGTGCAGACCGAGCCGGCCACGCTCAAGCGCTTGCACGTGATGAACCGCGACCCACAGGTGCTGTAACAGCTCTCAGCTCTCAGCTGTCAGCCTTCAGGTCTCAAGTCTCGGGTCTCAAGCCTTCTTCCGGTGCCGGTGGTTGAAGCATTGGCCCGGCGGGCCTAGCATGTGAGCGGACATCCCCGCGGTCGGGGTGCGTTCTCCACCGAAGGCGACGAGGTTCAACATGGCCGGTGAAATTGGTCGGCGGCAATTGCTGCGGCAGATCGGCGCAGGCGTGGCGGGCGGCGTGGTTGTGGGACATGCGCTGGGAGACGGCGGCGCGGCCAGCCGGCCCGCCTCGGAGACGGGGGCATCTGGTGCGAGTGCGGCCGTCGGAACGTTGCGCGACTTGCCGACACGGCGGCTGGGACGGGTGGGCATCGAGGTTCCGCCGCTCAGCTTCGGCACGGCGGCGATGGGGCACGCGTTCTATCAGGCCGAGCCGTTCGAGGAAGTCATGAACGCCGCTCTCGACGCCGGCGTGAAGTACGTCGATACCGCCCGCATCTACGACGTGGCTGAAGAACGGCTCAAGTCCATCCTGGCCCGCCGGCGCAAGGAAATATTCCTGGTGACCAAGACCTGGGCCAAGAGCAAGGACGCCTGCCTCAAGTCGCTCGACAAGAGCATGTCGCTCATGGGCGTGGATCAAGTGGACCTGTGCCATATTCACAACGTGGGCGACTACGAGCCGGAAGAAATCCTCGGTAAGGACGGCTGTCTGGCCGCACTGCTGGAGGCGAAGAAGCGCGGGCTCATCCGCTTCATCGGCTGCACGGGCCACTTCAAGCCGCACAAGTTCGCCGCGGTCATCGAGACCGGCGAGATCGACGTGGTCATGTGTGCCATGAACTTCGTCGATTGCCATACCTACAACTTCGAGCAAAAGGTCCTGCCCATTGCCCGCAAGCACAACTGCGGGATCGTGTGCATGAAGGTCTACGGCGGCGTGACCGGCAGTTGGGACGGCTACAAGAAGCGACGCCCGGGCCGGCTCGTGTCCGACGAACATCGTCAGGACGCGTTCGATTACGCGCTGAGCATTCCCGGTTTGGCCACGTGCGTGGTCGGTATCAAGACGCTGGAGGAATTGCGGCTGGCCATCCAGGCCGTGCGAAACTTCAAGCCGCTCGAGGGCGAACGCCGTCGCGCCGTCCTGGCCAAGGGCGCTGAGATGGCCAAGGAGTGGGGACCGCATCTTGGCGACGTGGCCTAGCGCCCCCCGGACAGCCAAGAATCTTTCGCCAGTCCCCAGCCCGCAGTCCCCGGCCCCGGACCAGTCTCCAGCCCCTGCTCCGCCTCACACATTGGGTGGCGGGTACGAAGCGCGGTAGGCCCGAATTGCCAACTCGTTGGCGGTCTTGTCGGGCGTCTGGAGCTCGGGATCCGAGTAGAACTCGAACGAGTTCGGATTGATGTACAGTTTGCGGCCCACGCGGTAGGCGATGTTGGCGGCCATGAGCGGGAAGCTGGCGGACTGGCCGGCCTCGATGGACGCAGACGGATCCTTGCGCGAGCGGATACACGCCGCAAACTCCTGCACGTGAGCGACGGTCAGCGGATCGGGCCCGGCGGCGGATTCACCCGCGGCCACCTCTCGCGAGCCGATGCCGAGGTAGGCCAGATCCTCAATCGGCGATTCCTCCCCGGCGGGCAGAAGGAGCAAACGGCGCCCGCTGAAATAGAGAGTCTTCTCGGTGCCCAGAATCTGCACGCCGCTGCGGGCAGGCAGGGGCCCGGTATGCCCTGTAAGCGGGGGCAGCGCCGCCGGACCGAAGCCGGCGTAGGCGTTGCTGAGCCGAAGCGAGTAGGCGTGCATAAATGTCCCGGTCGGCGAAGCGTATTCGAAGAGCGCTTCCAGCGTGTCGGGTGTCTCGCGGCCATCCGCGAGCCCCTGGTTGCCGCCGAAGGCCACCACGCTGCGCGGCACGCTCACGTTCATGGCCGCGTGGAGCAAATCCTGGAAATGAACGCCCCAGCAGGCCGCTTCGCCGCCGCCGTAATCCCAGCAGTGCTCGGGGTGTGCATAGCGCACTGGATTGAAGGGCCGTTCCGGAGCCGGGCCGAGCCAGCGGTCGTAATCGAGGCTCGGCGGGGGGGCTGCATCCGGTTGGGCGGTGATTGGTTCACTGCGAGCAAACGTCCAGGTCCGCGTCTGGGCGATACGGCCGAGATTGCCCGAGCGGACGATGCCCGCGCCTTCGGCGAACTTACGGGCCGCCCGCTGCTGCAGTCCGACCTGCACGACCCGCGAATACTTGCGGGCGACAAAGACCATCGCCTTGGCCTCGAGCGGCGTCAGACTGACCGGCGGTTCGAGGTAGACGTCCTTGCCGGCCGCGCAGGCGTGGAGCAATTGCGTGGCGTGCCAGTGATCGGGAGTGGCGATGATCACGCCGTTGATGTCCGCGTCGTCGAGCAGGTCGCGGTAGTCGCTGGTCACGCCCGGCCGTCGGCCCTGCAACTGCATCACCCGCTCAGCCGCTGCCGCCGAGCGCTCGGCGTCCACGTCGCACACCAGACTCACGGTCAGGCCGGGCACTTTGGCGGCCGCCTCGAGGAGTTGCAGGCCGCGCCGGCCGCAGCCGATCAGGCCGATGATCACGCGGTCCGACGGCGCGGGCTGCCCGGTCGATTGGGCGAGCGCGGGGCGCAGCACGCCAGCCGCCCCCGCTACGCCGGCGATGGCGGCGCTGGAGCGACCAAGGAATGAGCGACGGCTGAAGGAACCGGACGATCGTGCAAACGCTGTCTGGTCGGCTGTCACGCTGGACTCCTCGTCTCGACACGGCGGGAACCGCTCCCGCAAGCTCGCCAGTTTGGCACCAATCGCTCTTCCCGGCAAGCGGCCGCCATCTTCCAGTGTGCGGTTTCGGGTCACGGCTCAGGCGACGCCGACATTCGATGCCGGCTACTATGTTACGTTCCTCGTTGCGAGCAAGTCGGTTCTTTGGAGCCGTTCGGGCGAACGGATATACTCACGACCATGCACAAGAATTACATCCTGGATGCCAACATCCTGATTCATGACCCCAATTCGATTTTTCAGTTCGCGGACAATACCGTCATCATTCCGGTCGGCGTCATCAGCGAGATCGACCAGTTCAAGAAAGAACGGACGGATCGTGGTTACAGCGCTCGGGCGGTGGTGCGGCTGCTCGACTCGCTCCGCGACGAACGGCATAGCCTGGCTTCCGGTGTGCCGCTGAACAACGGCGGGACGCTCAAAGTCTTTTGCGATCCCGGCCGGGTGTTCGCGTCCAACCATGACGGCGCCGACGTCGAGATCTTGCGAGTCGCGCGGATGGTCCAGGAGGCCGAGCCGGACGTGCCGGTGATCGTCGTCACCAAGGATATCAACCTTCGCATCCGTGCCGACGCGGTGGGCGTGCGGGCCGAAGACTACGAGAGCGACCGCGTGGCGCTGGCCGACCTGTACAGCGGGCAGGTGGAGGTGGCGGCCTCGGCGGAACAGATCACTCAGTTCCATCAGGCCGGCCAACTCCCCGTCCCCGACGGGCTGCAGGTGACCGCCAACCAGTATGTCCTCTTACGGAACGCCGGCGAAGGGCCGTCCAGTGCGTTGGGCAAGATCGATGCGGACTGCTCGCGCATCGTGCCCATTTTGGAGAGTCGTGAAGGTTTGGGCGGCATCAAGCCGCGCAACAAGGAGCAGTATTTCGCGTTCGATGCGCTGCTGGACGACCGCATTCAACTGGTCACGCTCATGGGCAAGGCGGGCACGGGCAAGACGCTCCTGGCCATCGCCGCGGGCATGCACCTGACGTTGCGGCGAAAGCAGTATCGACATCTGCTGGTGTGTCGTCCCATCTTCCCCGTGGGACGCGATCTCGGCTTCCTGCCGGGGGACGTCGGGCAGAAGTTGGATCCATGGATGAAGCCAATCGTGGATGCGGTGGAGTACCTGCTGGATGCCGGTGGGCTGGTCCGCGGCCACGCCGACTGCCAGAGCCTCATGCAACAGGGCATGATCGAGATCCAACCGCTGACCTACATCCGCGGGCGCAGCATTTCCAAACGCTTCGTTGTCATCGACGAGGCGCAGAACCTCACGCCGCTGGAAGTCAAGACGGTCATCACGCGTATCGGCCAGGGGTCCAAGGTGGTCCTGACCGGCGACCCTTATCAGATTGATAACCCGTATGTGGACGCCGACAGCAACGGCTTCACGTATCTGGTTAATCGGTTCAAGTCGCAGCCCATCGCCGCGCACATCGAGCTGCGCAAGGGGGAGCGCAGCGAACTCGCCGAGTTGGCGGCGAATCTCCTCTAGCTATCAGCTGTCGCTCTCAGCTATCAGTTGTCGGCTGACGCGAGCGAGGCGCCCGCTCTCCGCGGTTGACAAGCCACGCACGACTGGGGTACGTACTTATCTTGCTGCACGCGGCCGACGCCCGTTCGGTCGCTTTGACCTGACCTGAGGCTCCGGAATGCTTCGCTCCTGCTGTGTCACGCTTGCCATTCCGCTCTTGGCCGCCGGGTTGCTCGTAGGCTGCTCGCCCGGGCCTCTCCTGGGGATCACCTCGCCTGACGCGATCGACAGCCGGCTTCTCGAGCTTCGCAATGCTTCACGAGGGTACGTCGTCATCCGAGTCACCGCGCCCGGCGTCGAGCCGCTGGTCACGCCCGTGTTGCCGCCTGGGGCAGAGGAAGTCTACGAGATGGCCGAGCGATTCGGCACGCTGTGTCCGGACGCCCTGCGATTCGAGATTGCCGCCTACGCGCGGGCCTTTCCGCAGGTCAGCCCGTTGGAGGATGAGACGGTGCTCGATCAGCCGTACGCATCGCTTGCCGTCGAATTGCTGCCCGGCCGGGACTACGGTTGCACGGTGGATCCGAGCTGGATCGATCTCGACGACACCATCGAGTGTCTCGTGCGGGAAGTGGATGAGCCGGCCCAGGCCATCGGCTTCCAGGTGGGTTGGATTGCGCCGCAGCGTCACGTGGGGAACGACTTGACCGATCCGCCCCGACCGGTGGTGCCGAGACTTTTCCCGTTGAACGGTCGTGTGGTCAACATCCACGCACAGCCGATCCCGAATGTCGAAATCCGGCTGCCTCAGTTGAACGCCAGTGTCTTCACCGACAGTCGAGGCCGCTTCAGTGTGCTTCGGCCGGCGGGCGTGTATCTGCTCGAACCCGTGCTGCCCGGAATCGAGATTTCACCGGCTTTCCGACTGTTCACGCACCTGGGGTCCGATCAGGTGCCCATCGAGTTCATCGCTCTGACCGAGACCGTTCCTGTGTTCCCGCCCCTGGGAGGAACGCCATGATGAATGAAGATGTGTGCCGTGGCGTCGCGCGGGCGTGGTCACGCCGCGCAAGATGCGCTTTCGTATGCGCGGGCTTGGTTGCGATGGTCGCGTGCGGCTGTCCCTACGCAGGGCTGCCGGAGGCGCTCACGCCTTACGATCTGGAGAACGATCCCGATGGCGACGGTTCGCTGGAGACGGCCCGGCCGCTGCAGTGGGTGTCGGACCAGGCGAAGGCCGTCGGCGGCATCTCCATCGATCCGGGCAATCTGCTGGCCATCCAGTCGTTTCTCGGCAGCGAGATCATCGGGCTGAACATGCCCCCGGCCAGCGAGGTGGACGTCTTTGCTCTGGGACCGCTGGAAGCCGGCGATCAGATCCGGGTCTCGGCCGAGTCGCTGGTCCAGCAGATTGTCAATCTCACGCCGTTGGCCCGGTCGGAGATGATTCGAAACACGACTTCCCAGGCCGTGTTCCTGGTCGATGCCTCGCGGGAAATCGTGGGCTATCCGGTGGCTGCCCCGGTCACCATCGACCGGCCGGACGACTACTTCATTGTCGTGCAATCGTTCGTCCCTGGCGATTACGTGTTGACCGTTCAGCGTCTGCGTGATGCGCCGCCTCGCCCGCCGCGACGCGGTGTCCTGCTCCTGCAATTCGAGGGCAGCGACTCGGATGTCACCTTTCTGGAAGACGGCCATTTGATCACCGTTCGCGATTTGCCTCCTTTCGATCTCGAGGAGGCTCGGCCGGACTTCGTGGGCCAGTCCGCTCGATTTCAGGAGACGCTGCGGCAATTTGTGGAGTCCATTTTCGCCGACTATGACGTTTTAGTGACACTCGATGCAGCGGAAGCGGAAGCCGCCGGGCACTACGACACGTTGGTGTTCACCGTGCCTTCGCCCTCCGACCTGGGCTTCTCCGAGTCCGGCAGCAGGACGCTGGGGATTGAACCCACCATCGACGTTGAAGATCAGGGCAACCAATTGGGAATCGTCTTCATCCAGGCTTACGAAGAGAGTCGGTATCTCGATTTCAACTCGTACGCGGCGTTCTGGAGTACGGTTGCCGCTCACGAGTACGGTCATGCCGTGGGGCTCTGGCACGTCGAACAGGGGTCCGGGTGCCTCATGGGACCCAGCCTGGGGGGACTGGCCGAGCCGCGTCGTCTGAAGCCGTTGCGGTCGGCCACGAAAGCCGAGGCCCACGGCCGACCGTCCCTTCAGCTCGTGCAAAATCCCGACCGCTACCTGGCCCGGGTCCTGGGGCGGCGAGACCCGGAGCGTGCGGAGGCGGTGCGGCAGGCCGCTCGAGCACTCCTGCCCGACTTTTCGGTCGAATGAGAGGTTGCCGTTCGCATGCGACACTGGTTCCTTTCGACTTCGTTGTTGCTGGCCGGTGTGGTGGCGTGCGTGTCGCCCGCGTCCGATCCGTCAGCGGCCGGCCCGCCCGAGCCGGTGGAGTTGGCTCGCATCGACGTCGGGAAGAACGTGCCCGTCGTGATGGCGAAGGATCTGGACGGCGACGGCCTGGACGAATTGATCGTGGCGGATCCGGCCGCGGGTAGCTATCCGCGCAGCGCCGCGGGAAGAGTCCGCGTGCTGTCTGCGCCCGTCACCTCCGGCGATTGGTCGGAACTGCCGGCGCTGCTCGTGCTGCGAGGCGAGCAGCCGTTCCGCCGCTTCGGATCGGCTCTGGCGGCGGTGGATTTGGACGGCGACGGCGTGAGCGACATCGCCTTGCGGGCCGAGACTTCACCGGAAGGCGAGGGCACCGTCTGCGTATTCAGCGGCACGCTGCGCGGCGACCGCGGGATGCCCTCGGCGGCGTATCTGACGCTCACCGGGCCGGCCACGCTCGGCCAGGGCATGGTCGCTGTCGACTACGACGGGAACGGCGTCGACGATCTCGTGGTGTCGTGCCCGCTTCGATCAGAAGTATACGTCGTGCTCGCCCCGCGCTCGGGCCACGTGCACCTGCCCCAAGACGCGGACGCTATTCTCGCGACCCAGTCGGGCTCGCTCGGTTGGACGCTGGCTGCCGGCGATTTCGACGGGGATGACGGCTTGGAACTGGCGGTAGCTGAGCCCGCGAGCGACACGATTTACGTGGCACCCGTCGGCTTGATGGGCCGGCAGGATATCGACGCGATCGCACGGGCGGTCATCCGGTCAGGCAGTGCCACGGATCATCTCGTGGGAGCCGACGCGCTGGAGCGCCCGGACGGCGGGGCATGGCTGTTCGTTCGATCCCGGCGCGTGGACGTGACCATGGCCGGCACGCTGTTACTGCTCGACGGCCCGCTGACGGGCGAGATGGACGTTCGCAGAGACGCATATATGTCGCTGGAGTACGCGGCGCCGGTGCTCGGCGCCTCTGCGGCCTGGATCCGACCCGGCGGCGATGATGGCGACTTCCTCGTCCTTGCGACGCCCGGCCGTTCGAACATTCCTTACAGCAATCTCAAGGGCGGCTTGTGGCTGCTGTCCGTGGACGGTCTGGGGCACGGCGTTCTGGATCCCGACGCCCTCGGTACCGTCGGCCGGCATCTCCCGCCTCAGCAGTTCGGTCTCGACTGGCTGGCCCGCGATCTGCTGATCGGCCGCCCGCTCGCGCCGAACACGACCCACCTGATCGCCACCGCCAACGGGGCCGTCGTGGTTCTGGGCTGGCCCGAGCCATGACTGAGCTTCCCCTCGTCACGAGCAGCGCCAAGACAACCAGTCCAACGTAACTCATGACCATTCCGCATCTTACGTTGTCTTGTGCCGCGAGATCCGGTCCAGCGGATCTTGACGCGCTCGCTCTTGGACGTATACTGTATTGCGGTGTAATACGTCAGGCGCGGTGTACATATGAGCAGGCGATGGTTGAGTCTGATCCTCGCGACGAGCCTTCTGGCCTGGGCCAGCGGCTTCCTGCTCGATCTGCATCTGCACCACGAGGGCGAGGAACACGACTCGCAACACTGCGACGTCTGTCTGGTCCTGCTCGCCGGCTGTCGGGCGGTGGTGGACGAGCCCGATTCGGTCGCTCTGGCCGAGCCGGTTCAGTGGCCGGCAGCGCCGGCGTCCGTACAGGCGGCCCCGGCCCGATATGTTGACCGCGCCATCGCCCCCCGCGCACCTCCGGTCGGCTGATCGCTCCTGTTCCATCGTAGTCCCGTTGCGTTCTTCAACCGCAAGCTGAAGCGGTAAATGCCTTGCGCTGCGCATCACCGGCGCTGTCGGTGCATGCACGTGCATTGGAACGGAGAGATCCCATGCCCAAACGGCCTGATATGACGCAGGCTCGCGGCTTCACGCTCATTGAAGTGCTCGTGGTGGTCGCGATCATCGTTCTGTTAGTGTCGATTCTGCTGCCGTCACTGTCGACGGCCAGAAAACGGGCGCGCGGCTCGGTGTGCCTGAGCAACATGCGGCAACTGGGCGTCGCCTCGCACATGTACGCGAATGTCTGGAAGGGGGTACTCGTGGATTACGGGCTGGCCCACGACGACCATGTGCACGAGTCTGAGGACGAGTCCGAGGCCGAGTCCACGACCTGGGTCAACAGCCTCCGTCGCGAGTACGGCAACAAGCTGGTGACCCGCTGCCCGGAGGACGACAGTCCCTATTGGACCCAGCCTTACCCGGACACCGAAGAGAAGCGCCGCGTGAGCTACGGCGTTAACGAGTATCTCACCGGACGCATTGACGGTTACGAGCGATACCGGCGTCTGGAGGCTATCCGTCGGCCCGCGACCACCATCTTGTTCTGCGAAATGACGCGGAACGGCGAGTATGCCATCTCCGATCACGTTCACCCGGTCGACTGGGTTGTTAACCCGCGGGTCGAAGCTGCCAAGCAGATCGAACTGGCGCTTCACGTGGAGAAGTCCAACTACGTCTTCGCGGATAGCCACGCCGAGCCGCACAGGTTCGAGCAGACGTTCCACGTGAAAGGACAGCGGCGCGAAGGGGCCAAGCTGATCATCGACTGGGTCCACAACATGTACGACCCCACGCTGGCATACTGATGGGCCGGCGCGGTTCATCTGTATGGCGTGCAAGCAGGTTCGTCTCGAAGCTGCGGCGATCAACAGTCGACGGCGTAGTACATGTTTAACGTGCAAGAGATCGACGTGGCTCCGCCCCGAAGGGGCGTAGGTGAGAAGGGGCGTAGGTGAATAGCCGGGCGGCGTAAGCCCCCGGTTCACGCCGGCACCAGAAATTCCGTTCTACCCTCCGGAAAGAGCCCCGAAGGGGCGACAGAACGCCGTGCGGCACAAGCGATTGCCCAGTCGATCCCAAAGCTTCTGCTGGCGGGCCGATCCCGGTTGTAACTGTCGCCCCTTCGGGGCTGAGCGTTTTCGGAGGGACGCCCAACGGGGGCTCACGCTCCCGCCTATTGACCATCGCCCCTACGGGGCGAGATGGAGTCGGACGCTGAATGCGTACTACGCCCCCGTCTACTGACCTTCGCCCCTGCGGGGCGAGAAGGTGCCGCACGCTGAACACGTACTCGGGGCGAACGCAGGACACACGCCGGACCAAGTACGACGCTACCGGCGATCAAAAAACGGCGAAAAAACACAACCGCTAAACACGTACTGGGCGTGAGCCCACGGACCGCTGGCTCTCAGAAAACTATCCGCTGGCAGGATAAGGGGAGCGAAGCGGCCCTCAGCTTGCGTCGATCCGCTTGCGATGAACATGTACATCAGCCGGAGGTCTGGCTTATAGCCTATAGCCTATAGCTTTAATGGCTCACAGCTCACAGCTGTTTACTCAACTGTTCGAGCCGGGCGTATTGCGTCATGTCGAACTGCAGGGGCGTGAGGCTGATGTAGCGCTCCTCGATGGCGTCGAGATCGCTTTGGACGTTGGTCTTGGCTCCGGTGAAGTCTTCGCAAAGCAGCCAGTAATAATCGCGGCCGTCCGGGGCGCTGTGGCGGGCGAAGCGGTCTTCCATGACGCGGGTGGCCATGGGCACGACGCGAATTCCCCGCGGATCGCCGGGCGTGAGGTCGGGGACGTTGATATTGATCAGTTCACCGGGGGCCAGACCCAGGTCCAGCAACCTGCGGATGATGGGCAGGACCAATCGGGCCGCCCGTTGGAAATCACGAGTGTCTCCCTGCTTCAGCGAGACGGCAATCGCGGGGAAGCCGAGCAGGGCGCCCTCGGCTGCCGCGGCGACGGTGCCCGAGTAGAGCACGTTGATGGCGACGTTCGCTCCGTCGTTGATCCCGCTGACGACCAGATCGGGCGGCTCGGGCAGCAACTCGCGGACGGCCAGCTTGACGCAGTCGGCAGGGCGGCCCTCCACGCTGTAGCCGATGAACGCGTCCCGGACGTGGACCTTGCGAACCGCCACCGGTCCGTTCACGGTGATGCCGTGGGCGGCGGCCGACTGCGGTGAGTCGGGCGCGACTACGTGCACGGTGCCGAGCGAAGTCAATTCCTGACGCAGGGCGGCCAGACCCGGCGCGGTGATTCCATCGTCGTTGCTGAGGAGAATTTGCATAGGGGGGTCATTATAGCCCGCGCATCGCGGGGCGAGAATGCGAAGCAGGGCAGGGGTTGGGGGCGAGGGACTGGGGGCTGGGGAAAAACGGATGGGGGGCGGGCGTCTCGCCCGCCTCAAATCGCACTTGCCGGTCGTCGCTTACAGCAGGCGTCGCAGGAATGCGCGAGCATCGGTGTAGGTGGGCAGGCGATGGCGCGCCTGCGTCACCTTGTAGCCGACCTGGATGGCGCAGCCTTTGGGTAGGACCGCGGCGAACATGTCCTCGTCGGTGCGGTCGTCGCCGAGCGCGACCGCCCGGCCCTCAAAATGCTCTCCGAGAATCCGGTGGACCGCCACTCCTTTGTTCACACCCTGGAATCGCACTTCGACCACTTTGTCGCCCGGCAGCACTTGCAGCGGCAGATTGGCCAGCGTCTCCGTCAGGTGAGCCCGCAGCTCGTGAGCCTGAAACAGTCCGAAGTCCACGTCACAATTGCGATAGTGCCAGGCAATCGAGGTGGTCTTGGTCTCGACGAATGAGCCGGGCGTGCGTTCGGCAAAAGCGCCCATGATCTGGATGACCTGCTCGCGCCATTCGGTGTCCAACTCGGTGATCGCGGTCCACTCGCCCGCGGGCGAGCGAATCCAGTAGCCGTGCTCGGCGGACAGACCGATGGGCAGATGGGCGAACCATTTCTCCAGGTCGGCCCGCATGCGCCCGCTCATCAGGTAGACACGGATTCGCGGATGACGGCCCAGGGCTTCGAGCAACTCGTACAGGTCGGCGTCGGGTCCGGCCATCTCGGGGAAGGGGGCGAACGGCACGAGCGTACCGTCGTAGTCGAGGAACAACCAGATGGGGTCGGCCTCTCGCAGTTGGCCGACCAGCCGGTCGAGGGCGGGGCCGCGAAGGAGTAGCGGACGCGGAGTCTGCTCGGTCGAACCGACTTGCTCGAGGGCGTGCAGGAACGATCGACACCAGTCGTGCACGTCGCGTTCGAAGATTCGCTCGCGCATGGCTCGCATTCGCCGCTTCCGCTCGTCGGGCGCCATCTGCAGTGCCTGCTTGAACGCGGCGGCCATCTTGTCGAGATCGTAGGGATTGACGCGCAGCGCTTCGCCAAGCTCGGCGGCAGCCCCGGCGAACTCGCTCAGGATCAGGACGCCGTCCTCGTCGGTGCGGCTGGCGCAGAACTCCTTGGCCACCAGGTTCAGGCCGTCGCGCAGCGGCGTGACGGTCATGACGTCGGCCGCGCGATACAACGCGACCACTTCATCCCGCCGGAGTGAGCGGTACATGCTGTGGATGGGCACGGACGTCGGCGTGGCAAAGCGGCTGTT
>Ga0209608_1002052_pt1 | contig 14957 bp, 18 predicted proteins | sample AD_UKC130_MetaG_FD_184428 | JGI IMG/M metagenome (GOLD analysis project Ga0209608, IMG submission 184428) | Active sludge microbial communities of municipal wastewater-treating anaerobic digesters from Canada - AD_UKC130_MetaG (SPAdes) (version 2) | ecosystem: Engineered > Bioreactor > Anaerobic... | reverse complement strand
GCCAAGATGCTGGGTGTGCTGAAGTTCCCCGGCAAACTCAAGCCCGAGCAACGCCAGGCCATCGGCGCATCGTGGGCCAGCCAACATGCAGGTGCTGCGAATGCAGGCCGCACGGCGATTCTTGAAGAAGGTGTGGACTTCCAAGCCCTGAGCATGAGCCTGGAGGATGCAAGCTGGATCGAGGCCCGCAAGCTATCCGTGATCGAGGTGTGCCGCCTGTTCCGCGTGCCGCCCACCATCGTGCAAAGCATGGAATCAGCGAACTACAGCAACTCGGTGGAACTGGCACGGCAGTTCGTCACGATGACATTGCGCCGTCACTTGATCGCATGGGAACAAGCCATTGCAGCCAAGTGCCTGACCGAAGCCGGACGCCGCACCTACTTTGCCGAGCATCAGGTGGAAGGCTTGCTTCGGGGTGACAGTGCCAACCGTGCCGCGTTCTACAGCTCCGGTATCAACGATGGATGGATGCTGCGCAGTGAGGCCCGAAAACTCGAAAATTTAAGCGCCATCGACGGCATAGACGACGCGCCCACCACCACCTCCACCGCCGCGCCAGGTGTGTACCCGAGCAAGCAATGAGCCGCCCGCCCGACTTCTTTAAGAACGCCAGGCAACAGCCACCCAAGGGCCTGGACAGCAACGGTATGCCCGAAGAGCGCCGTGTGAATGGCTACCTGGTGAAGCCGCCCATGAGGTGGACAAAGGACAGCAACGGGCGGGTGCTGCCGCTCAATTCCGCAGCGTGGCGCAAGCTCAGAAAACAGGTGCTGGCAGAGGAACCACTGTGCAGGCATTGTGCTGCCCAAGGGCTAGTGGTGCCAGCTACCGAAGTCGACCACATGCGGGGAGCTGCCGATAACAGCCGGGACGCGCTCCAAGCCCTTTGCAAGCCCTGCCACAGCATCAAGACCATGGCAGAGCTGTACGGCAGGCCAGCACGCCTTGGATGCGACGAACAGGGCTACCCGATAGGTAGTGACCATCCTTGGAATCAGGCCGCTGTGGCGCGTTCTGGTGCGTCTGGTGGGGATGTTTCTCAAGAGCAGAAATCACCAGCGGCTGACGGCCACGAACCGACCTGTTCCCTTCGCGCGCATCAAAGCAGTTGACAGATATGGCCAATCCACGCACTCCGACCAAGCTGCGACTGCTGGCAGACAACCCCAGCGGGCGACCTTTGCCGACCTCAGAACCGGCCTTCGCAACCTGCCCAACAACCCCACCAGACTGGCTTATGGGTGAGTCGCTGGCGCAGTGGGGCAAGCTGGCCGCCGCCCTTGATGCGAATGGGATGCTGAACGAGGCCAACCGCAACATGCTGGCCACGTACTGCGATGTTTTGGGCGCGTACATCGGGCAACGCAGGGCAGGCGCTGAACCCGATATGAAGCTGGTGCAACAAATCCGCATGTTGGGCCGTGAGTTTGGCTTTACCCCGAGCAGCCAAGCCGGGATAGCCGCGCCAGGGAAACCAGATGGCAAAGAAGCAAAAAACCGCTTCTTCGGTTGAAGGGTTCACCTTCGACGCGGACGCCGCTGATCGTGCGGTGGCGTTCTTTGCCGAATGCCTGACGCACACCACGGGCGAGTGGAGAGGTCAGCCTTTTAGGGGTCGTCTCAGAAAACGGAAAATAAAGCACGTTAAGGCAAAACGGCTCCACCGTTGGGCATCAATACGGCTTTGTCATTGACGCTCTGTTGCGCATTCCTGGCAGAACACAACAGCAGGATCGGCGTTCAACCGTTCCGGCTCCAAATCACTGTGACAGGCGCAGCACAGCCCATAGGTGCCAGAGTCGAGGCGGGCCAGCGCAGCTTCGACCTTGCGCTTGCGAATGGTCAGCCGCTCCCGCAATCCTTGGGCGAGAGCCTGCTGTTGGAGGGCGTCGATACGCGACACCCTACCGACACAGGATTGATCCAGCTCGACCGGCGCGGCGGACTGTTGAGCCTGCTGGATTGCCTCAACGGTTTCCCTTTGCTCGATCAGCAGTCGAGCGCGGAACTGTTCCATGTCCATTGAGGCGACTCCTTCGCTATCGCAGTAGAAGCGTGGGGACGGTCGAGGAACGCAGCAGGTCAGCGGTCTTGCTGCCGAACATCAAAGTGCGCAGCGGCGAGTGACCGAATGCGCCCATGATGAGCATGTCGATGGACTGCTCCTTGACCGTCTTGGCGATGATGTTTTCCGCATCGCCGGGGATCAGCGAGGCGGTCACATTGAAGCCAGAGGCCTCCAAGGTGGTCTTGGCCCAATCAAGCTGCTTGGGTGCGTCCTGGCTTTCCTTTCCCGACATCAGCAGGGTGATTGGCAAGCCACGGAACAGCGGGCTGCCTGCGACCATTTCGACGCCACGCCGGGTCACGGTACTACCGTCGAAGGCGATCATCACGCGCTGCGGCTCTTTGAAGCCTTCGGTCACGGTCAGGATCGGTTTGTGCAGGGACCGCACTACCTGTTCCACATTGCGGCCCAAGTCGCGCTGTGTCGTTTCTGCGGCTTCGCCACGGCGTCCGAGTACCAGCAGGCGCACGCCGTCTTCCTGTTCGGCCAGCGTGGCTTCCAGCTCACCATGACGCTGGCGAACATCGACCAGCGCGGCACCGGCAGCGGTGGCCCGTTCGCGCAGGCGGTTCAGGAAGATGCGGCCTTGTTCACGAGCATTCTTGGTGCGGGCCTCGTCTTCTGCGGAGAGCTTGGTCAGCAGGTTTTCTTGGGCGTCGATGCCGATGGCCCCGCTGTGATCTTCGCCTGATCCCTGCTCGGGGTGGCGGTCGATGACGTGTAGGAACTCCAGCGGCGCGTCCATGCGGCGAGCGGCCCATGCGGCGTAGTCAGCCACGTATTCGGCGAAGTGGGATTGATCCACGCAGGCCAGCACTTTGTTTTCGTTCTTCATGATCCTGTTTCCTCTCAGTGGCCCATCAGCATGTCGTCGGCACCGTCTTTGTCATGCACGGCGAACTTGTCCACTAGCGTGGCGCTAGCCTCGTTCAAGCCGATGACTTCTACCTCGGTGGCTTCACGGCGGAACTTGATGACCACCTTGTCCAAGGCACTGACAGCGGTGATGTCCCAGAAGTGGGCACGGCTCACGTCAATGCGCACCTTCTCGATGACCTCCTTGTAGTCGAAGGCATTGATGAAGCGTTCCGACGAGGCGAAGAACACCTGGCCGGTGATGGTGTAGGTGCGCACGCGGCCTTCGTCCTCAGTGCGAGAGGTGACGCGCAGAATCTGGCCCACCTTGTGCGCGAAGAAAAAGCCTGACAACAACACGCCGACCAGCACGCCCTTGGCCAAGTCGTGGGTGCCGACCGTCACCACCACGGTGGCCAGCATCACCACGCTGGAGCTTTTGGGGTGCTCGCGCAGATTGCGGATCGAGGCCCAGTTGAAGGTGCCGATGGACACCATGATCATCACCGCGACCAGTGCGGCCATCGGAATGCGGGCCACCCAGTCACCGATGAACACCACCATCAGCAGCAGGAACACGCCAGCGGCCAGCGTGGAGAGTCGGCCACGGCCGCCGGATTTCACGTTAATGACCGACTGGCCAATCATGGCGCAACCGGCCATGCCACCGAGGAAGCCGGAGGCGATATTGGCGACACCCTGGCCCACGCATTCACGGTTCTTGTTGCTGTTGGAGTCGGTCAGATCATCGACGATGGAAGCCGTCATCATGGATTCCAGCAGGCCGACGACTGCCAAGGTGGCCGAGACAGGGAAGATGATCTTGAGCGTTTCGAGGTTCAACGGCACATCAGGCAGCAGGAACACCGGCAGGCTGTCGGGCAGCTTGCCCATGTCGCCCACGGTGCGAATGTCGAGACCGAGGAAGATCGCTACGGCAGTCAGTACGACGATGGCGACCAGCGGCGACGGCACCGCCTTTGTGATGTAGGGGAAGCCGTAGATGATGCCCAGACCTGCCGCCGTCATGGCATAGACATGCCACGTCACGTTGGTCAGCTCGGGCAACTGAGCCATGAAGATCAGGATGGCCAGCGCGTTGACAAAGCCCGTGATGACCGAGCGAGAGACAAAGCGCATCAATGCGCCGAGCTTGAGCCAGCCCGCGAGAATTTGCAGCACGCCGGTCAGCACGGTGGCAGCCAGCAGATATTGCAGGCCGTGGTCTTTGACCAAGGTCACCATCAGCAGCGCCATTGCACCTGTGGCCCCAGACACCATGCCAGGGCGACCACCGGCAAAGGCAATGATTGCGGCAATGCTGAATGAGGCGTAAAGGCCGACCTTGGGATCGACGCCCGCAATGATCGAGAAGGCAATCGCCTCGGGGATCAGTGCCAGCGCGACGACGATGCCCGCTAGTAGGTCGTTTCGGACATTGGAAAGCCAGTCCTGGCGTAAGGATTTCATCATTCTTCTATTCCGTTGTGGTTGCCAGCCAGTGGTGGCAGTTGGGGCGAGCGCAAGCGCGTCTTCCCGGCCAGCGGAATAGAGAACGAACCCCGAGTGATCCGGGGCCAGCAAGACGCAGTGAATCGGACGTGCAGCCTCGTGCGAGCGTGGTGAGTGGTTGAAGCTGGCTCGCAGCGAGAAAGAGGCTTACACGGGTAGGAACTCCGATAGTTGGCTTGCTGATTTTTTGGAAGGGGTATTTTACCTTCTTTGCGGCGGCGCAGCAATAATAATGTCAGTCTGAGCTATACCCTAATCTGGCGTCAATGATTGCTCCCGAAATCCGTCAGGATAGAGTGAGTTTTGATATTTGTTGACACGATCAACAAAGGGTCATAGATTCTTTTCTGACATTTTGCACGGGAGAGCATCTTGAAGGGACAACGGATCGGGTACGTCCGGGTCAGCAGCTTCGATCAGAACCCGGAACGCCAGCTTGAGCAGACACAGGTGGACAAGGTGTTCACCGACAAGGCATCGGGCAAGGACATCCAGCGCCCAGAACTGGAAGCCCTGCTGGCCTTCGCCCGCGAGGGCGACACGGTGGTGGTGCATAGCATGGATCGTCTGGCGCGCAACCTCGATGACCTACGCCGTATGGTGCAGACGCTCACCAAGCGCGGGGTACGGATCGAATTCGTCAAGGAGTGCTTGACCTTCACCGGCGAGGACTCGCCGATGGCGAATCTGATGTTGTCGGTGATGGGCGCGTTCGCCGAGTTCGAGCGCGCCTTAATCCGTGAGCGGCAACGCGAGGGCATTGCGTTGGCCAAGCAGCGGGGCGCGTATCGTGGACGCAAGAAAGCACTGTCCCCTGAGCGCGCCTCCGAATTGCGTCATCGCGCCGAGGCTGGCGAACAGAAATCGAAGCTGGCCCGTGAGTTCGGCGTCAGTCGGGAAACCCTGTACCAATACCTGAAAGATGCCTGACGATGCCCCGCCGATCGATCCTGTCCGCCGCCGAGCGCGAAAGCCTGTTGGCGTTGCCGGACACCAAGGACGACCTGATCCGACATTACACATTCAGCGATACCGACTTCGCCATCATCCGGCAGCGGCGCGGCCCGGCCAACCGCCTGGGCTTCGCCGTGCAGCTTTGCTACCTGCGCTTTCCTGGCGTCATTCTTGGTGTCGATGAGGCGCCGTTTCCGCCCTTGCTGAAACTGGTCGCCGACCAGCTCAAGGTCGGCATTGAAAGCTGGGGCGAGTACGGGCAGCGGGAGCAGACCCGGCGCGAGCATCTGGTCGAACTGCAAACGGTATTCGGCTTCCAGCCCTTCACCATGAGCCACTACCGGCAGGCCGTCCACACGCTGACCGAGCTGGCCATGCAAACCGACAAGGGTATTGTGCTGGCCAGCGCCTTGGTCGAACATCTACGGCGGCAGTCGATCATTCTGCCCGCGCTCAACGCTATCGAGCGGGCGAGCGCCGAGGCGATCACCCGCGCCAACCGGCGCATCTACGATTCCTTGGCCGAACCGCTGTCGGACGCACATCGCCGCCGTCTCGACGACTTGCTCAAGCGCCGGGACAACGGCAAGACGACCTGGCTGGCCTGGCTACGCCAGTCACCGGTCAAGCCGAACTCGCGGCACATGCTCGAACACATCGAACGCCTCAAGGCGTGGCAGGCGCTCGATCTGCCTTCCGGCATCGAACGGTCGGTGCACCAGAACCGGCTGCTCAAGATCGCCCGCGAGGGCGGCCAGATGACGCCCGCTGACCTGGCCAAGTTCGAGCCGCAACGGCGCTCCGCGACCCTGGTGGCGCTCGCCATCGAGGGCATGGCCACCGTCACCGACGAAATCATCGACCTGCACGACCGCATCCTGGGCAAGCTGTTCAATGCCGCCAAGAACAAGCATCAGCAGCAGTTCCAGGCATCCGGCAAGGCGATCAACGCCAAGGTGCGGCTGTTCGGGCGCATCGGCCAGGCCCTGATCGAAGCCAAGCAAGCTGGCCGCGATCCGTTCGCCGCCATCGAGGCCGTCATGTCCTGGGACGCCTTCGCCGAGAGCGTCACCGAGGCGCAGAAACTCGCCCAACCCGAGGACTTCGATTTCCTGCACCGCATCGGCGAGAGCTACGCCACGCTGCGCCGCTACGCGCCGGAATTCCTTGCCGTGCTCAAGCTGCGGGCCGCGCCCGCCGCCAAGGACGTACTCGACGCCATCGAGGTGCTGCGCGGCATGAACAGCGACAACGCCCGCAAGGTGCCCGCCGACGCGCCGACCGACTTCATTAAGCCGCGCTGGCAGAAGCTGGTGATGACCGACGCCGGCATCGACCGGCGCTACTACGAGCTGTGCGCACTATCGGAACTCAAGAACGCGCTGCGCTCGGGCGACATCTGGGTGCAGGGATCGCGCCAGTTCAAGGACTTCGAGGACTACCTGGTGCCGCCCGCGAAATTCGCCAGCCTCAAGCTGGCCAGCGAATTGCCGCTGGCCGTGGCCACCGACTGCGACCAGTACCTGCATGAGCGGCTGACACTGCTGGAAACGCAACTTGTCACCGTCAACCGCATGGCAGCGGCCAATAACCTGCCGGATGCCATCATCACCGAGTCGGGCCTGAAGATCACGCCGCTCGATGCGGCGGTGCCCGACACCGCGCAGGCGTTGATCGACCAGACGGCGATGGTTCTGCCGCACGTCAAGATCACCGAACTGCTGCTGGAGGTGGACGAATGGACCGGTTTTACCCGTCACTTCGCGCACCTGAAGTCAGGCGACCTGGCCAAGGACAAGAATCTGCTGCTGACCACGATCCTGGCCGACGCGATCAACCTGGGCTTGACCAAAATGGCCGAGTCCTGCCCCGGCACGACCTACGCCAAGCTGGCCTGGCTACAAGCCTGGCACATCCGCGACGAAACCTACGGGGCGGCCCTGGCCGAGCTGGTCAACGCGCAGTTCCGCCATCCCTTTGCCGAGCACTGGGGCGACGGCACCACGTCATCGTCGGACGGTCAGAACTTCCGCACTGGCAGCAAGGCCGAGAGCACCGGCCACATCAACCCGAAATACGGCAGCAGCCCAGGGCGGACGTTCTATACCCACATCTCCGACCAGTACGCACCGTTCCACACCAAGGTAGTGAACGTCGGCGTGCGCGACTCGACCTACGTGCTCGACGGCCTGCTGTACCACGAATCCGACCTGCGCATCGAGGAACACTACACCGACACGGCCGGATTCACCGATCACGTCTTTGCGTTGATGCACCTGCTGGGCTTCCGCTTCGCCCCGCGCATCCGCGACCTGGGCGACACCAAGCTCTACATCCCGAAGGGCGATGCCGCCTATGAGGCGCTCAAGCCGATGATCGGCGGCACGCTCAATATCAAGCACGTCCGCGCCCATTGGGACGAAATCCTGCGGCTGGCCACCTCGATCAAGCAGGGCACGGTGACGGCCTCGCTGATGCTCCGAAAACTCGGCAGCTACCCGCGTCAGAACGGCTTGGCCGTGGCGCTGCGCGAGCTGGGACGCATCGAGCGCACCCTGTTCATCCTGGACTGGCTGCAAAGCGTCGAGCTGCGCCGCCGCGTGCATGCCGGGCTGAACAAAGGCGAGGCACGCAACGCGCTGGCCCGCGCCGTGTTCTTCAACCGCCTGGGTGAAATCCGCGACCGCAGTTTCGAGCAGCAACGCTATCGCGCTTCCGGCCTCAACCTGGTGACGGCGGCCATAGTGTTGTGGAATACGGTCTATCTGGAGCGGGCCGCGAACGCCTTGCGTGGCCATGGCCAGACCGTCGATGACGGGCTGTTGCAGTACCTTTCGCCGCTCGGCTGGGAGCACATCAACCTGACCGGCGATTACCTCTGGCGCAGCAGCGCCAAGATCGGCCCGGGCAAGTTCAGGCCATTGCGACCGTTGTCCCCGACTTAACCGCAGCACCCACGCTGCTGCTGGATCGGCGGGCATGGTACCGATCCGAACGAACAGAACACACAGCAATCGCCCGGCTTTGGACGCAGCAGCGTATGGCAGGCCGGGCACTCGTAGTAAAACTGGCAGGCGTCCGTGGGCATGGTTTCCTGCTGTGCGTGGCCGCAGTGCGGGCAGGTCAGGACGGATTCGAGGATGACGGCGTTCATCGTGGCGTCACCTTTGCACGGTGGACGGATAGCCTGCGTTCGTCGTGGCCGAGGTCAACGCTTCCGGCTTGGTCTTGTCGGCGTCATAGGTGACGGTGGCCGTTTTCTTGTCGAAATCGACTTTGACGGCGCTCACACCGGGCACCTTCTCCAACGACTTCTTGACCGTGATCGGGCATAGCTCGCAGGTCATGTTCTGCACGGCCAGCGTGACGGTTTTCGGGGTGGTGGCCAGCACGGCGAGCGGCACGGCTGCCAACAGGGCAATCAGCAGTTTGCGCATGGGGATCTCCTTTCAGTAGAACAGTGGGGCGAGCCACGGCACGGCCAACAGGCCAAGCAGCAGCACGGTAACGATCCAGAACGTCAGGCGCTGCCGCTGGCGTGTGCGCGGATCAGCGCACGGCGTGCCGGGCGTGCAGACCTGCGGCACCAGATAGAGCTTGCGGAAGGCCAGTCCTAGAAACAGCAGCGTCATGCCGATGAAAAAGGGTCGGTACGGCTCCATCGCGGTCAGGCTGCCAACCCATGAGCCACCAATGCCGAGTGCCAGCAGGACAAGTGGCCCGACGCAGCACACCGACGCGCCGATGGCGGCCAGTACGCCCGCGATCAACGAGCCTTTTTCAGTGAGTCGTGCCATGTCGTTTTCCTTGAACCTGTTTGCCCAAGTGTTACTCTAAATCCCGTACCTAAGTACGGAGTCAAGGGGAATGTGATGGGAACAGAACTGACCATCGGCAAGCTGGCTGACGCCGCCGGGGTGAATATCGAGACGATTCGCTACTACCAGCGACGTGGCCTGTTGGGTGAGCCGCCCAAGCCGCCAGGTGGGCATCGGCGCTATGCGCCCGAGCAGGCCAAGCGTGTGCGATTCATCAAGCGGGGACAGGCGCTCGGCTTCACACTCGATGAGGTGGCCGCACTGCTGACCTTGGATGCGGCGTGCGCCTGCGGCGAGACTCAGGAATTGGCCGTGCGCAAGCTGGGTCTGATCGAGCAGAAGATGGCTGACCTCGTGGCCATGCAGCGGGTGCTGGAGGAACTGGTACAGCAGTGCGACGCGAGGGACGGCCATACGACTTGTCCGATCATCGACGTGCTGGCCAAGGATTGAGCGGGCAGTTGAGGTGCTGGTAACGACGCGCACGGGCGCTGCAAACTGCTTACCGTGCTTTATTTTCCGAATTCTGAGACGACCCCTTTTATCTTGTCCGACTGGCAAGCGGACATTGTTCGCAAAATCTTCGGCTGGAAGCGCCCGGACGGCACCCGCCGATATCGGACGGTGTTTATTGCAGTGCCACGCAAGGCGGGAAAAACAACGCTGGCCGCTGGATTGGCTCTGTATGCGCTTTACTGCGATGGAGAGCCGGGAGCGCAGGTTATCAACGCCGCAGCCGACCGGGAGCAGGCTGCACTGTGCTTTGAAGCTGCCAAGGGCATGGTGCAAGCAGAACCCGCCCTGGAAAGCCGCAGCACCGCCTACAAGCGCAGCATCATCGTGCCCGGTACTGGGAGCAGCTACAAGGTGCTTTCGAGTGAGGCGTACAGCAAACACGGCCTGTCCTGTTCGTACATCGGCGCAGACGAATTGCACGCATGGCCAGACCGGGAACTGTGGGACGTTCTGACGACCTCGACAGGCGCAAGACGCCAGCCACTCACGGTAGTGACCACCACGGCAGGCTATGACCGGCACAGCATCTGCTATGAGCAGTGGGACTACGCCATCAAGGTGCGGGACGGGATCATTGAAGATCCGTCATTCCTCCCGTGCATCTTCGCTGCTGACGTTGACGACGATTGGCAAGACCCTGCTGTCTGGCACAAGGCCCACCCCGGCCTGGGCGTGTCGGTGAAGCTGGAATACATGCAGGCCGAGTGCGCGAAGGCTCAGGCCCTCCCCAGCTATGAAAATACCTTCAGACGGCTACTGTTAAACCAGTGGACAGAATCTGACGTTCGCTGGCTTTCCATGGATGCGTGGGACAAGTGCGGCACCGAGCTGCCCGAGCTGGAAGGCCGGGTTTGCTATGCCGCGCTAGACCTCAGCACGACGACCGATATCAGCGCCCTGGTGCTGGCATTCCCCATTGGCGGGACTGTTCACCTCCTGCCGTTCTTTTTTGTGCCTGCGGACGGTGCAGAGAAACGCGCCAGAAAAGACCGCGTGCCATACCCGGCCTGGATCAAGCAAGGCCACATCGAGGCGACGCAAGGAAACGTGATCGACTATGAAGTGATCCGCGCCCGCATCAACGAATTGGCAGAGCGTTATCAGATTCGTGAGATCGCCATTGACCGCTGGAATGCCACCCAGCTATCCACCCAACTGAGTGGCGACGGTTTCGAGATCGTCGGTTTTGGGCAGGGGTTCGCATCCATGGCAGGGCCGTGCCAAGACCTGGAGCGCCGCGTCCTGGGGCAGACGATCAACCACGGCAACAACCCGGTGTTGCGCTGGATGGCCAGCAACGTGACCACCGAACAAGACGCAGCCGGAAACCTCAAGCCGAGCAAGAAACGCAGCACGGAACGTATTGACGGGATCGTGGCCACTTTGATGAGCCTGGGCCGTGTCGCTGCCAATCATGAGGATCAAGGAATTTCAATGACGGGCTTCACGTTCGTTTGATTTATCGCCCTAGCCGGGGGGCCACATGAGTGGAAGGCCGGACGCGGATTAGCCATGAGTGCCGCGCATAGGAAAAACCATGGCAGCCAGTGAGTGGGCTTTCACGGCATGGGCGCAAAGGTGAGTGATTCTCTGATGCGTCCATGGCCCTGATCCTTTCTCCCACGGTGCTGGCACCTATTCCAACCATTTGAAAGAAATCAAATGCTGACACTGCCCGAAACGAAATTGCACCTTCGCGTTGACCACGACGACGAGGATGCGCTGATCCAATCCTTGATGGATACCGCCGCCGCAGCCTGTGCGGACTACTTGAACATGCCCGCCGCTGATCTAGTGGTGGCAGTGCCCGCGCCTGTGAAGTCTGCCGCGCTGCTGCTGGTGGGCAGTCTGTACGAACAGCGGGAAAGCCAGGGCGAACGGCAGTTCTACAAGAACCCGGCGTTTGAGGCTCTGCTGAACCCGTACCGGGTGCACGCATGAACGCCGGTGCACTGGATCAACGCATCGTTATCGAGCGCCGCACGGGTGCCACCAACGACTGGGGGGAGCCGCTGCCAGATTCGTGGCTCCCCATCATCACCACCTGGGGACATGTGCAGCCACTGACGGGCCGGGACTTTATCGCCGCTCAAGCTGCTATGTCCGAGGTGAAGCTGAAAATCATCATGCGCTATCGGCCCGGTATCACGCCAGCCGACCGGGTGAGCCATGGCGGCCAGGTGTACGGCATCGAAGCTGTGTTGGATGTGCACTCAAGCCGCCGTGAGCTGCACTTGATGTGCAAGGCGCTAGCGTAGTTGTAGCGCCCGGACAGATGGCGTATCATCGCGCCACGTTTTCGCTCTCTAGTGGCCCTAGAAAGCCGAAAGCCGCAGACCCTGCAAGGAATGCGGCTTTCTGGGAGCAAACAGTTTCAATCACCGGGTTAAGGCCTGTTCGCTCCGTTGCGTGCGATTATGCCAAACCCCGATTAACACTGCAAAGTGTGTTGCACGTCAGCACTGCGCCGGGGTACAGCTTCTAAAGACTTGTCACCCTCCCGACGCAACTGCTCCCGGCTGGCACATGGGGCGTAGGCGCTACAGCGGGAACCTTCCACAGCGCCACCGAGAGGCTTTTAGCCGCGACCGGGTGAAGGGCAGGGCGAACCTGTGAACGCGGCTTTTGTACGGCTACGCCAGCCCTACAGACCCGTTGCAGGCTCCGACAGGCTCCGTCTGGCATACATCGGGAAAGCGCGAAACTCGATTCAATTCGAGTAGGGCGAAGCTTTCCCGAAGCCCACCAACCCACCATCCAGCATGTACCTGCCAAGACAAAAGACAAGGGGGGACAAGTCTGGTTTTTGTCTTAAAGGGAAGTTCTTTTAAAAGGGTTTTCGGCAAGCGCAGCGCGTCAGGCCGAAGGCGGGCTGGAGTGTGGGGAACCTGCGAACCCGTAGGGCTGTGCCCACCCTTGTGGTGGGTGCAGGCAGGTTATCCATACGGGGGAACAAGCATGGCCTGTGAGCGTACAGAATCACGCCATGCAGCTAACCCGCGAATACATCATGAAGCACCGCACCGCCCGAGGTGCCTGGACTCGTGCGCAGATAGAGGCCATCGGCCTGGAGTGGCCACCGCTGCAAGGCTGGATTGATAGCGTGGTGGGCCAAGAAATCACCGAAGCGCAGGCACGGCAGTTTGAAAACAACAACATGCCGCGCAAGTTCAAACCACCGAACCCGGATCAAATGCAGCTCTTTTGAATGCCTTTGAATTGCTGTAGCATTGCCTACAGAAATCAAAAGGCTATCAAAATGATATTTACCATCGGCAACACAAAGGGGGGCGTCGGGAAGAGCACGCTAGCCCTGAATCTGGCCATTGCCCTTGCATTCCGTGGCCGTAGGGTGTGGATTGTGGATGGCGACCGCCAGGGCACCACCAGCACGGCCATGAGCATCCGCGCCGCCGCTGGGAAGCTCCCATTGACCCATTGCAGCCACTTGCCGGACGGCGACGAACTACACGCCGCCCTGGTGGCCGAGGCCGCGCAGTTTGATTGCGTGGTGGTAGATGCCGGTGGGCGGGACAGCTCCGCACTGCGCGCCGCCCTGGTGTTGTCTGCCGCCGTTCTGGTGCCCTTCGCTCCGCGCAGCCTGGATATGTGGGCACTGGGCGATATGTGCCGCCTGGTGGAAGAGGCCAGGACGCACAACCCGGCATTGCAAGCGTTTGCCGTCCTGAGCGGTGCGGACGCCGCCGGACGCGACAACCAAGACGCTGCCGAAGCCCTGGACAACTTCCCCCAGCTCTCCTACCTGCCAACCCCAATCCGGCGCAGAAAGTCCGTTGCCAATGCCGCAGGTTACGGCCTGTCAGTGCTGGAGGCGACCCCAAAAGACAGCAAGGCCATTGCCGAGCTTGAATCAATGGTTGATGCTCTTATGAAATCAATGTAGAATCAAAAACATATCAAAGGAATATCAATGAAGAATCGAATCAACATCCCGAAAGCTGGCGCGGTGCAAAGTTTCATTGCAGGCGCACCAGACGCGCAACCCGTCAAAGTAGAGGCGCCCATGGTCAAAGAAGATGAGCATCAAAAGCAAATCAGCTTGAAGCTGCCCATTGACCTACTGGCCAAGATCGACGCCGCAGCCGGTGAGCTGAATTTGTCCCGCGCATCGTTCATCAAGATGCAGATGACGCGCGCCACTGCGAAGGATTGACCATGACCGAGCTGCAAACCATCATGCTGACGCGCTTACGCCTGGAGTTTGACATTGACACGACGCCAGCGGACGGCCTAGAGGGTGCGGCACTGGATGCGTGGATTGAGCTGGCCGAGGATGATCTTTTCGAGCGGCTGACAGCGAAGGAGCAGGGCAATGTCTGACGCATGGCGCTACTGCGAAAACCTGAACGACCCCGAGGCCGTCAAAAAGCTTGTGCAGGCCGTATTGACGGCGCACGCCACTATCAAGCATGGCCAGGCCACCGTGAACCCCGAGGAGTTCGCCACCGCCCTGGATTGGAATGCCGTTCGTCGGGAGCTGCACTCCGCATTGAAGGCCATCGGCCATCCGGCTGGCGACAGATAACCCGGCAAGCTCTGCGCCGGTAACCACTCAAGAAAAGGACGACATGACCACCCATAATGGTTTTTTCGCTGTCGGGCAAGACACATTCATTGCAGCGTGTTCGCTGGGCATGAACCCGGCCTGTGCGTTGCTGGTGATGGCGTGCGGCACGGGCAAGGACAACGCCACAACGCGCTGGAGTGCCGAGGCAGTGGGTAACCATGTGGGCGTGCGCTGGACTACGGCAAAAGAGGCCATAGAGGCTCTGTGTAGTGCTGGCCTGGTGGCAAAAGGCGGTAAACCTGCCCGCCCATCCTACAAGCTGCACAAGGCCGGGGAGCTGATCTGGCTACCGAAGACGCTGGTGGAGGGCGCAGCCAACGAAACCGCGCCAGTTGCCAAGCTCAGGCAATCCCAAGACCCCATGGCCCTGCGCCTACTGGTGGAGCTCTATCTAAGCCAAAACCTGCGCGAAGATGGGGGGGTAAGCACCAAGATTACTTGGAAGACATTCGAGCGCCGCCAGGCTGGCCAGCACGGCTCCTATCTGGTTTGGGACTTCACGAACAGCAAACAATGGGTTTCGTGGACTGGCCCAGCGTTGCCCCATCTCATGAAAAACTGCAAGGATGGAGAAAAAGGCCGAGACTTTTTTCAGCGCTTCGCTGTATTGCTGTCGCTGGGCCTGGTGGAGTGGGTGCCGTAC
>Ga0209608_1002051_pt1 | contig 14963 bp, 16 predicted proteins | sample AD_UKC130_MetaG_FD_184428 | JGI IMG/M metagenome (GOLD analysis project Ga0209608, IMG submission 184428) | Active sludge microbial communities of municipal wastewater-treating anaerobic digesters from Canada - AD_UKC130_MetaG (SPAdes) (version 2) | ecosystem: Engineered > Bioreactor > Anaerobic... | reverse complement strand
AGATCATCCCTTTAAATTCCCTACAGTAACTTTACGCTAACCGCCGCAGGTGGCGCCAAGCTTCTTTTCACAGGACGGCAGTATAAAGCAGATATAAAATCACAGTGGAGGTCGCAGCTTGATGGAATACGGCGAAATATTGAAACAGGTCGAAGAACAGAAAAAGGAAAAAAAGCTGGCAGGCAAGATATTCCGCTATTCAGGCCTTATCCTTGCCGTCGATTATTTTTCGCAAAGGCTGAACTCAGACCAGATAATGTTCGCCGTCTTCGACTTCATAAACGAACTTCTCACGCTTGACAGTTCATCCCTGTATTGCCTCAAAGACGGTTCCTACCACCTGGTCAGGGAAAAAGGCAGGAGCATCGGGGTCAAAGCCATAAGGCGCAGCAAAAAGCTCAATGACCTTGCCGTTTTCCACGGCGGCCTGCTCAAGGACAGGAATACGATGCTCAGGTATTTCGACGAAGAAATTTTTGCAAACTGCGATATAGAGATAATCGTACCCGTCACCGCCGACGACAGGCTCGAGGGGTTCTTGCTGATACCCGGCAGGATCTCCGGGCCGTTCGATGAAGACGACCTCATAATCTGTGAAGTGCTGATGAACCTGTGCAACAGCGCGATGAGGAACTACAACTCTTATAGTGAACTGCAGGCCATCAACCAGAGCCTGGACGAAAAAATATTCAACCTTTTCGCGATCAACCAGTCTTCAAAGGCGCTGCTGAGTCAGCTTGACCTTGATTCGCTGTACGGCCTCGCCATCGATGTGTTCTCGGAACTGACCCAGAGTTCCGCGACCGGCTTTTTGCTTTATGATGAAAAAAGCGAAAAATACATACTGCGCTCATACAGGTTCGTGCCGGAAAACGTGCATCTGCCGGACATAGTGCTGGAGAAGCGTGACGATGCCGCCATAGACCCGAACAGGATAATCATCGACCCATCGCAAAGTTCCGACATACAGTATTTATGCAACCTTTTTGAAAATGGCCCGGAGAAGCTGGCCCCATTGAGACCACAGTACATCATACTGCTCACCAGGGAAGACCGGATACTCGGGCTTGTCACACTCGGAGCCACGGTCACAGGCGCTCCGTATAAAAGGAACATCTTCGAGCTGATCGAAAGCCTGGCGTCATCGACCTATATTGCCATTTCCAATGCCAAACATCTCAGGCAGGTGGAGGAGCAGAAAAAAATCATACAGAGCAAGCTGGACAGGCTCATCTCGCTGAACAACCTCGTGAAAAACATCAACAGTTCCATGGATGCCGAAACGCTGATAGATGTCACGATGAACACGCTGACCGTATCTTTCCTCGCGGATAAATGCCTTATCGCAACATATAACAGCGACAGGAACCTGTTCGTTATCAGGAGCAGATACGGCATAAAGGAAGGCATCTCGACCATCGCGCCTTCAGAGGCCTGGAAAAGGGTTTTCAGAGGCAGGACGGCGCTGGCGCTGGAAGATGGAGAACTGACAGAATATTTCGGCAGCTGTTTCAGGGAAAACTTCGGCGACATCACAGGCGCGCTCATCGTGCCGATATACCTCGACAGGGCTGAAACAGAGCTTCTTGGTGTTATCATCACGTTCAGCTTCCTGGAAGGCCTGATAAGCGACGAGGAAAATGTGCTGACGCTGGAGACGATAGCGGGTCATATCGCTCCAATATTGCATAACCTCAATATAATCGAAGAACAGAAAGTACTGCTCATGCCCAATTACGCCGAGTTGTTCAAAAAGGACCTGGAAACAGAGATACGTCAGGCCCGGGAATATGGGCTCGAGCTTTACGTGGTCAGGATCAGCCGTCCCGGCAGGCACAGTTTCAGCCATCCTGATATGGCTGCTAAGCTGAAGGTCAGATTCAAAAAGGTCTATCCTGTGGCTTACAATACCGTGTATGTTATCGTCAACAGGAAGGAAGATGCAGAAAAGGACAGCATTTCGGAACTGCCCGGACTCGACGGCGTATCGGTCGATACGGCTGTTCTCGGAAAGGACTTCAGCACACTGGAAGATTTCCTTGAACTCTAATCCACCAGTTTGCGATAGTTCTCCATCAGCATGATGAAATCCCTGCTGTCGCCGCCCGTATCGGGATGGTACTTCTTTGCAAGCTCCCTGAACCGTTTTTTGATTTCTTCAGCTGTAGCGTCCGGCGGAAGGCCCATCCAGGCAAGGATTTCCGGGTCGTACATATGGGATCCCGTGATACCGTTCTCGGTGTAATACCTGTAGTATACGTTGAAGAAGTATTCATCCATAACATTCCTGTATTCTTCCCTGTCCATTGCCGCCAGGTCGGAAAGCCTGTATTTCGCTCCGGGATTGCCCCGGTCCCCAAGGTTGAAGAAGTCATCCCAGACGAGTTTTATGCGGCTGCCTCCATTCAGGGCGTCCTCGCAGTAATTCGCCGCATGGAAAGGGCCTCCGAAGCGTATCCTGACCTCAAGCTTCCTGAGCCTTCTCAGTTTCCTTTTGATTTCATCAAGCCGTTCCCGGTCCGGCATAGGCATATCCTCCCGGTGCAGCTCCTGCTGCACATTGCAGATATCAGCAACGGCATGATCCGTGCATCATGCCGAAAGTAACACGCTGCCTCAGCGGTGATGTGCTGTCCTGGCTGTGCGCTATCCTAGCTGTATATAAAGTGCCTTAACCAGTTCATTGTCATGATCCTGCGAAAGTTCCCAGAACATGACGCCGCCGAGTCCTTTGGCCCTGGCATATGCAGCCTTGTGCCCGAGCGATTCCGGGTCGTCGTAAGTTATGAAATGCTTTCCGTTCCAGAGGTACGGTGCTTTCGCATGATCGTCCCAGTATCTTCTGAATCCGTTTTTATCTATATAATCAAGTGCCAGTTTCCTGTAACTGTATGAAGTGCATGGCGAAGCAACGGATGCATGAAGTCCGTTCGATGAGCCGTCGGTGACATCCCATCCCCTGCCGTAGAAAGCACATCCCAGGACCAGTTTGTGTGCGGGTATGCCGCTGTCCAGGCATATCTTCACCGCCGCTTCGGCAGAAGGTGCACCGGTTTTGCCTGTGGGGGCGAAAAGGCAGGTGTGGTGTCCGGTCTCAGTCGATGAACCATGTGTGAAATCATATGTCATCAGGTTTACGTAATCCAGGATCCCAGATATGCTTTCCAGGTCATAGAATCGCAGCGTATATGCAGTTCCGCCAAGGGCAGCCGTCAGCAGGTAACTCTTCCCGTCTTTGGCACCGCTCCGGTCCAGTTCCCTTCTCATCTCCTCCAGCAAAAGGGTGAAATTCTCCCTGTCTTCCGGCCGCGCCATGATACCTGCATCGGAAGAACACGGATATTCCCAGTCGATGTCGATTCCGTCGAAATCGTTTATCCTCATGAATTCGACCGCCGATCCGGCAAACAGCGCTCTCGACCTTTTGGTCAGTGCAGCGTCGGAAAACCCGTCAGCACCCCATCCGCCTACGGAGACGAGTACCTTAAGATGAGGGAAACGTTTTTTCAGAAGCCTGATCTCGTCAAGTTTATCCAGTTCCGCCGCCGACAGTACACCGTCCCTGATCAGGGCAAAACTGTAGTTTATGTGAGTGAGGTATTCGCCTTTTATGCGGTCGGCTTTCCAGTCCATCCTGCTGTAGAGATAGGCAGAAATGACATGCTTTTTATCCACCCCGTTCCCCTCCTCGCTTGATCCGGCTTACTACATTTTATATCATACGCCGCCTGCCAAAACAAGTTGAGTTTCTTTATCCTGCCAGACATGTATTAATTTAATATTTACTATTGACTTTCCCGTTACCGGAACGTTTATAGTAGTAGTATAAATACCGGCCGCGTATTTTGCAAAAGGGGGGTCAGTTCATTTGAAAATCGGCGAATTCGCCAGAATGAACAATGTGACCACGAAGATGCTGCGTTATTATGATGAGATCGGTCTCCTGAAGCCCGCATACATCGACGGAGCGACAGGCTACCGATCCTATGACGCAAGCCAGTCCAACTGCCTCAACTGGATCTTAATACTCAAGGAACTCGGTTTTACTCTGTCCCAGATCAGGGAGATGCTGAGCGGGCCCGTCGATGCGGCAAAAATAATCCGGGAAATGAAGCAGAAGCGCATCGAGATATCTTCAGTGCTCAATGAGATGATGCAGAAAAAAATCGAGATCGATCATCTGATCAAAATTCTTGAGAAGGAGGGTTTCAGTATGGATAAAAAAATAAACCTGCTCGATATTTCCCAGGACAGCGTCCATGAGATCAAAAAGAACATACCCAACATGGAAGTATTCCTTGAAGAAGCATACAGCATCACGGAGGCAAGTGAAGACAGCATAAACATCACAGTTTTCCGTTTCGATATCAGCCATTTCAAGCAGATCAATGATGATTACGGCTTTGATGTCGGCGACAGGGTCATCGTCGCATGCTACAACATCATAAAGGAAAACATCGAAAAGTACTTTGAAAAGTATGCCATAGGACGGGCTCACGGTGATGAATTCATCGTATTCGCCCCGGTCGGGAGGGAACTGGCCGAAAAAGCGGCACAGTCCATAATCGAAGGCATGGCGCGGTTCGATTTTTCGCAGACAGGCTGCAGCAGGCAGGTAAAATGCGGTATAGGCGGAGTGACCGGGCCGAAGGACCTGTCGAAGATACGCAAAATGATCGACCAGTCCATCGACGCTATCTGCGAAGCAAAAAGAAAAGGTCCGAATTCTATTGAGTTCCAGGTATTCGGATAATCCGGATATACAGGCAACAGGCACCCGTCCCGGAAAGCATTGCTTCCGGATACTGTCTGAAACTCCCGGCGTAATGCAACAGTCTTCATGAAGCAGGCATCATGTTCCAATATTCGTAATAGTCAACAAACAACTTCTTATTCCAGGAGTCTGTCCGATATCCTTGCTGCGATGATGAGCCAGCCGGCGCCGATGATGAACCCGGCAAGCACGTCGCTGGCGTAATGCACGCCAAGATATATCCTGCTCAGGCCGATCAGCAATACCATTACAGCAATAATACCTGCAAAAAGATACCTGGCAGGGTGCCTGCCGTGCCTGACAAGAAGATACGCGGCAAGTCCGTAAAAAATCACTGAATTCATAGCATGTCCACTGGGGAAACTGTATCCTGACTGTTCAACAAGCTTGAGTACGTCCGGCCTCGGCCTGCGGAAAACCAGCTTGAGCACCTGGTTGAACAGGGCTCCCAGCGCTATGTTGGCTGGTATGAGCAGGCCATGCCGGTAGTACTTCTTTTTTTTGAGTATGAAAATCAGTGCGGGTATCGTCACGGCCAGGAAAGTAATGAACCACTCCGACCCCAGGAATGTGACAGCCTTCATGAAACTGGTCATGCCATCTGAAATGAAATCGGAAATAAACCCGTAGACAACATCATCAAAAGCCCTTATACATTCCCGGAGTTTTGATCCGGGCGCTGCTTCGGCCAAATACACATACATACGCTGTATCTTCTTCCCCTATATTTTTTCTGCAGATCCGGCAAAATGCCCGTGGACCCGGGACCATCCCGGAGCCGGTCCAAAGCAGTGCTGCCGGCTTTATTCAAGCACCACTGCCGTGCCGGACGCAGTGACCATCAGCATGTTGCCGCCCTGTCCGAGCACCTCGTAATCCACATCTACGCCGACAACGGCATTGGCCCCGAGGCTCTCTGCCCTGCGGACCATTTCCATTATAGCCTGATCCCTTGCCTCGATCAATTCTCCTTCATACGAGCCTGACCGGCCGCCGAAAAAGTTGGTCAGCCCAGCCGCGAAATCCTTGATGAAATTTACGCCGGAAACTACTTCTCCGAACACTATCCCCCTGTATTCCCTGATTTTTCTCCCTTCGACGGAAGGTGTCGTCGTAACAAGCATGGCAAATTCCTCCGATCTGTTATTCATCTCTTTCACATATACGTCCTTCCATTCACGTATACATTCCCGGTGCAGCCGCCTGCGTTTTGCATCAGTGAGCCCGCCGCATCTGTCACATGTGGCTGCATCCATTACATATATACGTAGTGATGTGCCGGATTCCTCAAAAATATAATGCATCTGCAAAAACTGCATTGACATAAAGCAATAAACCGTAACCCTTCTCATATCACAATCATAAATTGTAACATGGAAAGCAATCATGATTCCAATATGAGAACAGGAGGATGGCCGATGTATAATTATTACCGTGATAATGCAGGCTTGATGCCGATGCAGAACGCGGGTATGATGCCGGCGAACGCTAACATGATGCCGGCTCAGAATGCAGGTCTCATGCCGATGTCGAACATGGACCAGATGCCGGCCGCAAATATGATGCCGATGTATAATACCGGCCTCATGCCGTCTGCAAACGTCATGCCGATGTACAACCCCTGTAATCCGATGGCGACGATGCCGGCCCAGTTCAACCAGTTCGCAGATATGTCGACGGAAGATCTTGAAAACCTGTATCCGCAGACCTACAAAATAATACAGCCCGTGGTCGAAAGCACATGCGACAACTGGATGAGCAAAAATGGAGACAAATGCCCGTCTGAAAAAGAATATGATTCCATGGTTTCAGACATCTACAAGAAAGTGGAGGCCGACGTCGAGGCAGCCATAAAGAACAGCGCAAATCCTGAAGAGAGGCAGTTCTTCGGCGGCGGCAGACGCCTGCTGAGAGACTTCATAGGGGCTCTCCTGATCACAGGCCTGGTCCGCAGGAGAAGACGCCCGTTCCCGGGTTATTTCCCGCCATACTACGGCGGTTTTTACGGCGGTTACCCGTTCTATTGATGGATAACGTGCTGACGAAAAAGCACAGGCAGCCTGGATTCAAAACAAGGGGTCTGATCCGGACCCCTTGTTACATGCTGACTGCTTTTGATGGTTTATTTTATTCCCTGATAGTTAATTTGACTCTGATGATTTACCTGTTTTCGAAAAGCTTTACTATCATGTCCCGTTTTTTATAATATTTCTCCAGGTATTTTTCGTTTTTGCCGTATTTGTCATAACCGCCCGGCCCCCGCTGATATATGGAAAGCGCCGCGTCCCTTTTCTCTTTGCCTTCCAGGTCTTTCACCCTGTCATCGGCAAGTATCCAGCTGTAGAAAGCGGTCCCCCAGATGATATTGACGGCTCCGTCCAGCGGATCGTTTTTTGTGTTCAACTGTTTGGACAGTCTCGGGCCATGGTCCGAGGAAATCTGGAAGTATCCCTTGAACTTCCCGTTGGAGCACTTTTCCTGGAAATTGCTCTCCAGGGCTATCAGCGCCAGCATGTCAATGTAATCGAGTCCTCTTTCCATGCAGCATTCCCAGAGCAGTTTCTGATGCTCCTTTTTCATCGGGATGTCGGGACAGTACCACAGGCTCTCATCATCCTCAACAGAAGTGCTTTTCTGTATTTCCAGCCCCGATAAAGCCGCAGCCGCGTCTGCGGCTCTCGCTGCGTAAGCCGCTGCCACTGCCATTGCAGGATCATTTAGTAATGCAGACACCCGGTCCAGCATCGAAACCGCAGCCAGAAACGCGTTATACCCTGCCGTTTTCATCTCGTCCGGCAAAATGCTGTCTGATTTCAGCAGTGTACTGTCCGATACAGTCATCACATTAACTGGTTTCGCCGGTGCAGTACCTGGTCCTTCCTCTGCGGCAAACGCCGCTGCCGGAACTCCGATCCCGGAAGCAGCGATTGCCATGGCCGTTATGAGGCTGACAATGGCTTTCGAAGACACGATATACCCCCAAAACAAATGATGCAGCCGGCCATACCCGGTGCAGGTTCTCAGCGCCAGGTATATTCGGCTGCTTATAATTATATCATCTGTAAGTTGACGATAACAGCAGAACATTTGTTTAGCGGTCTGCAAGCCTTTTTTCGCCCGTTATCTCCTGTATCGGCCTGATGTCCTGCGTCACTTCCATGGTGCCAAGGTACTCGCCTTTGGCATTCCTGACGGCATAATACCTGATAAGCGCATATTTGTCGCCCATCCTGATCCAGAAATCCTCGTGGTCCTTCCTTCCGGACCTGAGGTCATCGACCACCTTCTCGACGACATGGACGCTTGCCGGCGGATGACAGTTCTGCACCATCCTGCCTATTACGGTCTTAGGCCTTGCAAAAATCCGGTCCTTCCCCTGCGAGAAGTATTTTACCGCCCCGGTTTTATCGACGAAGGTGATATCCAGCGGCAGCGTGTTGAGCATCGCTTCGATTTCCTCTGGCGTCAGCAAACCTGTTTCAAACCTGATGTACTGGTCTTCTCCCGCCGGTCTGTCCCCTTCGTCCTTCGCCTTTTCCTCAACGTTCACGCGCGCCGGTTTCCATTTCCCGGCAGGCTTTGTCAGGCAGTATCCGAACTCGTCGCTGCCCTCCTCGATCTTCAGCCATTCATCTTCCGACAGCGAGTCGACCGACATCGGGAAAAGTATGTTCTCTTCCTTGAAAATCATTTCCCTGATGCTGTTGACGGCCTGGTCGAGCTTGTCCAGCACGGTTTTTTTGTCTCCGCCGTAAGACTCAAGGAGTTTCTCCGTTTCCCTGAGGGCGGCCCTGATCTCGTCATCCACGCCCCACATGACCTTAGGCGGAGCCGTGATGCCGTATTTCTCCAGGTACGGGAACAGCAGGTTCTCCTTGCGGAGATAATGCTTTTCGACTTCCCGGAGTTCCCTCACATCATCCAGCAATACCTTCACGTTCTCCGCGGAATCGTCCGCTTCGAAGCGGGCAGCGTCGGGTCTGACCCTTTCCTCGATCAGTTTCTCGATAGCCCTGTTTTCAAGCTTGAACGTGTGGATCGGATGCCCGGGCGTTTCTTCCTGCTTCCTCGGCTTGTGGATATCCGAGATGGATCCCTTGAAAACGGCCGCATGGACATCGCAGAGCCTCTGGACCTCCTCTACCGGCATGCCTTCCATTATGAGGGCCTGTTCAAGCTGCGTGATCTCGTGAGTCGAAATGTCTTTGATCAGTTCCTGGAACCTTGGCTTGATCTCATCGACCGTCTTGCCGTTATGGAGTTCCATGATGAGTTCCCTGAGCACCTTCTGCCTGTACTCCCTGTTATTGATTACCTCGCTGATAACGATCACCCCATTCCCCTGTCCGCGAATATTTCTCCGGTCCATGACCGGATGCTGCCACCGGGAGTCCCGGTGCGTCCTGTCGGATCATCGGACCGGCAAATGCCGGACTGGATTTTCATATTATATGATTACCCGGCATACCGGCTTAAAAACATCAGGCTGCAATTTTCGTGAGACAGTGATCAGGCCCGGCCCTCAGCGTTTGACGGGATCAGCCTTTAGGTACTCCTCTTCACTGAATTCGGCTATATACGGCAAGTGCCTGTATTCCTGGTTGTAGTCTATCCCGTACCCGACCAGCAGCACATCCGGCACCTCGAATCCTACGTATTCCAGCGGGATGTTCACCAGCCGCTTCGAGGGATTGTTCAGCAATGTGCATATCTTTATGCTTGCAGGTTTCCTCGCTTCCATGTTCTGCACGAGATATCCCATGGTGAGGCCGGTGTTTATTATATCCTCCACCAGCAGTACGTGCCTCCCGGTTATGTTGAGATCCAGGTCCTTGTTGATCCTGACCACGCCGGTATTCTTCGTGATGCCGGGATATACGCCTATAGACATGAAATCTATGTTGACAGGTATGTCCAGTTCCCTCGTCAGGTCCGCCGTGAAATACATGGTCGCCTTAAGCACGCTGATCAGTATCGGATGCTTGTCCCTGTAGTCCTCACTGATCTGCCTGCCCAGTTCCTTCACCCTGTTCCTTATCATCTCTTCGCTGAACAGTATTCTTTTCACTCCGGTTAAATTCATCTATCTCATCCTCTCCGCCAGATCCGAAACGTTTGAGCAGCGAATGGAAGTCTTTTTTGTACACGATGTTGATGTTTATGTCCGGGTAAAGTTCACGCAGCATCCTGACCTTTTTGTTCTTGGTTGTCACGTATTTCTGGTCCATCGTGGTGATCTCCACGTATGTGTCGAACTTCACCAGGTAAAAGTCCGGCTTGATCGCCATTTTCACATTGCCTTCGGCATCCCACTTCACCGGGAACATCCTGGGCTCGTACTGCCACTCTATCCCGTACATGTCAAGGATCCTGGCGAATTCTTCCTCGGCCGGGTGCTTGAACCGGATCTCGCCGCGCTTTATGGCCGGACCAGGTTCCGGGGAGGCAGGGGCCTCTCCCGTGGTCTTGATCCTGTCCTTCATCGCAGCCATCTCCGATATGATTTCGACACACATGTCCACGGTAAGGTCATCCGTATTGAGGACCAGGTCATAGTGGCGGACATCGTTCCAATCCGCCCCATACAGAACGGATATGTACCTCCTGTGCCTCCGGTCGCCCTGTTGCATCAGCCGCTCCGCTTCACTGGCGCCAAGGCCGTATTTTTGCCTCAGCCTTTCCACTCTCGTGCTGTCGGATGCGATGATCCTGATATTCAGCGCATCGGGATGCCCGCCGAAAATGATCTGCGACCCCATCCCGACTATGACGCACGGCGACTTCTCAGCTTCACTCAGAAGTTTTCCTTCGATATATTCCTTGTAGGTGAGCCCACAGTCCATTACATTGTTGTAAAACTTCGGGCTTTCGGTCAGCATCCTGAACTGGTAGTCATTCGTGACTTCTCTCATCCACTCATTAAGGACCGTGTCTTTGAGTATGAGCCGCATCCCGAGTTTCTCGCTCAGCTTTGCGGCAATTTCGCTTCCGTAGCTTCCGTCCTGTCTTGAGATCGTAATTATGGCCAATAAATATCACCCGCCTGAAACTATATTATCATAAAAAAATCATGAGCTAAACGTGGATCCCGGCATGATGCAGAAAAAACTATCCATGAAAAATGAAATGTTGAGCAATTCGCTGATAAATATAAAAATAGTGAGATAATTAAAAATATTCCCATTTTTTATGATCGGATGCATGTTGAGAAAACAGGACATGTTCTGATATAATTCAAGTAGACTCCAGGGAATACTTAGAACAGTACCGAAGGAGCTGCGACCGCCGCATAGGGAAAATATGCGGAGAGACGAGCGGAACGGTTGGTTCACATAGTGGATCGGTATCCGCTATATCCGAAGGGTCGGGAAGGTCCCGGAGGATGCTGATCGAAGTGATGTAGAAATCGCATCGCGAAGAAGGCATACCAAAAGGAGTTCCGGTCCGGAGGACGAAAAAGTTTGAGGAAAAGGGTCAAAGCAGAAGGTATTGGATCGAAAGGTTCGCTGGAGTCTTTTTTTGATTTTCAGCGGTCTGCCCTGTCCATTCCGGATCCAAGTTCGCTGAACACTACTTCCACCAGCTTTTGCGCGGCCGGCGACAGGGGAACGCTTTTAAGGTAGCAAAATCCGATGCTTCGCGGCGGTATCTCCTGTTCAAGCTTTATCCTGAACACTTTAGACGACCTGAGGTAATCCAGGGAAAATTCCTCAACGACGCACGCTATCCCGAAGTTAAAGCGGGCGAATTCGAGCAGCAGGTCGTGGGAGCCAAGTTCTATCTCGGGCGTGACCCTTATTCCCTGCGACTGCAGGTGCTTCTCTACATACAGCCTGGAATTCGACTTGCGCTCCAGGAGTATCAGCGGCATCCCGGCTATCACGTCAAGCCCGGCAGGCTGCGGGATCCGCCCGATAAATTTCCCTCCGCAGACAAAAATGTCATGTATCTCGATGCATTCCTTCGTTTCAAGCGCATCGTCCTTTACAGGGAAGTTGCACACCGCTATGTCTATTTCGCCGGATTTGACCAGCGCGCACAGCTCAGTGGTCGTCCTGTTCACTATGTTCAGCTTGATGTTTGGATACCGGCTGCGGAAGATTTCAAGATATGGCAGCAAAAAATACCTCGATATGGTGTCTCCAACGCCGACCTTCATTTCGCCCACTTTCAGGTCCCTGGATTCGAGCAGCTTGTTTTCGCCCTGGCGTATCAGGTTGATGGCCGAATTGACATGCTCGTACAGCAGCTGGCCGTCGTTGGTAAGAGTCACACCGGTCGACGTCCTGGTAAACAGCCGTACGCCCAGTTCGCTCTCCAGGCTCATCACAGCCTGGCTTACGGCAGGCTGGGTCATGTACAGCCTTTTTGCCGCCCCGGAAAAACTCCTGCATTTTGCCACTTCACAAAAAATCCTGTATTGGTCGAGCTTGGGCGCCATATAATCACCGCTTATAATATGTATTATTGATATTTATTTTACTTATAGCATGTTTTCACATATAATACAAGTGGACAATCAAAACTATCCACAGGGAGTGTTACGATGGAAAGAACGACAGGTACCGTTGTGAGGGGCATCAGGACTCCGATAATAAACGAGGGCGACGACCTGGTACAGATAGTGACGGACAGCATCCTAAGGGCTTCCCGGGCGGAAGGCTTTGACATAAAAGACAGGGATGTCATTGGCATAACCGAATCGGTGGTAGCCAGGGCCCAGGGCAATTATGCGACCATAGACGATATAGCTGCAGATATCCGGTCAAAATTCGGTGATGCGACCATTGGAGTAATATTCCCCATCCTCAGCAGGAACCGCTTTGCGGTGTGCCTCCGCGGTATAGCCAAAGGCGTGGCGGAAGGCTCGAAAAAAATAGTGCTGATGCTCAGCTATCCGTCCGACGAAGTGGGCAACCACCTCGTTGACATCGACGCGCTCGACGGAAAAGGCATCAACCCATACAGCGACACTCTCACGCTGGGACAGTTCCGCGAGCTTTTCGGCAACAGGAAACATACATTCACGGGCATCGACTACATCGACTACTACAAGTCGCTGACCGAGGAATTCGGAGTCGAGTGCAGGATCATATTCTCAAACGATCCGAGGACGATCCTTGGATATACGAAACACGTGCTGGCATGCGATATCCACAGCAGGGCAAGGACGAAAAGGATACTGCGGTCCGCCGGCGCCGAAAAAGTATACGGCCTGGACGAAATACTGACGGCCCCGGTCAACGGCAGCGGATACAACGAGACTTTCGGTCTGCTTGGCTCAAACAAGGCCACGGATGACAGTGTCAAGCTTTTTCCGCGTGATTGCCGTCAGCTTGTCGATAAAATCCAGGCCCGCATGAAGGAACTCACCGGCAAAACCGTGGAAGTCATGGTTTACGGAGATGGCGCATTCAAGGACCCTGTGGGCAAGATATGGGAACTGGCCGACCCGGTGGTTTCACCCGGCTACACTGCCGGTCTTGAGGGCACCCCGAATGAAGTGAAGCTGAAATACCTTGCCGACAACGAGTTCAGTGCCCTTAGAGGAGAAGAGCAGAAAAAGGCGATCGCCGAGTATATCAGGAACAAGAAAAAGGACCTGGAAGGAGAGATGGCGTCCCAGGGTACGACGCCGAGAAGGCTGACCGACCTGCTGGGTTCGCTCTGCGACCTGACTAGCGGCAGCGGTGACAAGGGAACGCCGGTCGTGTACATACAGGGATATTTCGACAACTATGCGATGTAGGAATCAGGTAAAAAACAACTATTCGCTCAGCTTATATGAACTCCTGTCGAATATCACGAGATATACGTCGATTTCATCATTTTCAAGCAGGAATTCGCCTATGGAGGACACGGCTATATGCAGCGCCTGGTCCCTGGGATAGCCGTAGATGCCCGAGGATATGAGAGGAAAAGATATGGATTTGCATTTATGTTCCACGGCCAGTCTCAGGGAATTCAGGTAACTGTCGCGAAGCAGCTTAGCCTCGCCATGGCCGCCGCCACGCCATATCGGCCCGACGGTGTGGATTATGTATTTTGCCGGGAGCCTGCCTGCGCCGGTGATGACTGCCTGCCCCACCTCGCAGCCGCCGATCCTGTCGCATTCCCTCTGGAGTTCTTCCGGACCTGCAGCAGCGAAAATAGCTCCGCACACTCCGCCGCCCATTTTCAGCTGTGGATTTGCAGCGTTCACTATGGCATCGGTTTTCATTTTCGTTATATCATTCCGCACGATCTTAAGCGGCATATGCACGCCCCCCATCAACAAGTTCCGGTACTATTATACCATTGTTCACCATACGAATCTTACCGTTCATGGCAACAAAACCGCAACCAGTCCTATACATTGCGTCGACCTGTCCGTTATGGTAAACTGTCCATGCTGCCTGCCGGAAACACAGCAATGCGTATGTCAGCCGGACTATCGGGCTCAATAAATGCAGAATGGGCGCAGACACACAGTTCCAGGGATGCAGGGACATGGCAGCAGAAATCGGGAAAACAGCATAACCATCGCAACAAGGTAATCAACATTGCAAAGGAGACAGAAATGAACGCAGAAACCAGGGAATTCAGGGATGGCATATTCGCACTCCGCACACGCAGGTTCGGCACCGTGGCGGAGTTGATGATAGAGGCACTGTTCCGGTTCCACAAATCGATGAACCAGTTTCATGACCGCTATGACGCAGTCGAAAACAAGCGCATAGAAATAAAATTCTCGACCGTCATGAAGAAAAATGATGCGCGGATCACCAGGGAAAACCTGGTCGAGCAGTGCCTGAATGCAAATGTCGCCAATCGCGCCCTCAACAGCACTGATATATACAAGTACCCTTTCGACTGCAATATCCAGCAGGTCAAACGGGCAGAATTCGATGTCCTGTACTACGGGCTGTTTTTCGCAGACAGGATCGCGATCTTCAGGATGACCAGCGATGAAGTGCTGTCCTGCCCGGGCTACTCAGATTTCCAGCATAAAGGCAATGAAGGCGAGGGGCAGTTCCACCTGAACCAGAAAACCATCGGCTGGCACCTGGAAAACAAATTCGTGCAGTGGCTGACATACGGAGAGCTCTATGGACTTTTCACCTGACGGGTTCACTGATGGACAATGCAACGCTATTTGAAATGGACCCTGTCACGATCCGGGCAGCAGGAAACGGTTTTTGCCTTTAAA
>Ga0209608_1002050_pt1 | contig 14964 bp, 15 predicted proteins | sample AD_UKC130_MetaG_FD_184428 | JGI IMG/M metagenome (GOLD analysis project Ga0209608, IMG submission 184428) | Active sludge microbial communities of municipal wastewater-treating anaerobic digesters from Canada - AD_UKC130_MetaG (SPAdes) (version 2) | ecosystem: Engineered > Bioreactor > Anaerobic... | reverse complement strand
TCCCATTCCGAACACAGAAGTTAAGCCTTTCAGCGCCGATGGTACTTGGCGGGAGACCGCCCGGGAGAGTAGGTCGCTGCCGGATCAAAAAAACACTCAGCACTCTTAGTGCTGGGTGTTTTTTGTTATATTTTTACTGTCACATCGTTGCTTCGATATCATGACAAGAAGCGATGAATCTCAGCTTATGCCGTAGGCAAATTTCCTCTTTCACTTACGCCCGGACAGTTTCTAGCGGTGCTAGATGAAGAGAATACTATACTGGACAGGTTAGATACTGTAAAACCCGACGGGAGAGTGTCAATAAAATGTTTCATGTTTGCCCTTCTGGATGATATAATCAATGTATATCACACACAAAAAGGGGCACATCATGAAACTGCTTGACATCAATGAACTGGACTCAAACTGGAGAAAAGGTTTGTTTAAAAATACAGCCAATGAAACATTCCTTTATTACGGAGATCTGGATATATCCTTTGAGAATGAGGAGATCGGCAGAACAGGCAAGTCCGCAGCGCGTGAGATATTTGTTGTTCTGGAGGGATGCGGCCTGCTTAAGTACAATGATGAAGTACTGGCCGTAAAAAGGGGCAGTGTTATAATAGTTGAGCCTGGCGAAAGCCTAAAGCTTTCTTCGGATAAGACTGATATACTTATAACCCTGTGGTGCAGCCAGGCCAGGTGAAAATACAAATTATATTAGGAGGCTTTGTCATGGTCAAGTATGGTTTCAACTTCCTGTGGATGTTTGTCTGGCACGGAGACGATCCTGAGCCTGTAAACGAAAGAGAGCTTGATTTTCTGGCTGAAACGGGCTTCAACTTCGTCAGAGTGCCGACCGATTACCGCTATTGGACCAGGGATTTTGATTATTTCCACCCGAATGAGGATGTATTCAATTACATCGACTCATACCTCAAGGCGTGCAGTGAACGCGGCATACATATGTGCCTAAACCTCCACAGGGCTCCGGGCTACTGCATAAACCGCAATGACCTGGAAAGGGACAACCTGTGGACAGATAAGGTGGCTCAGGACGGATTCATATTTATATGGGAGCTGTTTGCAAGGCGGTATAAGGAAGTGCCAAGCAGCCAGTTGAGCTTCGATTTGGTCAATGAGCCTGCCAATATCGGAGAATATGGCCTGACCAGAGAAAACCATGCAGATCTGGTCCGAAGGACGGTTAAGGCGATCCGGGCTATAGATCCTGACAGGGAAATAGTGATAGACGGCCTTGGCGGCGGAAATATTGCCATGCCCGAGCTGGCAGACCTGGATGTGATACATAGCGGGAGGGGATACCAGCCTATGGCACTCAGCCACTATAAAGCGGAGTGGTGCGAATGGCTGGGAGATATACCTGAACCGGTATACCCCGGGCTCAAGTGGCATGACAGGGTATGGAACAAGGAAGTCCTGAGAGAGTACTATCAGCCATGGCTTGAGGTGGAGCAGAGGGGAGTCAGGGTGCATATCGGTGAATTCGGATGCTACAACAAGACTCCCAATGATGTTGCACTCAGGTGGTTTGAAGACCTCCTAAGCCTCTACAAGGAATTTCGGTGGGGCTACTCCCTTTGGAATTTCAAGGGTGCCTTCGGCATTGTCGAGCATGGGCGTCCCGGCACCGAATATGAGGACTACAAGGGCTTTAAGGTTGACAGAGGGCTGCTCGACCTACTGCTTGCAAACAGGGTGGACGAGGACCAGGCATAATGCTTTACCTGGCAGATAAGCTTCTCCATTTCTGTGTTAGCCCGTCGTCAGACAAGGTTTCCATGAGATAATCGGTAAACTCGGAACTGGTTGCACCGGTATCACGGCCGGTGATGACCAGTTTCTTTTCATATTGGCCGCATATATCAAGGGCCATTTGGAGCATTTTAGCCTTATCCACGTAGCCGATGTGCTCCATCAGCATTGCTGCGGCTCGGATCATGCTGCTCGGGTCGGCATACTTGCCCCGGCCTTCTTCGACCATTCTTGGGGCTGAGCCATGGATGGCTTCAAACATGGCATAACGCTTGCCGATGTTTGCGCTGCCCGCCGTACCTACTCCGCCCTGGAATTCAGCTGCCTCGTCGGTCAGGATATCACCGTACAGGTTGGGCAGTACCATGACCCTGAACTGGGTACGACGCTTCGGGTCTATGAGCTTGGCTGTCATTATGTCAATATACCAGTCGTCCCATTCGACTTCGGGGTATTCCTTCGAAACCTGCCGGGCAACGTCAAGGAATTTTCCGTCCGTAGTTTTTACCACGTTGGCCTTAGTAACCACCGTTACCTTGTTGATCCAGGTCCTGCTGGCATAGTCGAAGGCCGCCTTAATAATGCGGTAGGAGCCTTCCTGAGTGGTAACGGTGAAATCAAGGGCCAGGTCATCATTCACATGTATTCCGTTGCTGCCCAGGGCATAAGCGCCTTCTGTGTTTTCTCTGAAGAAGATCCAGTCTATGCCCTGCTCCGGGACCCTGACAGGCCTTACATTGGCAAACAGGTCCAGCTCCTTGCGCATAGCCACATTTGCGCTCTCGATATTGGGCCAGGGATCTCCTGCCCTTGGCGTGGTTGTCGGGCCCTTTAAAATCACATGGCATTTTTTTAGCTCTGCCAGGACATCATCGGGTATGGCCTTCATATGCTTTGCCCTGTTTTCGATCGTCAAGCCGTCTATGACCTTGAATACTACCTGACCTTTTTCGATCTCATCGCTTAAAAGGAACTCCATTACCCTTTGCGCCTGGGCGGTGATGAAGGGGCCTATGCCGTCTCCGCCTGCAATGCCTATGATGATGGGGCTTAGCTTGCTGTAATCGATAAATTCGGTTTCCGATTTCATTTTTTCAATGCGGGCGAACTGCTGCTCCAGCAGCTTTCCGAGGTGTTCCTTGGCTCTTTCTATGGCTTCTGCATTATTCATTTATGTAACCTCCCATAGCAAATTTCCTAAGGTAAAAATTCCTTTGGCATATTATATTATATAAATGCTATGATGACAAATGCTTGTATCGAACATTTGCATATCTTTCCACACATGATAGAATAAGTTTGAACATAGATCCTCCTTTACGGCATAGCCGGAGGGAATGAGGATAAAATGCTAAGCAAGGAGTGAAACCATATGGAATTCAGGGAACTTGTGAGAAACAGAAGGAGTATAAGAGGCTTTGAGGACAGGGCGGTACCGGATGAGCTGATACTGGAGATCCTGGATGCTGCCCGCTATGCACCCAGCGGCGGCAACTGCCAGCCATGGCACTTCTATGTGATAAAAAACAAGGACCTTCTGGAACAGATACATAAAAAGGTATATTCTGCCGGATGGTTTATTGAGGCACCTGTTGCCATCATCGTATGTGCGGACATACCTGAGTCCGAAAGGCGCTACGGCGAGCGTGGACGCAGCCTGTACTGCATCCAGGACACTGCGGCAGCCGTTCAGAATATCTTGCTCTGTGCAAAGGACCTTGGCCTGGGAGGCTGCTGGGTCGGTGCCTTTGATGAAGACAATTTGAAAGAGCTGCTAGGGCTCAGAAAGGATATGCGCCCTGTTGCGATCATACCCCTGGGCTATCCCGCGAGTGAACCTCCGGCTCCTAAGCGCAAGCCTGTTGAGGAGATTTCGACGTTTATCTGAGACTTGACAGGGTATAAGAGTAGCATATAGGATCTGATGACAGGGGGTTGTTCTTGTGCTCAAGCTAGTGCTGATGAGGCATGGGGAAAGTGAATGGAATCTGGAAAACAGGTTTACCGGCTGGACGGATGTGGACCTGACGGAAAAGGGTATCAGGGAGGCCGTTGAGGCAGGCATGCTGCTTCGCGACAAGGGGTATTCCTTTGATCTGGCCTTTACCAGTGTACTTAAGAGAGCGATAAAGACCCTATGGCATGTCCTTGATGTCCTGGATCTGCACTGGATACCCGTATATAAGTCCTGGCGGCTGAATGAGCGGCATTACGGTGCGCTCCAAGGCCTGAACAAGGCAGAGACTGCGGCCAGGTTCGGTGACGAACAGGTACTCATCTGGAGAAGAAGCTATGATGTAGCTCCTCCTCCTCTGACAACAGATGACGTGAGGTATGCCGGCAATGACATCAGATATTCTAATGTGAGCAAGGAGGACCTGCCCTTGGCAGAGTCGCTCAAGCAGACGACAGAGAGGTTCCTGCCCTACTGGGAGGAGGAGATCGCTCCCAGGATAAAAGAGGGCAGGAGGGTCTTGATAGTTGCTCATGGCAACAGCCTGAGAGCACTTGTCAAGCATCTTGAAAATATATCTGACCAGGATATAGTGGGATATAATATACCTACCGGTGTACCGCTCATTTTTGAGCTGGATGATGAGCTTAAGCCTGTGAAGAAATACTATCTGACCTCGGAAAAAGAGGACGGTTGAATATCTGGTACTAACAATTTGATGGAGGTTGTCAGCATGTGGCGGTTGTATGCAGTGTTGGCGGCATTCTTTGCTGCCTTGACATCGATCCTTGCAAAAATGGGTATCAAGGGTGTCAACTCAAATCTCGCTACAGCGATCAGGACGGTCGTTATAATCCTGCTGGCATGGGCTATAGTGTTCTCTACAGGGGCTCATAAGGGCCTTAAGGATCTAACCAGGCAGAACTGGCTGTTTCTGATCCTGTCAGGACTGGCTACAGGGCTGTCATGGCTTTTCTACTACAAGGCGATATCCGAGGGTGATGTATCTCAGGTCGCACCGATAGACAAGTCCAGCATCGTGCTGACCCTGATACTGTCCTTTGTATTGCTGGGGGAGCAAATGACAGCTAAAACCCTGATAGCAGGCGCGCTCATAACAGCAGGCACCTTCCTTATGCTTTGGAAATAAGGTGCTGTTTTTAAATGTGGACGAAACTTTGCTGAGCCTTTTACGTTTAAACAGATTGGAAGCTGCAAAAGCCTGATGATGGACTACAGCGGCAAAAACAAAGCAAGGAGGAAGTCACTTGTTGAAATTTATAACCAGGCTAAAGCGGATATTAGCAGCCCTGCTGTGTATGGCGCTGATGGCAGCCGTTGGTGCAGGCATGACAGCCTGCGATGTGCCCGGAGTCAGGGCAGATGATCTGATGGAAGGTATAAAGGCTCAGGCGGCCGAAGGGAAGGCAATAGATAAAAGGTTTGTTGATAATACAGCAGACTTTACGATCGAGCTCTTTAAAAGGACGATCGATACCAGGGAGAACTCTCTGGTTTCTCCGTTGTCGGTGATGATAGCGCTTTCTATGACGGCAAACGGAGCTGACAAGGACACACTTAAACAGATGGAAAGAGTTTTAGGTAAAGATATTCCGCTGGACGAGCTCAACAGGTATCTTTGCACCTATATGAAGGGGTTGCCGAGCGAGAAGAGAACGAAGCTTGATATGGCCAACTCCATATGGTTTAGGGATGATGGGGAGCGCTTGGTTGTAGAGAAGGACTTTCTGCAGACGAATGCCGATTATTATAACGCAGCGGTCTACAAGGCACCTTTTGACAACACCACCCTCAGGGATATCAACAACTGGGTCAAAGCGCACACTGACGGCATGATCGATGAGATACTGAAGGAAATCAAAGCCGATCATATCATGTACCTACTGAACGCCATAGTATTTGATGCAGAGTGGAAGACAGTGTACAATAAAAGCCATATCTTCGATGGCGAATTTACTGGCATAGATGGAACAAAGCAGACTGCGGAGTTCATGAATTCCGAAGAGCATCTTTATCTCGATGACGGCAAAGCCACAGGGTTTATAAAGCCATATTACGATGACAACTACAGTTTTGTGGCCTTATTGCCCAACGAAGGCATAACCGTGGACGAATATATAAAGGGGCTTACCGGCCAAGGCTTCCTGCGTACTATTAAAAACGCTCAGACCGTCCTGGTCAACGCATACTTGCCAAAGTTCAGCTATGAGTTTGAGATAAAGATAAATGATGCGCTGAAAGGGCTGGGAATGACAGAGGCTTTTGACGCAGGAAAGGCTGATTTCAGCAGACTCGGGCATTCATCAAGAGGTAATATCTACTGTGAAGAAGTATTCCATAAGACCTTCATCGCAGTTGACGAGCTGGGCACCAGGGCAGGTGCTGTCACCAAGGTGGTCATGAACGATGAAAGTGCGGAGCCTGAGATGAAGTATGTAAGGCTTGACCGGCCCTTTGCATATGCCATCATCGACAATGCGACCGACCTGCCGGTCTTTATCGGGACGGTCTTAAGCCTTGAGTAAGGGTATGCAAATCAGCTTTGTGTACAATGCCTTGTATATATGTTAAGATATATACAAGGTTTTCCTTTCTAGGGAGCTCGCAAATTTCAAATATAAACGGAGAGTACCATGTATGACGTAGCCATTGTAGGCGGCGGCCCTGCAGGAGCCACACTGGCCGAATAAGCTGGACAACCAAACCTGATGTCCCAGGCCTTATCCAATTTAGTGCTGTTTGGGGGCAGGATAATACTAGCTTACAATGAGCTGTTGTACCCGTATCACAGATGGTTCCTGAAGGTGCTCGAACGGGCCGGGCACAAGCCGGACGATCTGCTTGCGACTATCCGGAGCATATTCACCTATAATGATAAAGAAAGCGTAGATAAATTCTATGCAAGTGCCGAACTGTATGCAGCGCAGGTGTCAGCCAAGGAAGAATGGCCGCTCCACTTCTTGCTGGACAGTGAGCTGAACTGGCTGGATGGCAGGACGCCTGTCGCTGATCTGTGATTCAAGCATGGGAGGAGTCATGTCATGTTCAGGTGCCCAAAATGCAAATCGGAAATGGACTTGCCAAGGTGCAATTTCTGCGGCTTTGAAGCACAAAACCGAGATAATGTTTGGATACTGACGGATATGCCTGATATTGTTACAGAGGGTGACGGAGATAAGTATATAGGGTACGAGTGTATCGGTGAGGGCTATTCAGGCAAGCGCAAGTATCTTATTGAAGAGCGGTACCTGGTGTTAGCAGACGAAGTCGCAGGTTTGACCGGTGATGGCATCTTTCTTGATCTGGGATGCGGTGACGGATGCTTGACCGTATCATGTGCCTCTTTAGGCATCAAGATCATCGCGGGCGATATTTCCTGTGCCATGCTTTCGATATTGCAAAAAAAGGCTGAGAAAAACAACATTTCTCTTGAAAATGTTACCCTGTGCCGCATGAACGCATTGGATATCCCGCTTGGAGATGAGACCGTCCATACAGTTGTAGCAAATAGCGTCCTGCACCTGATTTCATATCCTGAAAAGGTAGTGGGAGAAATCCATCGGGTGCTCAAAAAGGGCGGCGCGTTCATATGCCAGGACGACAGGCCTGGCGTAGCCAGGGAAGCGGGGTCAGACAATGCTAAACATAACGAAATAGTGAAAGAGCTGTACAATCGCTATTGGGACATTATGACCGGAAAAGGGATAAACCCGGTAAAGTTCAGTTGGAGATTTGACCGGGATGCATTTTGTGATCGTATGTTCGATAAGAAAACTTCAAAGCTCATCAAACGAGGCAGCATGTATGAGATCTCCTTGGAAGATGGCTTTCTGGCCAGGTTCATCTCGAAAGGTTTTTCAGACCAGGTCGAGGTCCCTGATGATTTGCATGACGAAGTGATCAGAAGCTTATTGGATGAGTTCGAACAGAAATACGGAGATGACTTGTATGGGATAACTTACAAAGGCGTAGAGGATGATATATTGCTTACTATATATATAAAATGATACACATATACATGAACTTGATATTCATATGGGAGGTAAAGCATAATGGGCAATGAACTGAAAATCAAAATGTACTCATTTACGTTGGATTGCAAAGATCCGTATAAACTGGCAGAATTCTATGCTGCATTGCTGGGGTGGGAAGTCGCCTTCTCAAGTGAAGAATGGGCCTGTGTATGCCCTACGGGGGCTAAACAGGGAGCATACCCTTGCATACTGTTACAGCAGAATCCTGACTATATACCGCCTGTGTGGCCGGAGGAACCAGATGCCCAGCAGCAAATGGCACATCTGGACTTCGCCGTCAATGATCTGGACAGAGCAGTCAAATATGCTATCCAGTGCGGAGCAAAAGTTGCAGACAAGCAGTTCTCTGATGACTGGACTGTCATGCTAGATCCTGCAGGACATCCTTTTTGCTTATGTGAGATGAAAGCTGTTATGGAAAGTGAATATTTTGCACTGCTGTAGGGGGTGGCATCTGCGGATGCAAGCTTGTTCCCTTTATAAAAGAGCCCTGGAGCTTTTGCGGACCATATAAGTATACGGACATGTTATAAATATACATATAAAGCAAAATTACTAGTGACAAAGCAAATTTTCGGTGCTATAATCTGATTTAATACACTAAAGCGGTGTTCGTTTTTGACCAGAAAGGCGGGTCTTTTGATCGGGGCTCGCCTTTACGGCAAATACCGCCGGGGCTTCAGAGGCCTATAATACAACGGGGAAAGTGAAGTGCATGATCGTTCGCAACAGTATTAAAAGCATAATCCGTACACCTGTCAAGACCGGATTGTTTGCACTCCTGATCGCTGCGACGACTGCGTTCTTATACCTTGGCGTCAACACATGGGCGGCCAGCACCGCCATGCTGCGCGACTGGAATGAAAAGTGCACCACTATAATCACTATGGAATACCTTGAGGATTATGGCTCGAACGTGGGAAGCAAAAGCGAAGCCATGCTGAAAGATATTGCAGGCATCGATTTTGACGCGATCGCGGCCAATGAAAACGTGCTTCTCTGGCAGCCTTCTGACGTAAGCACAGGTACGATCCCTGGATTTATCTCCAATAAACAAAGCGCTGACAGTTATAACTGTGTGCTCATCGTTACAGATGTCAGAGAGTTCGCTCAGGGCGAATACAGCGCAATATTGGTGGAAAGCCTGTATTCATTCCGCGCCTATGAGCCGGGGCGAAACGTGTATATAGAAAACTGGTCCGCATTCTCTGAGATCGAGCCTGATCCGGAAGCCATCTATGTTATCCATGCAGAAAACACAAGGCTTAATGCCAACGGCCTGTCTGTACGGATAAAGCCTTTTTACAGCTGGATAGCACAGCAAGCCGGTGTAGATTGCGATACGATTGAGCCGATTTATGAGATAGAGTCAGCTGAAGCCTTGCATGCGGACGAAGGCAACATATATGACACTATTGCAAAATACTATTCTGCTATGAATAATTCAGTCACTGTCTACCGCGTACGGGACCTTGCTGCGCTAGGGGAGTTCAACCAAAGCTATCTGCAGTTGGTCTCAGGCCGCCTGTTCACAAGGCAGGAAGCTGAGGAAGGGGCAAAGGTTTGTGTGATCTCCCAAACCCTTGCCGACAATAAAAACCTAAAGGTAGGCGATTTACTGACAGTAAACCTTCCGGATGACGAAAATGCCTCTACTTATGAATGGGGCGACAAGATATCCCGCAGTGAGACCCTGACCATAGTTGGTATAGTGAACTACCACGTCGACTATTATCTAAATGTCTATACACCGGCAGGTTCAGATCAAGCCAGACCTGTGCGCTATTTATACGACCTGGGGCAGGCAATCATTAAAAACGGAACGGTGGACACCTTCCTTTCCCAGATCAAACCCCTGCTTCCCGAGCGTGTGTTCGTAACAGTTTACGACCAGGGCTATCAGACCACGGCCGATGCGCTGAGAGTAGTACAAAACGCAGCCATAGCCCTTTCGATCATAGCCCTTGCAGTGACGCTTACGGTGCTTGCCTTTTTCTCCCACCTCTTTTCAGATATGCAGCGTGAAGCTGTCGAGATCATGCGCTGCTTCGGAACGAAAAAGGGTGAGGTACGGCTCTATTTGATGGTAGGCACAAGTCTTATAGCCTTTGTCGCCATTACGATCGGTATTTTGATAGGGACCGGCTATGCTGAAAGGCTGATAGAGTCAGCCTATAGGTTTGTATCAGAACTGCAGGCAATGGATATGCGTTACAGCGATGGCTTCAGGGGCATCGCAAAGGAGTTTACACCCGTCGTCAAGCTGTCAGTATTATTGGCCGGCGCTGTCGGTGCAGGGGTGTTCCTGGTCTCGCTGGTACTTTGCCTGTATTTTGCTGAAAAAATCGTAAGTGGACGGCTGATCTCAGCCAGGGCGCGCGTACGTAAACGCCGCCCGCCCAGAAAGTCCTCCGTTGCGCTTTCAGGCGCGTTGCGCCACGCCGTGCTTTCCATACGGCGGAGCGGGGTGCGCTCCATATTAGTGCCTGTGCTGTGCGCAGCAGCCTTGCTGTTCGTAGCTTCCCTCCAAGCGACACTGGACTCCTACGATAAGGCACGGGAAGAGCTGTATGACAACACTATGCTTAGGGGCTATTGCGCCCAGATGAACGGCAAGTTTTCAGACAGGCTGTACATTCCGAACACCCATGCAAAAATGCTGGTGGAATTGGAGCATATAAGCAATCCTGCATATACCTATACCATGAACTACATCTATCTGGGCATACCATTGCGGGCGGACGGCTCGGAAGGGCAGGTGGAGCCCCCGCCTTATCCGAAGGATTCCTATGAGCTCGAGATTTTAGTGGATACTCTTAGGGCTCAGCCCAACATCATATTTACCGACTCGGCAAGACAAGCGCCGGAGTTTTATTTCAGCGGGTTCCAGGCAGATTTTATGCCCGGATGGGATGAGGCACGTTTTTCGAGCCGCGAATGGGAGCAGCTGCCCTGCATAGTATCCTCTCAGTTTATGAGCAAGAATGGTATTATGCCAGGGGATACCATACGCGTTTTCGTGGATGATTTCTCCACCATCGACATGCTGGTAGTAGGAAGCTTTGTTCGGGTGGCTAGCCAGAGCAATATCTACTGTCCCCTGCCCGCGGGGGCTCTGAACACTGACTGGAACAGCAGTGACTATTCGATACAGCAACAGGTGATAAGCAACAAGCTTTCCTATAAATACGTAACGGCTTTGACCTTTGAGATCCCGGATCCCCGCAAGCTGGGCGAGGTCAAGGATGCTCTGGAGCAGGCGGGATTTTCAGGCCCCAAGCTGGCCAATGATATACGTTTATGTGTCGTGATCGAGGATTCACAGTTCAACGAGACCTTAAGCTCCATTGCACAGCGCAGCAAGTATCTGGAGATCCTCTATCCCGTGCTTATAGCGCTGGTATGCATACTAGGGCTGATCACAGGCTTCCTGGCTGCCAACAGCCGACGGGAGGATATAGCCATCATGCGCAGCCTGGGGACCCAAAAGCGACGGATCTTCGCAACGATACTATATGAGCAGGCCTTGCTGCTATTGATCGGTATTATTCCGGCTGTGGCGATATGGTATGTCCGTGAGGGTATAACCCAGCTTGCCACACCGGGGGTCTATGTATTTTTAGTGTGCTTTGTATTGAGCGCTGGTTTCTCGACATTGCTGCACAATACCAGGAGCGCGCTATCGATCCTATGGGAGAATGAATAAGGAGGCAGTATGAGTATCATTTCGCTTAATTCAGTACGTTACGCGTACAGCACCAAATATCAGACAGTGGAGGCTTTAAAGGATGTCAACTGCTCCTTTGAGCAGGGTCTTATCTATGCCATCGTAGGCAAGAGCGGCAGTGGCAAGTCGACTATGCTTTCACTGATGGCAGGTCTGGATTTGCCCAATGAGGGGGATGTACTCTTCCGCGGTGTTTCTACCCGTAACCTTGACAGAGATGCATTCCGTCGCAAGGATGTGGCGATCATCTATCAAAACTTCAGGCTCTTCCCGCTGCTGACAGCCCTTGAAAACGTTATGTACCCGATGGAGCTGCAGGGAGTGCGCCCGCGGGAAGCCAAAAAGCGCGCCGAAGAGTATATCAGGAGCGTGGATTTGACCGATGCTGTGTTCAACCGTTTCCCCTCCATGCTCTCAGGCGGTGAGCAGCAGCGTGTAGCCATAGCCCGGGCGCTGGCGATGGATACGGACCTTATCCTCGCTGACGAACCAACGGGCAACCTGGACAGCACGACTTCCCGCAACATCATCGCTTTGCTTGCCCGGCTTGCTCATGAGCGCAACTACTGCGTCATAGTGGTTACCCATGATATGAGTTTGCTCGATATGATGGACGTCACCTATCGTATGCGCGACGGTGTACTATATAAGGAGTAGCTGCCAGAGAAAAAGCTTTACAGTCAAAGTTCAGTTCTGAGATGGAGGCAGGTCATGTTAAGAAATTTTGCCAAAGAGAAGTACGATATAATCGTACTGGCCGGCCAGTCCAATGCAGCAGGCAGCGGAATAGGCCCAGCAGAAGACCCATATATGCCGACCGATGATATTTGGTTTCTAAATGAAGACTTCACGATCTCAATTGCCCGGGAGTATGTTTGGGAAAACGAAACGGTAGGGAACTTTGCGCTGTCATTTGCCAGAAAGTATGTGGAGGAAGGAAGGCTCAAAGAGGGCAGAAAGGTCCTTATAATAAGATCAGCGGTAGGCGGGACCGGCTTCCTGGACAAGCACTGGGGTCTGACTGATGATTTGTTCCTGAGGATGATGGACCTGATCAAAGCTGCCCTGGAGCTGAACCCGGAAAACCGGCTGGTAGCCTTTCTTTGGCACCAGGGGGAAACAGATGCCGGGCTTAATGCTAGCAGGGAACTGCACTATAATAATCTGCTCAACCTGATATGCGCGGTCAGGGATACCTTTGGCTGCAAGGCTCTTCCATTCATAGCAGGTGATTTTGTAGAGCAATGGAAAAATGACAACATTGATATTTGCAGGCCTGTGATAGATGCCATCAAGGATGTATGTGCAAATATCGGCCATGCTGCTTTTGTTGAGACAGATGGTCTGAAATCCAATGATCAAATGCTGGGCAACCAGGATACCATACACTTTTGCAGAGATGCATTGAACAAACTAGGTCTGAGATATTACGACGCATTTTGCAGGATCATAGACAGATAAGCAAAGCAGCTTGTTCCACAATAAAACCAGCTTAGTCAAGCTGGCTTTATTTTTTGCATTCTCTCATTGTGTACTGATTACCTGGTCTACTGCACTTTATAAAGGCCTTTCTTTTTCATGTAGTTGAATATGCCCTCACCATGCTGCTGTTCTTCCTTTTGGATATGATTGAGCACCTGGCGGGCATTGGGATCCTGGAACTCAAAAATTGCAGTATTGTAGGCACTGGATACATATTTCTCGGTCATCAGCATGTCAGTGCACAGGGCTTCATCTGACTGGTTCTGCATAGCCTGCATTCCCTGCTGCTGCTGTTGCTGAGCCTGCTGGCCTTGAGCCTGAGCAGCCTGTTGTTGCTGCTGACCTTGCTGTTGCTGCTGTTGCTGCTGTTGTTGCTGAGTGTCCGGCACCTGGCCGCTGAGCAGCTGATTGATCGTGTTGTAATGCTGCTGTTCCTGCTTGGCAAAGGATTGGAACAATTGCTTAAGCTCGGGGTCTGTTGCCTGTGCTGCATAGTTGTTGTACTTCATGATACAGATTTGCTCGTGTTTTTTCTGGTCCTCCAGTAAATACCTTTCCTTTTGTGTCAGACTCATTTCTATTAATACACCTCCTGAGCATTAGTTTGCTGTAAACTTGATTATTTATTCCACGTAACAATATTTCACCGCTTATTTTAAAAAGCCTGACGTCAGACCGGTTTATGCAGGTTGCTCACTTATCCGACATCTTATATAATTTAGGTGAAGATATCAAAAAGACAGCCAGATCGCTTGCTTGCTGACAGCAGGCTGCCATAGGTTTGAGCGGGGAGGAAGCTTACATGAAAAAGTTCAAGGCAGGGGTTATCGGGTGCGGCACGATCTCACCGATGCATCTGCAATCTCTTAATACAGTCGGGAACGTGGAGCTAAAGGCAGTCTGTGATGTGAACGTGGAGAGGGCTGCTGATAAGGCGAATCGATACAGCTGCAATTACTATACAGACTATAAGGAAATGCTGGACAGGGAAGGCCTTGATGTAGTCCACATATGTACGCCCCATTATCTCCATGCGCCTATGGCCATCTATGCGGCAAACCGGGGCGTGAACGTCCTTACGGAAAAGCCTATGGCTGTCAGCCTCCAGGATGCCGATGACATGATCAAGGCAGCAAAGGACAGCCAGGTGACCCTTGGTGTCATCTTTCAAAACCGGTATAATCCCGGATCAGTCCTTATTAAAAACACCCTGGAGTCAGGTGAACTGGGCAGGATCATATCAGGCAGGCTGTCAGTTGTATGGCACCGATCTGATTCCTATTACAGCGAAAGCGACTGGAGAGGCACCTGGGACAGGGAAGGCGGCGGAGTGATCATAAACCAGGCCATCCATACGCTGGACCTGATGAGATGGTTTGTGGATGTGCCTATAGACTACGTGGAAGCCAATATATCCAACCGGTTCCACCCGGGGATCGAGGTCGAGGATTGTGCTGAAGGAGTCATATTCTACAAAAACGGGGTAAGGGCCTTGTTCTATACTACCACCAGCTACAGCTATGACGTACCTGTCGAGCTGGAGCTGCATTGCGAGAATGGCTTGGCAAGGCTTGTAGCCGATAAAGCAGTCATCAGGTTCGATGACGGCAGGGAAGTATGTGCCGACGTAGATAAAAACGAGGTAATGGACTATGGGGACGGTGTAAAGAGCTACTGGGGCGTCAGTCACTGCAAGCAGATCCGTGCATTTTACGAGTCTCTTGCCAAGGGGGAGCGGCCGTTTATAGACGGGGTGGAAGCCAGAAAGACCCAGGAGCTGGTTTGCGCTATCTATCGGTCAGGCAAAGAAAACAGAAGAATATACCTGTAATCCATGTTATAATATAGCTATAATCTTGGAAAAGTCCAGCGGTTAAGTGTCAAGACCCAAATTGGAAATGAACCTTGAAAAATTCATATGATATTGCCTGGAAAACACAAAAAATGAGCATGACAAACTAAACCTGCCCCAAATAGCTGGAAACAAG
>Ga0209608_1002046_pt1 | contig 14985 bp, 16 predicted proteins | sample AD_UKC130_MetaG_FD_184428 | JGI IMG/M metagenome (GOLD analysis project Ga0209608, IMG submission 184428) | Active sludge microbial communities of municipal wastewater-treating anaerobic digesters from Canada - AD_UKC130_MetaG (SPAdes) (version 2) | ecosystem: Engineered > Bioreactor > Anaerobic... | reverse complement strand
ATGTTATTCAACGTGATGGCCAATACCAATAAAACGCTTCGTTGCCAACCGGTTTTGATTCCTTCCGTATGTTCATCCCCAAATCCGATATGAAGGTGAGGCAACAGCCAATCCACGAGCCGTAAAAAGAAACCGCCCGCCAGAAAGCCGATCACCGCCGGAATCCACGAGGGGATACCCATCGCTTCAGCCATTTCGATGGATGGCGCCAACAGTGACCAAAAGCTGGCGGCGATCATCACACCGGCCGCAAACCCCAACATACCGTCGAGGAGTTTCCGGCTTACATTTTTGAAGAAAAGGACAATTCCAGCCCCAAGTGCTGTTAAGAACCAAGTAAACAACGTGGCGACAAACGCTTGGAATACTGGAGAAGCCTTGGCAAACCAATCAATCGTCATCATTCATCCCCTCCATGATATTTATTATGACTAAAAAGAGCAATTCTCGACAAAATTCGTTTCTTCCTGCTTAATATGTAAAGTATTCCGGAGACAGATTTATCTTTCTTGATTCATATGTTCATCCCCGATCATAATAGACTGTAATAATAATAAACCGGAGACATAACCTCCGTTCAAAACGGGGTGTACCATGAACCACATTTTACGTATCACCTTTTTCTCCCTGCTGTTCGGTTTAGCCTTGATGATGACTTTATTTATCAGAACGCCAGACTTCCACATAGTCCCGGCGGAAACCTTCGAAGAGTTTTACATCACTCCTCCGTCTAAAACTTCGGACCCAATCCTTCCGGATCATTCCATCAACCCCGGAAGCACCAACGGAATTATCACCAAGGGTGGCCGGTTAATTGGCGGCACCTCCGATCATCATTGGATAGAAACACCAAAAATTATTCCTTACCTACATTCGAAACAAGTTTATCGGACATTTTCTAAAACTGATTTTCTCGGTCAATTCCAAGCTGCTATAAAACAAAGACCAAGGGCTAATCCTCAATTAACTTTCGAAAAAGCGCCTTCTCCGGAAGATCTAAATAACTTTGCCTTTGCCATTTCCGGCGGATGGGACCCTTTCCCCCGAAAGCCACAGTATATAAAAGAAAACCATGAAAGATACTACCCGATGGTGGAAAAGGCCCTTGCCCAACTCCATTTACAGGCGCCAGTGTCCATTGGCGAAATTATCCAAGTGGACTTGTCAGGAGACGGAACAGATGAACTCCTGATCATCGCTGAATATCCCACTAAAGATTCAGATTGGGTCAATCAAAAAACTTTATTGGAACAAGCCTACAGCCTGATCCTTTTATATCCTGCCCATAACCAACTGGAAACAGCGATGATCCTGATTGGGAGTTTACAGGAACCAACCCGCTATGACATATTAGCTGTTGCCGACTTCAACGGAGACTGGTCCATGGAATGTTTAATCCGAGAAACTGTTTACACTCCAACATCCCAAAAGGCTCACCGCGACATCCTGTTCACACTGGAAAATAAAAAGCCCCAAAAGGTGTTGGAGCATCGGTGGCAACGATAAAAGGAGACAGAAGGCAGGAGTCAGTAGGCAAGAGTTAGAATATAGAAATTATAGAAGTTTCTAGTAATTAGCCAGTACTCGGCTACAATCACGTATCTCGTCAATAACTGTTACCTAATCTATACCGTATATCTTACTGTCTTCTAACTCCTGACTACTATAAACTTTCAAATATGGAGGTTGCTTCCTGTGGATTCTCAAATTTTTCAAATTTCCCCGATTATTTCAAAAGGCTTCTCCCTTTCGATGATCGGTTTTGCCATCCTTTGGTTGGGGGTTATTGCCCTATTCGTCGGGATCATGGTGTCGGCTCATAATATCCAGTATGCGATTAACCCCCAGGGATTAACCATCAAAAATGCCATTTTTTACGGACGCACCATCCGTAAAGATGAGATCGCTATCGATGGTGCTCGAATCATTAACTTAAATGAAGAACCCGCTTACAAACCAGCACTACGTACCAACGGTATCGGTCTTCCCGGTTTTCAAAGCGGATGGTTCCGGCTAAAAAATAAAGAAAAAGCCCTTCTCTTTGTAACGGTTTACCAGAAGGTGCTTTATCTGCCCACGACCAAAGATTATTCGCTTTTAATCAGTGTTACTGATCCCGAAACCATGCTGGAGAAGATGAAAGAAATGTGGTCGCAGTAACGGATATTGGGTAACAGTAGGATTCAGTAGACAGGAGACAGTAGCCAGAAGATAGGGTTCTGAGTACTAGGTATTAGGTTCTAGATTGCAAACTAGAATCCTAGACCCAATACCCTCTCCTGTTTCCTGACTCCTTTCTAAGTCACAGACTCAAAATCAGAAACGTAAAACTATGCCCTATAAACTGTGCACCGTGAACTCTACATTGTACTATTTATCATTAGCCATCATCTCCGATGCGACTGTATCTCCCCGATCACACACCGGGCGGTGACGGTAATCAGGATCACTAGTCCCCCGACGAGCGCCCACGGCCCCGGTTTTTCTCCCAAAAATATGAAGACCCAAACGGGATTAAGTACCGGTTCCAGCACAGGGATTAATATCCCTTCCAAAGCGGTTAAATACTTCATTGCCTTGGAATATAAAATATACGAAAGTCCCAACTGGAAGACGCCTAAAAGTACCAACCCAATCCATCCTTGAGTTCCGGGAGAAGACCCCAACATAAAGGGGAAGCCGATCAGCGCCGTCAATATGTTCCCCAGCAACATAGATTCAAGGGACGAGCCATCTTTTTGTTTACGGGTAAACATGGCCAATCCGGCAAAGGCCACTCCGCTGCCAATGGCCACCAGATTACCAAACATATTGCCAACCGTCAGATTGTCCTGGAAAAAGAGGACCATACCTCCCAACGTGAAAGCAATGGTCAACCAATCCAGCTTGGTCGTTTTTTCCCCGAGAAACCACCATCCAAACAAGCCGACATAAACCGGTGCCGTATATTGCAGCAAAATGGCATTGGCGGCTGTCGTCATTTTATTGGCAGTGACAAACAAAATAACCGTGGCAGCATAAGCCGCCGCGCCCCCCAGTTGCGGAAAGGACCAGTTGAACCGGAGAGGCCGGCACCAAAGGACCATCAATACGGCAGCGATGGCGCTTCGCATGCCGGCAATGGCCAACGGAGGCCAATTGACCCATTTGATCAACAATCCGCCCAAACTCCAAAGCAAAGCCGTTACAATTAATTGCAAAAAAGCCTTTTTCCGTGCAGCATCATGGGATGTCATATTCATCGTTAACCCTCATTGTCCGCGGATGAAATATTATTCAAAAATAAAAATTCCAGGCCGTTACAGCCATAGGGGCATTTCAATCTTTAAAGTATCACATTTTCCGGTTTTTAAAAAGGCGCCCAATAAAAAAGGACACCCGCAGGAGCCCTTCAACATAATAAACGGCTTTCATTATAGTTCTTATTATTTTTTAATATCCATAAATTTACCTTCGGAAATCCCCATCCCAACCGGCAACGAGTGATATCCTTTAACAGCGCGGCGGCCGGACTGAAGGTTGGAGATATGAGAAGCACGTTTCTCCATTTCGGTTTTGATGAGTCGGATTAATGCTTCGGCTTGCTCCTTCAATTCCAAAACTTCTTCCGGCCTAACCGCGGCCCGAAATGCACTGTCTTTTTTAATTTCGTCGATAATCTTATCAGCGGTTTCACTCAAAGCAACAATGTATTCGGGAGAAGCCGTTTCAGACTGCACAGCTTCAGCCAGCTGGACATAACATGTACGAAGCCGCTCAAGGTAATTGCCGTTTTCTGCCGTGTTCATTTAGCCGAAACCGCCTTTATCTTAGTTTCTTCGTTAATCTGTACCCACGCATCTTTAAGCGAATTCAACATTTCAATAACCGCATCGAGTTTTCTGCCGTCTTTGGCAATATTCGCTTCTATCAGGGTCCGGTTGATAAACATGTATAATTCCCGTAAGTTATGGGAAATTTCATAGTCCATATTCAAACTCAAATTTAATTCATTGACGATGGCTTGGGCCCGTTGGAGCGAATTATTGACTAATTGATAGTCACGGTCATCCAATCCTTTTTTGGCAAGATTGATAAAACGCAGCGCCCCTTCATAGAGCTTGATAATTAATTCCAATGGTGATGCAGTTTCCAGTTGAACTTGCCGATAGCGCTGATACGGATTTTCATACATTATTTGTTCCTTCTTTCCTGTCCCATTTTATGAACTGCTCGACGCGAAGAACGCCGAAATATAGCTGGCCTGGGTTTGTAATCTGGCAAGCGCCTGTTCCATCGCTGAAAATTGAGAGTAATATGCTTTTTCTCTCTTTTCAAGCCGTTCTTCCAAGGCTTCGATACTTTCGTTAATCACCTTGATCTCGGACTGAATCGAGTCGGTACGAATGGAAATCAACCCTTTGGTCCGGGTCATCTCATTCAGCAGATCATTCATCTGGGTGAACAAACCGTCCGAGCTGCCGATGGATCCGAACATCTTTCCGATATCCTCAAAATTGCTGTCCAGCTTATTGCGGAAGGTGGTCTCGTCAAATTCAAGCAACCCGGTTTTAGCTGCTTCCACGCCGGAACCGGTGCTGATACCGACCAGTGTCAACAAGCTGACGTTCTTATCAACTCCGGAAATAGACTTGGATAAAAATTGCTTTAATTGGGATTGAATATACATCAATGTGGAATCGCCGAATAATATCCCGGTTGTCCGTGTATCAGATTCACTGTCATAGGAATAACTGGTATATTCATTGATCAATTTCATGACATCATTGTATTTTTCCACAAAATTCTTGGTTGCATTGACAATTTTATCCTTGTCTTCGGAAACATTCAATTCGATAACCGTCCCGGGGCTTTCCCGTTTCAAATTCAACGTGACCCCGGCGATCACATCATCGACGGTATTGGATGATTTGGTAATTTGCAGCCCGTTCACGGTAAATACGGCATCCTGCGCAGCCTGAGTCTCATTCTTTACCAAGCCTTCGCTATTCAAGATACCCAACGATTGCAATATGCTATTGCCGTCCTCCGTGGTTCCGTCGGTAAATTGAATGGCATTGCTGACGCCGGTCTCGCGGCTGGTTAACACCAATTTATATTCGTTGTCATTGACCTTAATCACCGAAGCCATAACCTTAACGTCGGAAGTTTTATTGATCTTCTCGGCCAACGTTGTCAGGGTATCTTCAGCCGTTATCGTAATGTCTTTCCCGTTAATTTGAAAAGTTCCAGTCAGATTTAATGCCGTATCCGCCGACGTCATGGCATCGGAGGTTAAACTTTGGGATTTAGCCAATTTTTGAACCGTAATATTATAATTGGAAGTTAATGCTCCACTGGAAGCCGTGGCCGTCACTACACTTTGATCGCTTACGTTGACCGTCCGGCTGCGGAACATATCAATAGATTGCAAGGCATATGCCGCATCTTTCAAAGCATACAATTTCAAATTCAGCTGGCGCCATGCATCCGCCTTATTATTTAAATTGGTTTTTTTCTTATTTAACGTTGTTAACGGTTGTCTTTCAACCTCCATTAACTTCGATATGACTTCATCCGTACTCATACCGCTAATTAAGCCGCTAACAGACATCGTTCCTGCCATTTCCTTCCACTCCCCTCAAGCTAATATTCACTATTCATACTTTTTCATCAAACAGCAAACCGATGGTTTGCTCGATTCGCGCCAATATATCCAATATTTTTTGGGGTGGAATTTCAGAAATGACTTCATCGTTCTCGGTATTGACCACCCGGATGATTGTACGTCCTGTCTCTTCATGCTTATCAAACCGGATCGCTTTATTAAAAAGCTCAGCTGTTTGATTTAACTGCTCCAGTTTTTCATCGATATTCCGGTCATCAGCATTCTTATTAAATGCCTTCTCCGCCAATTCATCACTGGCATTATGCGCAGCCTCATCTTTTATTGACGCCGCAGATGGATTTAAGCTTTTTGCATACTCCGTTTTCCCAGATCCTTCTGACGGATATGCACCGAGTAAACTCCGTTCAACTCGCATATTTATACCTCCCTAACGAACTTCCGTCCGAGTAAAAATAGCCAGCCGGTCAAAGCCGGCCGGCTATTTACGCGGGAATCATTTTTAATTCATTAACCAAGTAAGGACAGAACCATCTGCGGTTTAGCATTAGCCTGTGCCAACATAGCAGTAGCCGAGTGCATTAAGATCTGATTCTTGGTGAACTTGGTCATCTCTTGTGCCATATCGACGTCACGGATCCGGCTTTCGGAAGCGGACAGGTTCTCAGCAGTTACGCCCAGGTTATTGATGGTGTGTTCCAACCGATTTTGGATTGCTCCGAGATTGGCGCGTTCTTCGGAAACCTTCTTAATGGCTTCATCGAGTTTGGAGATAACATTGTCATAGTTAGCCGCAGTTGCACCAGTACCGCTAAGCAGGGCCAAATCGTTGATGCCCAAACCACCGGAAGTCATATTCTTGATGGTCAAGGTAATATCCTGAGATTTGTTGGCGCCGATTTGGAATTTCAAACCGTCGCTCGCAAACTGACCACTCAACAGTTTCAAGGTGTTGAACTCGGTGTCTCTGGCGATCCGGCCAACTTCTTCCCGAAGGGCTTTGAATTCTTTGTCCAGTTTCTCACGGTCTTCATTGGTGTAGGTTCCGTTTTTCGCTTGGACAGCCAAGTCGCGCATACGGTTCAGGATGGAGTGGGTTTCATTCAAAGCGCCTTCAGCGGTTTGAATAAGGCTGATACCGTCCTGAGCGTTCCGAATGGCTTGTTGCAAACCACTGATCTGGTTGCGCATTTTTTCGGAGATAGCCAGACCTGCAGCATCATCCGCAGCACGGTTGATCCGAAGACCGGTAGAAAGTTTCTCCAGGTTTTTGCTGAGTGAATTGTCAATGCCGCTGAGCACCCGATGGGTATTCATTGCGGAAATGTTGTTTACAATTCTCATAATCAATTCCTCCTTGATTTTTTCGATTATTCCCGGTTTTTTGGTCGGCCGCCCAAAAAACGTTCGGGATGACAAGACTTTCCTTGTCTTGCTATTATTAGTTTCGGTCACTTTTTATAAAACTTTAGAGTTTATCATTAAAAAAATAAAAATATTAACTTAACCGATGAGTTCCCACCGTACCGGCGTCCCTTTGGATATATCCCGGCGCACCCGTTTTCCGATCACCACTTCATAATATTTCGGAGGAAGCCCGAGCCCCGGCCGGATGGCCCGGATATGTTCCGGAGCGATCTCCGTCCCGGCTTTAAGATCCGTTGCAAAATACAAAGAACGCCGGTGTTTCAACGAGCCTTCCTCCGCTTTTGTCGGGCCGTACGCCACAGTTCCCAGGGCCTGGCGGGCTTTTTGGGTTTCCGCAACCAACAAGGCCATCTCCGCCGGTTCCATGGAAAAGGCCGCATCCACACCGCCGTCCTCCCTGGACAAAGTAAAATGTTTCTCAATGACGGTCGCCCCCAGGGCAACCGCAGCCACCGCCACCCCGATACCCAGCGTATGGTCGGACAGGCCCACCTGACAGCCGAAAAGCTCTTTTAAATGAGGAATAGTCATTAAATTGGTATTTTCCGGAGAAGCCGGATAGGTACTGGTACATTTGAGCAAGATGATATCCCGGCAGCCGGCTTCCCGGGCTGCCCGAACCGTCTCATCCAGTTCGGCGGCTGTGGCCATACCGGTGGATATCAGCAACGGCTTGCCGGTGGCAGCCACTTTTCGAATCAACGGAATGTCCGTATTTTCAAAAGCAGCAATCTTATAACACGGTACATCCAAGGATTCCAGAAAATCAACGGCTGACGCATCAAAAGGCGTACTGAAAGCTACCATCCCCAACTGCCGGCAGCGTTCAAAGATAGGCCGGTGCCACTCCCACGGCGTATACGCCTCCTGATACAATTTATATAAGGACGTCCCTTGCCACAGACTGTTCGGATCATCGATAAAAAATTCTCCCTCATCGATGTCCAGCGTCATCGTATCCGCAGTATAAGTTTGAAGCTTTACCGCATGGGCTCCGGCTTTTGCCGCCGCCTCGACAATGGCCAAAGCCCGCTCCAAGGAATGGTTGTGATTCCCGGACATCTCGGCAATGATAAATGGAGATTCATTTTCCCCGATGGCAAATGGGCCGATGTGGATTGGGTTCATGGTAACACCTCATATCAGTTGTGACAGTTGACAGTGGACAGTTAATTTCAGGGTGTTTTTATTGATAAATTCTTTTTAGTAGAACAGATAATTGTATTTAGAATTTTTATAATCTCTCTGATTTCCATTAATATTTCTTCAACTTCTTCCTTTTTTACCAAATCGGCTTCAAGGAAAAGTTCTACCCAATATTCTGTTTCAGCAGCTTCTTTAAGATCGATAGAAATTTTTGAAATAAAGTCTCTCCTGGATTGCCCTTCTAAAGCTTCTCTTACATTAGCAGCAATACTTTTCCCCGATCTTAAAATTCGCTTTGATAAAATAAACTCACTATTTTTATCTGATAAGTATTTGATAAAACTTTATTATCTTCACAGCAAACTGAAAAGATTTTTGATAAATAATACTTTTTTCTTTATTCATAAATAAAACCCTTCTCCAGCTTTTTCCTAAGAATCACCTCAGATATATAGTTAATATTACCATTTCCTTTTAAAAACAACGTCAACTAATAACCTTATATTTCTGCTGAAGAAGAGAATAAATAACTGTCAACTGTAAACTGTCAACTGTAAACTCTCTAAAAACTCTTCCGTCAACTCATCCAACGACTGGATTTGATATTCCGCTTCATACTCCGCTGGCATACGAAGGTCCCGGTGTTGGCCTTGCAGGACCCGGACGGTTTTAAAGCCTAAGGGTTTGATCCCCACGAAGTCCTTCCGCGGATTATCGCCGATATAAACGATCTCTTGGGGCGGAACCTTCTCTCGTTCGCAGATTTTCATAAAACAGTAAGGCGAGGGTTTGGCGTGCCGAATGCCGTAACGATGGGTGACGAAACAACCTTTCATCACATCCGTCAGGCCTAGGGCTTTAATCTTATTCGTCTGAACGATTTTATTGCCATCGGTCACGGTATACTTGGGGTAATCCCGAAAACGCTCCAGACACTTGACAGCCCCTTCGCTTAGGCGAATATCCGGCTTATGGCCCCGATAAACGGAAACGCACTTTCGGACCAATCGTTTCGAATAAATCCCATGGGTGCGCAATAGATCGTCAAAGATGGTCCCTCGGCCAGCCGCCAGTCTCTCTATCATCCACTGAAAACTCGTTTCAGTCGGAAAGTTCAATTCAGCCTCAAGGAAAGCCGATACCGCACGGAATCCGCTTCGGACAAACGTTAATTCATCATACAAGGTATCATCCAGATCAAAGACAAGAACCATCAACGCACACCGCCTGGCGGCCATCCAGCCACTTACTTCTTGATAGCATACATAAAGATCGAACGCCCCAACCCTTGTTGGGCCAGATTTTCATATAACCGGTCCAAAACATCCTGCCGCCCGGTCTCCTTGAAGGAAGCTTCGAAGTTTTTCACAAAGGGCCCGACCTTCTGGCGCTCCGTTTCGCTGGCATAATAATTGATTCCACCGGCTAACAAAAACTCCAAAGGGAAATTAGTCGTACGATAAACTTCCCGAAAACCCACTTTCGATAATAACTTCGATAACGAATCAAAGGTAAAATAATTAATATGATCCGGAAGGCAAACCCAATGGGGACTCTCATCATATTTTTCCAGGTAAGCCCGTTGGCCCGGACTAAAATCATTTGGGACACATACTCTGATAACCCCGCCCACAGCCATAACATGATGAAGCATCGTTAACACCGAATACGGATCTTTAATATGCTCCAACACAAATTCCATGTTGATAAAAGATATGCCTTCCAGGTTTAAATCGTTGACTGTCTCAACCGGTTGATTTACCACATCCAAACCATACCTTTTTAAATATAATGCAGCATCCCGACTCGGTTCAATGATCGTTGTTTCCCAGCCTTGTTCTTTAAAAAACAGGCTTAATAAATCATTACCACAGCCAACATCAAGCATATGCCGGTTACCGGTTTTCAGGAAACTTGACACTTGACGATATATCGTTTGAAAACTCAACTGGTTTTAATTTGTTGTTTTTGTTTTTCAATATCACTATCCGTTATTTTCGTATAAGGAAATGGTTTAACCTCCCGAAAATAGCGATTCTGGTAAAACCCATCCAAAGGCAGATCAAAATGTTCCGGATCAATATGGGCAAAGCCACAGCCTTGGCAATTAATAATTCTGTAGCCCTGATATTCCCAAGCTTCCTGATATAAATGTTTCATATTACTCATTCGGCCAAATCTCCCAAAATTGACTTTTTCGTTACAAATATACTGCCTGATCATACCGAAGCATAGTCAGATTGTCTTGAAACTCTCCGAGCATCGGCTCCACCGGTTGCCCGGTGCATATCCGGTAAATGAGATAAGGATAGTCCACGCCGGCCCGGATGGTTAATGGAACCCCTCCGCCAAACCGGGGATTGATCTCGATCCAATATACTTCGTTTCCCGTATCAATGCATTGAAGGTTAAGAGGCCCAATGGCGCCCAACGCTTCGACAATCCGCTTACATTGGTCCATCAAATCCGGACGTTTCACCGTCCGGCTCTTGATCACCTCTCCGGCCCGAACCATTAACCTTTCCCGGGGAACCACCGAAATGACCTTCCCGTCAAAGTCCGCCAAGACATCCATGGTATACTCGATCCCCGAAACATAGTGCTGAAAAACCATATTTTGGACATCGTCCAAGAACTCTAACTCTTCTAACCTTTTAACCAGGCGGAGTCCCACCGACCCCATACCGAAACGGGGTTTGGTCATTACCGGCATGTCCGCTGCGGTAAGGCCGTGAATATCCTTTATCGTCTTTGGGGTTTTAATGTGATGTCGATGAAAAAACTGCCAAGTCTCCCATTTATCCAGGGAAATCCTTAAAACCCGCCCTTCAGAGAGTAACACCCGGGTTCCGACGGCTTGAAAACGGTCCCGTTCCGCGTCAAGACGTAAAAATTCCGGTTCATAAAGGGGGATTAACACGTCAACCCGTTCCGATTCGCATAACATCGATAAAACTTCAATATAGCGATCATCGTCGGCCTTCGGGACCGGATAAATGCCATCCAAAAATTGAGCAGCCGGAGCTAAATGCGGCTCCGGGTCCACTCCAATCAATCGTAAAGCGATACCCTTCTCCTTCAATGAATTTCTGAAAGCCTCGATCAGGCCGACCCTTCGGCCCACCGCCGTAAAAAGAATGGTAAACATCAAAACCACCTAAACTCATTTTTTCAACAAGCTATCCACCAGTTCCATCGCTTCTTTGACCACAATATCCATATTAAAATACTGATAAAGCCCTAACCTGCCGGTAAAATACAGATTTTTCCCGGATTCAGCTTCTTTCCGATACTTGGCATATAATGATTTATTTTCAGCTTTGGGAATCGGGTAATAGGGCTCTCCTTCCGAGCAAGGATATTCCCTGACGATGGTCGTTTTGGGATGGATCTGGCCGGTCATATGCTTAAACTCGGTAATCCTGGTAAAATCATAATCATTGGGATAATTGACCGTGGCCACCTCTTGATAATACGTACAGTCTAATGTCTCAAACTGAAATTCGATGGAACGGTAAGGAAGCTTACCGTATTTATAATCGAAGAAAGCGTCGATGGGACCCGTATAAATGAGCTTGTCATAAGCTATTTTACCCTGAATGACCGCAAAATCGGTATTCAGCATCACATGAATCAGAGGATGATCCAGCATATTGGCAACCATCTTGGTATAACCATACCGCGGCATTCCTTGATAACGGTCTTCAAAATACCGGTCATCCCGATTATAACGAATGGGAATACGGGCCGTAACTTCCGGATCCAGTTCTTCGGCATCAAGATCCCACTGTTTTTTAGTGTATCCCTTGAAGAACAGCTCATAAAGTTCAAGCCCGATATTCTTCACCACCATGTCCCGGGCATTGGTAACCGGGATATCCGGCTGTTTCACCTTATCATAAAACTCCCGTATATTTTCGCTGGAGTAATTAGTGTTGTAAAGCATATTGATGGTATCCACATTGATCGGCATCGGGACCAACTTGCCCCGTACCAGACTCAGTACCCGATGCTGATAATAATGCCACGGAGTAAACCGGGACAAAAAATCCCACACCTGCTTATGTTTGGTATGGAAAATATGGGGCCCGTATTTATGGACCAAAATGCCGTCCTCATTGTAATAGTCATAAACATTACCGCCAATGTGGTTCCGCTTATCGATGATTAAGACCCGATGCCCGTTCTCAGCCAAAAGTCTGGCGCAAGTTACCCCTGACAAGCCACACCCGACAATCAAATAATCAAACATCTGCTACAACTCTCCTTTTTTCTCAAGATTACGAAGTTTAAACGGCAAAAACGGAATGACGAACACCGCCAAAACAGCTGTTGACACAGACGAAAGCACAGATATCGCCAGGTTTTTCAATCCCAGGCAAAGGACGGAAAACCGTCTTACCTCCTTAAACTCCGACCGGACATTGCAAAGCACCCTTTTGGAAGCTTTAAGGCCTAAGGAAAATAACAATACGTTAAAAAATCCGGCTCCCGTAATATTCGTCACCGGAACAATCACCACGTCAAAGGTTTTGTCTTTAAGGACCGGAACTTTGTTTTTAAGCTTAAAGCCTTCTTTGTAAGGATAAACATAAATATCATTTACCTGTCGATATTTCTGAGCCAACATCACACCATGTTCGTGGGTAAGTATACTGATGCGATGATCAGGATATGCCTTGGCAATGGCCGCGAGATTTTTATCCAATTGCTGAAAGCTGACGGAACGGATGATTAATAGTTCTTTCATTGTTATCCTCATTTTTGAATACGTCTGCTTACATTATCGGTAAAAAGTAAAGGAAACATTAAAAGGAATGCGTAAGTTTTTGGCAATTTCCATCGAGACAGGTTTCCGTTTGCCTTTCAGGCAGCCCATATATACAAACGCATTGACCATTGCTTTTAAATAAATCATGGTTTTCTGTTCCATTGAAAAATAGAAGCACTCCCTGATCAAGCTAACGGTCAGCGGAATCGCCATTTCCAACGGATAGTTCTTCCAAATCAGCCAAAATGCGTTTCGGGTATAGTAAAACGGAGCCCGCCAGGAACTGCGGTTGGTCGGAGAATATTTGTGGTAAGAGACCACATCGGCGAAGAATTTGATGGTATATCCCCGGTCCAGAATGCGAAATGCGGTATCCTGCTCATTCCAATAAAGGAAAAACTCGTCCGGGTAAAACCCTACTTCCTCCAAGAGATCCCGGCGCACGCCAGCCCCGGCACCGTTAAAAGCCAACAGGTAGTTTTCAGCTGTTGCCGCCGTTTCTCCAAGAGCTTGCCCGGTCCCCTCAAAGGCATCATTTTTCACATCATCATAATCATAGAAGTTACGGACATCAAAGGCGACCACGCCTAACTGGGGATCGCGCTCAAATTTATCCACCATTCTCCGAATGGCATCCCGTTGTGGAAAAGAGTCATCGTCCAAAACAACAATATACTCACCCCGTGCATTATGGAAACCAATATTGTAAGCTTCGATACCGATATTTTTATACATCTTGATGAGCCGAACGTCCGGGAATTCCGCCGCGATCATCTCCGGCGTCCCATCCGTCGAAGCATTATCAACCACGATAATCTCCAGATTGGGATAATCAATCTCCCGAATTCGCTTCAAGCTTTCCATAATATCCGTTTTCCGGTTCCAACAGATAGAAACAATGCTTACCAAAGGGGTGTTCATTTTCCCGACCACCTTTTACAGATACTTTTTCCGAAATGCCAATACCTTATCGGCAAAAACCGGGTAGTAAATCATTTGTAAAGCTTTAAAAACATGCTGATAATTCCGGACATATTCAAAATCTTCCGGAGAACCGACCAGGTTTAAAAATTAATCGATGTAAATGCCAGGTCCGGCTTCATTTCCAAGCTCCATCACATGGCGGCAAATTTGCAACGCCAGAGGATATTCTTTAAGAACCGCCTGATTCCAAAGGATGACCTTCGTTTCCGGGAATTGCTCCGACAAAATACGAATATCGTGATATTTGGCAGCCAATGTTATGATCATATCGGGCCGTATCGCCCGGATCCGGTTGACCACATCGCGGACGGTTTTAATATTTTCAAAATCGACGACGAGTACCTCTGCCTTGTTCCTGAGCATCTCCTCCAGCTTGGGCACAGCCGGATCCGCCTCCACCACACGACCTTCCGGCGCTTTCCCCCGGACATTGCCGAGAGCATCTTCCACTGCGAACATAATCGTTCCGGCACTGCGGTATTTTTGATTAAAATTGCAAGAATACAACGCTTGAAACAATTCGGCAAATATTTTTTCCGTGAAATGGGACACATCAGCATCATCCACATTTCGCAGGAAGAAGTTCAACCGGTTCCTCCAAAAATAATAGGTCCCGAAAGTATTGCTCCGCTGGGCCACGCCCATCTTGTGCCAAACCTTGGATGACGGGACGACCGCCACTCGATAACCGGCTTGCTTCATCCGGTGTCCCCACTCGATATCATCCCAATAAATAAAATTGGATTCGTCCATAACGCCGACTTTCCGGATAGCCTCCGTCCGAACCAGCATCGAACAAGCCGGAACGTAATCACATTCCAGAATTTCAGCGGTAGTTGCGTTTCCGAGCATCCCTTTGCCTTTAGGCTGAATATAATAATTCTCCCAATCGATGACTGCCCCTAGTTCCTGAAGCTCATCCGGTATAATGCCCCCCATTGTCAAGACAATTTTTCAGCTTTTCTAAGTTAGATCCTCCTTTCTCTAATTACTATTTTTTAACATTTGTTTACTCTGTTGAAGGATGTCAAGGGCGAGCGCAAGCGAGTTC
>Ga0209608_1002043_pt1 | contig 15004 bp, 18 predicted proteins | sample AD_UKC130_MetaG_FD_184428 | JGI IMG/M metagenome (GOLD analysis project Ga0209608, IMG submission 184428) | Active sludge microbial communities of municipal wastewater-treating anaerobic digesters from Canada - AD_UKC130_MetaG (SPAdes) (version 2) | ecosystem: Engineered > Bioreactor > Anaerobic... | reverse complement strand
TAATGCGCACGCCCTGCGGCTTGGCCATGATGCCGCCGTAGTAGTCGTTCATGCCGTGGGCGCGGCAGCCGTTGGGCGTGTCGAAACCCTTGTCGCAGCGCGTGGGATCGCCATCGGGAAAGTTGATCAGATCGAGCGCGCCTTGCGAAGCGAACGGGCACGCCGCCGAGTTGAACGGCTTCCAGCAGGTGCGGGAGATCTTGCGCGTGGGATAGGGCAGATTGAGCTCGTAGAGACCGTCGGCTGCGGTGACCCGGAACTCTGGGCCCGAGTCGCAGGTCCAGTTGACGATGTTGCCCTTCCAGAGGTCGAGCGTGATGCCGGTGCCCACGTGGAACAGGCTGAAGGCGATCTCGGCACGGAAGAGGTCGACGTCATTCGCCAGATCGCGCATCACACGGTCGGCGTTGCCGAAGGTGAACTGGGCCTCGTCGGACTCGTTGCCGATGGATTGCGAGATGCCGTCGAACTCGACGAGGCGAGCCTGGTAAAGCTGGCCGCCGATGGTGCAGCGGCGGTCGGAGATATAAATCGCCGGGTAGCCGGGCTGAAGAGGCTGGATGCGAATGAGCGGAATGATCTCCTGGACCTGCGAGAGCAGCGCGGTCTGGAGCGCGGCGGGCGGGAAGCGGTGGACCGTCTGGTTCAGCGGATACGACGCGCTGGTCTGCGGAATTTCGATCAGCGTCACGCCAATCGAACAGGCCCAGTCGGCGACCATCTCCCAGGAGAGCGGTTCGTTGGCGAAGCGGCAGGTGACGGGCGTGGTCCCGGTGCCGCTGTCGTTGGGCGCATTGTAGGTAAAGGCGCCGTAGGGACCGTATTTCGACTCCCAGAAATTGCGTAGGGCGATGCGGTCGGCGTCGCGGAGCCACTGCTTGCGAATGGTGAAGCGCCGCGCGCCGGTGCCGAGGAGGATGCGCTGCTCCACTTTCCCATTGCCGCTTCCGAATTGGTGGACGACGACCTCATGGTCGCGACGCACGTCGAGCGGCCAGTCTGGCACGAGCGGAAACACGCCTGACGGCACGATCTCCGGGACCACGATGTTGCCGATGTAGTCAGGCATGACCTTCTCCCTTCTCCTGAGACATTGATTGCTGTCGCTCTTCCTCCCTTCAGATGGAGAAGATTGCTCGTATTAGGGAGGGGTTGTGCCGGTTAGGATACTGAGGATATGGAGGACACGCTGAGAACACTCCTAATCATAGGACCTCCTCCCAGCGAACAGGTAGGCAATACCTAACCCTAACGGGAAAGAGACGGTACCCTGATCACGAGGTCCAGAGGAGTTCCCGCGGTCACACGAATCACCCGTCGCGCTAAAACGCGCCCTAGTTTCGGGTGGTCGCTGATGACGATCGTATAAATGCCTGCGGGCAGACTGGTCAGAAGAAATCGGCCACCTTCGGTGATTACTCCGGAGGACCACGAATCCGTCTCCAGGGCGACCGCAACATTAGTCATCAGAACACCGTTCCCGTCGCGAACCTGGCCCCGGAGGCAATAAGCCCGCGCCCGTCGCATGATGATGTCGATTCCGGCTGCGTTTTTTCCTTTTGTGATCTCGACGGCGGTAGCGTGCTCCTTGGAGAGAGATGCCCGGTAAAACGTCGTTCGGAATTCAGTCAAGCTCGATCCGCAACAAGTGTCACACTCTGGCGATGCGGACGGCGGATGCGTCCTCGCGACCGCACGAACGATGTATTTTCCGGGAGGGAGTCCATGAATACAATACTCGCCCCCAGAACCCGCGACAGCCCCGGAAACTGGCACTTGTCTCCCAAGATCGTCGATGAACACAGATCCACGCAACGCGCTCACGGCGGCCGACGCAACCGGTACACCGCTTTCGTCGATTACCCGACCAGATATGCTGCAGCGTTCGGCCGCGGATATTCCTGTCGGGAACGTGATCAGGACAGCGAACACTGCCCCTAACGTGGTGGTCCCAGTAGGCCAGATCCCTCGATCACAGCCAAACCAACCGACTTGTCTCATTCCACATCTCCATCTGCCGCCCCGTAATCAGACGGTGCGTTTGACTGACACGACTGTTTGTCAGTAAACCACCAGACAAATTTCGGTCATCGTCGTGTGGCCTGGGAAGGCCGCGGTACCAACGGGGGACACCTCTGGCAGCGGTCGTATTCGAGGGTAACCTTCACCGCCCTTCCCTGTTGGTCAAGGGTTTCGATGCGGAGCGGGGCGACGTTCAACACGCAAAACGCCTTTTCGGCATTCGACGGTGGCTGGCAGTTTAGCCTCCAACTCATCGACGTCGCGCTCATCAGCAACAAGTCGCTGAGAGCCTCACGTGCCGGAACTTGGGAGTTCGTTCCCCAATTCACGGTGCTTGCGAACTGCGTGCCCGAGAACAACCGATCGAAACCCATGCCCAAGATTGGAGTATTGGCCTCCACCTTGAAGCCCAACCTCGCGGTCAGTGCCTCCGCAAGTGCCACGACATGACCAAACCCGGTTCTCCTTTCAGTCGGAACCGAAACGAGTTCGTCGAGGACAGTTCTCGACTGCCCAGAGAGTGCGACGATAGACTGCGGCCTCTTCTCCGGAACAAAGGCGAACCCCAATGAGGTCTCGATGACCTGATATTGCAGGTCTCGGTTATCTCGATTGAACGCGACCAACACGCCGCCGAGATAGCTTACATCTTGGTTTCGATCTCGATTTGGGAAAGCCGCAACCTGAACTTCGACTGATCTGGACCTTGGGCCCGACCCTGTGGTAGACAGGTCGCTAGCCATCCAGACCGGTTCCTCATAGCTGATAGGCCTAGCCCACACAGCCTCAAGTCGATCTGCAAGCTCTCCGAGGGGCCGCGGCCCCGTGATTCTCTGCGTCTGGGCGAAGCTCAGTGCGACGAATGAGAGCAGGAGGAAACAACGTGCGTTCCACATATTGAATGTTCCTCAGTATTTGTTGGCAGAGGCATTGCCCCTCGTCACGGTTAGTCCGAACGAATTAATGTATATCTGCAGTCCGTGCGGCGTACCGTAGTATTGGGACTGCCCACCGCAACCATCTATATACATGTTCTGTTGATAGGTCATCCCGCATTGGAGCCCGGAACTTTGCATCCGGGATCTATAGTGATAGTAGGCCGAGGTATTCGTGTAGCCAATGTAGTCGTGCCCGTAGGTGTTCGTGAAGAACGACACAGGAGTTCCATAATCATTGCGCTGGGTGCCTACAGTCCAATATCCGTTACTGCTGACGAACATGGGCGAATATGGTGAGCCGGGATACCAACACGTATCGCCCTGCAACTCAATGTTGAATTCCCCAATTTGCCTATTATTGAAGTTGTTAAGCCCGGAAAAAAGATCTGCATTAAAGGCGGCTGCATAGGGATATAAAGAAGACCAACTGCCTACAGCCCAGCTTGACTCCCCTGTCGGGAATGCACACAAGCGATTGCTCTTCCGTCGGCTAATGTACCCGGATGCTGTTTGCTGTTGCGGCACCCGCTGTGCTGGTGGGCCCGGCGCGAAATAGTAAGGGTTCGTATCATAGTAAATTTGCCCCTGTGCGCCCATAAGAAACGTGCTAAATGCATCCCAATAGTAATAGCAATCGTAGTAGCAGTAATAGTCGAATTGATAAACGTAGTAGGTGGCAGTAACAGTGTGAGTACTAATGAGTTCCAGGTCGACGGTCCCCGTTCCTACGTTAGTGTTGCACGTCGCAACAGCGTCCGAATTGTATCCATAACCATTGGTTTGGCAAGTGATCTGGAACGGACCGCCGTTTTGGGACACATTGAGCTGACTGTAGACATACACATCATAGTAATAGTAGGTCGAATAATCTGACCATGTTGTCGCGTACGTTGACACATCGCCAGTGGAGGTATTAAACTGGAGATCAGAGTAGAAACCAATCGACTGTGCGTTCGCAATGCCTAACCAGCTGAGCGAACTCAGGATTAAAAAGAGTGGAATTCGAAACATAGTGCACCTCTTGGCCCGAGGAGTTCATTCATTTGACCGGCCTCGTAGCTTCCACGACGCTGCGAGAAGCAACATGTCGGCGGACGTCGGCTGACAATAACGCCATTCGCCCTCGTCCGATCTGGCCTCCAAGACTATCAAGCCATTTACGAATGGCGGCGGTCTTTTGGGTCTGTAGTGCGAGCAATTCCGGTGGAGGCGGTGGAACAGACGAGGCACGATCAGTGCTTCCATATCTTGGTCGGAATTTGGTCTTCGTAGCCAGAATGATCTGGGCCGCACGTGCATCCAGGGATTCGAGTTCGGCCATGCAGGAGGACGCAACGGACCTAAACGCCTGATCGGCCTTATCGTCAAGGCCGAAGAGGTTCTTGTATCTGTTTTTGTAATCGGCGGATGGTACTCCCTTCTGTTCGAGAGCGGTGGCTCTTGCATCTGCCCATCGGACTTCCCGGAAGATGACTTCGAAGGCAGTCTCCTCAGCCAGTGGAGCCTGCGCCCGGATTAGTTGAGATTGGGCAAGAACCGAGGCCAGCAGAACGGCGATAAAGAAGAGTCCTTTGCTCATGCCTGACGCCTACCATACACAAGGCGCGACTGTCAAGCGAAGGATAAAGTTGAGGCCGTTGGTGGTGTGTTGCAGCTGGGTAGAGTGCCTGACGGGAGACTCTTGACCATCAGACCGCAGACCGGGTACTGCTCAAACGGGCGGTCGTCGGCCACCTGAAACAACTTGGCTGAGAATTGCATTCATGAAGACCTTCTGGTCGGAGTCCTCGAAGGCTTATGCCAAGTCGATCAGATCGATATTCACGTCCGTGTGGCCGAGCGACGCGGACTGGCTCCACTCGCCGGCGAAGCGCACGGTGTAGCGGCCCGCAACGGCCTGCCCGGTCGGATCGTGTGAGAACTTCGGGCTCGTTTCATACGGGTCATAGAAGTAGAACGGCTCGGTCGAACCCTTGCGGGCGTCGTAGAAATCGCGCAGTCCAGAGAGTTGGGCCGACGTCAGCCGCTTCGCCAACCGCCAGCGTTTGCGGCTGTTGCTTGCCTGAACGGAGCGCTGCGACTCGCCGTTGCGGTACTCGTTGTCGATGACCGGATATTCGCGCTCGTGGACGAAGGCGCGCGAGAGGCTTGCTGGCAGCACGGCAATCGGCGCTGCATTCTGTACCGAGCCTGGCATCAGGTGGTCACCAGGTCGATGAGTCTCTGGTCCGGCCGCGCGCCGACCTTGCTGGCGACGAAACGGGCATAGTTCGCCGGATGGTTTCCGTCCGCCGAGGGAGCGTAGACCCGGAACATCTCCTCCGCGGTCGGCGGCTTACCCCGTGTATACTTGCCATCGAGGTATTGGCCGACCAGCACGCGCAGGATGCGCCAGCCTTCCTCGATCGCTCGTCGGCTCATCTCCTCGCGGGAGGCGCCAGGAAACCGCTCAGATGCCCATGCGACGAAGTCCACGTAACCGCGATGAGTGGGATATGGCTTGCCGCGCGCGTCGCGCCACTGCCGGATATTGCCCGGATTTGCGTTTCGCTGGGCAAGCGTTGGCTTCGTAGCGGTGACGTAGAAACCCTCCATCTCAGCGATCGCCCGTGCGATCTTCTCAATCAGTTCCCGGCGGGTCATGAGTTGCCGTGGTTGTACGCGCGTCGTAATATGGTATTCGTATGATCCGTTCCTGCCGCCAGAAGGATGTGCAGTTGCTGCTGGATCGGAAGTTCAGCCGGAAGTTTCAAAGCATCGAAAAGGCGGCTCGGATCCGATTAGAACTCTTGGATGCGGCTACGTCTCTCCGGGATCTCGAGTTGCCTGGCCTCCGGATGGAAGCACTCAAAGGTGACCGGAAAGGCCAGCACAGTATCCGAATCAACGACCAATTCCGGATCTGCTTTGAATGGCGGGACGGAGACGCTCACAACCTCGAAATTGTCGATTACCACTGAAAGGAGGCTCCAACATGGCAACGAAACAGCCGAAGCGCTTGCCACCGATCCATCCCGGGGAGGTTCTACAGGACCTGCTGAACGAGGCCGGCCTGACTGCGAATGCCCTCGCTACGGCGCTGCGCGTGCCGGCCAACCGGATCGGCGGAATCATTAAGGGCCAGCGAGGCATCACCGCTGACACGGCGCTGCGGTTGGCGCGCTACTTCGGCACCTCGGCCCAGATGTGGGTCAACCTTCAGGCGAAGTACGATCTGGCAGCCGCCGAGGATGCACTGGCCCGCCGAATCGAGCGCGAAGTCCTGCCACGCAACGCTGCTTGAGTCCTAAGACAGAATCAATCCCGGGCTGAGTTGCAGCCCGGTCATTTCCCGGCGGCCGGCGCTGGCCTTGGTCGCCGTCATCGCTGCCGATTGGACGGCACGCGGGTTTTCAACCACCACGCGCACCGTCTCCTTCTCGAAGAACTCCTTCGCTCCCGGCACGGTGATGTTGATCACCGTGGGCCCCGCCGCCGATGACGGCGCGCCGCTGCCGATACGGTCCAGCGTCAGGCCTCCGGAACTCGACTGGAAGAGGCTCCCGCCTTGCTGGAGGAGTGACACGGGGCGCACAGTGGCCGGGAGCCCCGAAGTACTCTGGCCAGTCGACAGCGCGTACAATTCGACCAGGTCGCGGATCTGCTGGCTGCGGATGGCCGCCTCCAGATTGCCGCCAAAGCCTTGTTTGGCGATGTCGACAATCTGTCTCAGCACGCCCTTGTCGCGGATATCGATTCCATAGGTGGCCTTGATCTTCTCGCGGGCCTTCTCCTGCGCGCCCTTGACGAACAGCCGCACCAGTCCGGTGACCGCGCCGACCCCTGCGCCGATCGCCGCGCCGAGAGGACCGCCATACTTGAAGCCGATCATCGCGCCGCCGGCGGTGGTCAGGGCGAGGCCGGAGACGCCGCCGCGCTGGAGGCCCATCATCGCTAGCGTCGCGCCACCGAGCAGCGCGGCATTGGACCGGCCAAGCGCTGAGAGCTTCTGGCCCATGGTCGCCGCTTCCCAGGTCACCGCCTTACCCGGCGCATACTGGACGCCGCCGCCGAAGCCAAGAAAATCCTTCCAGCCGCCGAGCGGGCCGCTCCAGCCGCTGCCACTACTCGAAGGGATGAAGGGCGGCGTGCCCCACCCTCCTCCCGCGCCGCCGGGAATGGGACCACCCCCACTGCCTCCTCCGAAGACCGGCGCCGCGCCGATACCGAGCAGTCCACCAAGCCTGCCGAGCGTGCTCCCGCCGGAGGCGCCTCCACCAGCCAGTGAGGCTCGCTGTCCAGTAAAGAGCTGCATCAGCATCGCGGCAACGCGCGAGCTGACCACGTCCTTGATGGCGGTCAAGAGAGCGGTCTTGAGCGAATTGCCGATGGCAGACCAGATGGACTGCGACTTGGTGAGCAGCGCGTCGAAGACGCCTTCGGCTTGGCGCTTAAAGGAATCGAAGATCCGCTGGTTGTGATCGCGCACCAACTGCGCCTGGCGGATTGCCGCCGTCTCGCGTGCGCCCTGCATAGCGGCATCCGTGGCTTCCTGCTGGAACCGCCGGATCTCATCCCGTTGCGCGGTGAGTTCGACGATCCTCGCCTGGATCTCGTCGGCCCGGTAGCCGAGCCGCTTGAGTTGCGCCTCTTCCTCGATGACCATCCGCGAGGTTTCGAGATCAAACAGCCGCATGCGGATCTCGTGGACCCGGGTGAGGTATTCAATCTCGATCGCCGCTTTGCGCTGCTCGACAGCGACCTTCTGCTCCAAAGTCTGCGCGTTCGTGGCGTCGAGCGCCCGCAATTGGGCCTCGCGCGCGATTCCGGCTCGCTGCTCCTCAATCCCGAGCATCTGCTCCAGGTGATCCAGGTTCCGCTTGGAGATCTCCTCGTTATAGGCCAGCTTTTGCGCGAAGAGATGCGACTCGATCTCCAGCCGCCGGCGCGCGGCTTCTTCTTCCGCAGCCAGATACTCGGCGAGGTTCTTGCGGTTGGTCTCCTGGACCTCCTTCTGCCAGTTGGCCAGGCGCTCGCGCAACTCGCCGATGACGTTCTCCCACGCCTGGCGGGTGAGTGCGATCCGCTGCTCGTTGCCGCGCTCATCAACGAACGTGGTCCACTTGCGGATCTGCTCCTGGACCTCGGCCACGTCCCGCGCGAAACCCGTCAGTCCGCGCCGACGCGCTTCTTCGAGCGCCCGCGCGCGCTCGCGCTCCACTTCCAACTGACGCTTCCGAATCTCGACCGCGCGTTTCAGCGCTTCGAGGTCCGGCCCCGATGACGACTTGATACGGAGTTTGGGACCCTCGTAGATGGGCGGCTCCCACTCACCGGGCAGCCAGCGCTTCTCTCCAAGTACGCCACGGATCTGCTCATCGGTCATCCCCTGCTTGCGCAGCGCGTCCACGCTGGTCTTGCCGCTCAGCAGATCGTCGCGCAGCGCCTTCCGCTGCATCTCGTCGAATCGGGCCTGAAGCTGATCCTGGGTGTCCTTCCACTGCGAGTAGATGGCGAAGCCCGCGCCCACCACGCCCACCGCGAGCAGGGCGTAGGGGTTGATGCTCGCGAGTTGGAGCGCGGCGATCGACTTCGCGAGCGCCATGATCTTGTCGGCCAGGGCGTAGGTGGCCAGTACGCCAGAAACCCACAGCGCCACCTCGCCGAACTTCTTGAGCAGATCGGTGTTCTCCCGGAGCCAGCCGACCAGACCGCGCAGGTTGCCAATCAGCGCCTTGAAGTCATCCTGGAACTTGGCTCCGATGTCTTCGCGCAGGTTGTTGAACTCGCGCCGCAGCGCGCCGAGTTGTCCCTCGACCGTGTGGGAGGCTGCCGCGTGCGCGCCCTGGATCTTCGCGCCTTCGCGAATTACCGCGTTATAGCGGAGTTGCTTCTCCTCGGTCTCGGTCAGGGCGCGTCCGAGTTGAAGCTGTGCGATCTGCGCTTCCTTCTGAAAGTCGACGAACAGCCCCAGCGTGCGAAGGCCGCGCGAGGCGCCCGACTCGATGGCCATCACGATGGATTCAAGCGCCTCGCCGGCAGCGACGTTCTGGACGGCTGCCGCGTCCTTGGCCAGTTTCGCTAAACCTTGCGCCTTGGATAGCTCCAGATCGGCCACGATCAGCCGCTGAACGGCGTGCGCGGCTTCGGTGTAATCGAAGCCGATCTCTTCGATGGCAGTGACCTGCCTGGCGGCCGCAGCCGCTCCCACGCCGTGAGCGTTGGCCAGCGCCTTGAGCGAGGCCTCGGCTTTAGCATTCTCAGCGGCCATCATCACCGAGCCAACAGTGAACTCCTTGGCCCACGCGAGCGCGCTCTTGATGGCGTCAGCGAGCAGGTTCCCGGCGGTTGCGCCCTTCACCATGGCGGCCGTCATGCCGTCGATTCCCTGCGCCGCGCCCCGGGCGGTTTTCACCGCCGAAGCCTCCATGCTGGACAGGCTCGCGTTGACGCTCTTGATGGACGCATTGGCCCTGTTGGTGTCGACTTCAACGACGAGTTCGAGCCTGTTATCGGCCGGCATGAAGACGTGTAGGAATTGCTACGCTGAGCACTGGATGAGGCTACCGAACGGGGAGCGGGCCATTGTCGATATTCAGAAACTGACGGCCTACTGCTTAAACCTTCAACATACCCGAGGGCGTCACAAGGCGCGCGTCTTTGCCTCACTCGGCATCACGGAAGGGGACGCGGAAGCGCTGCGCGAGGCGTTGATCGACGCGGCCCGGAATGGCGAGGCGTTGCCCGGCCCGTCGACCCCTTATGGGCGTCGCTTTACCATTGATTTCGAGTTCCAGCGGGGTGACCGAAAAGTACCCATCCGCAGCGCCTGGATCGTTCGCGACGGTGAGGACTTGCCGAGGTTGACGACTTGTTATGTACTGTAGGGAGAAGCAGACTATGCCGGAAATCGATCTGCATTCCGTTGTTGCCCTTCTGGAGGACCTCCCGGAACACGGTCTGGTCCGCGGCCAGGTCGGGACCGTTGTGGAGAGTTGGGCGCCCGGAGTGTATGAAGTCGAGTTCAGTGATGATCAAGGGCGCACATACGCGATGGTTGCCCTGAAGGCGGAACAACTCATGCGCCTTCACCACGAACCGGTTCACCAGGCAGCTTAGGGCCGACTCGCGTTCAGCCTTTCCCGGTCGAGTCTCTCCTGCTGTTCCTCGAGTGCCACCAGCGCCAAGAACTCATCCACCCGGATCTCGTCGAGGTCCATTCGGACACCGAGCTTCAGGGCGATCCGAAGGTCGAGCGCGCGCCGCAGCAACAGACCAGCCTCGGAGGACTGCGCGGCATCCAGTCTGTCGAGTGGGCATTGGTCGCAGCGGCCGCCATCGTCGGGGGCATCCGGGCAGAGGCCAGGGTCGCAGAGTTCCTCTCGCCGCAGCGTCCAGTGAATCAGGAACCGCAGGGAGGGCCGCTCAGGCCACTCCCCATTGGTCAGTTTGGGTTGCCAGACTCCTGAAAAGCGCCGTCGAGAGCGTCGATCGCGGCTTTGACGGCCACGGCCTGGTGGATGATGGGCACGTCACCCGTGTACCCTTCAGAGGATTCGAGCAGCTTCTTGAAGAGCGCACCCGCCGGGGCCAGGTTGATGATCAACTCCTGTCGGTTGTAAGGCAGATCGAGCACCCGCGCGAAGCCACGCCGGTATTCGAAGACGTCTTTGGCCGAGGGCATCTTCAGGATGTGCGACACCGTGCCGCCGAGAACACGCAGCGTCACCCGGAAGGCATCACCAACTTGCTCGACGTCATCGACATCGGCCTGGCTCAACTGCTCGATGATGCGGCTGGCCTCGAAGGCATCGACTTCGGGCGCATTCTCCTCGGGCAGGCGGATCTTGGCAAGCAGCGCGGCGTCGGCTTCCGCCGAGTCGGGGATCGTCGTTTCGGACACCCCGCGCCCCAGTTGCTTCACGATGACCTTGCGCTTCTTCTGGCGGTCGATCCACTCCTCGTCGGTCGGGAAGCGAACGCGGATCGGCTTCACGCCATCGGGCGTGCGCAGGTGGATGGTGATGGGTTGCTTTGCGTCAAGCATGAGAGTCCTCTCTATTGACAGATCCCGTCCACGCTGCATTTGACCACGGCCGAGACGATGCCGTTGGTTTCATCCCACATCGGCAGGCACTCGACCGACACGGTGACGATGCCGTCCGTCTCGCCGACCTCGGCCGAGGCGAAGGACACCTTGTGCCACGTGATCTCGAGCGAGTTGTTCGCGTCATACGTGAGCGCCAGCACCGCTGTGCCCGTGGTCTGGCTCTTGAGCTTCGTCAGTTCCGTGGACCCGTTCTCGAAGCGGGCGACGAAGCGCAGCGACCCCTGGCGGTTGCCGAACTCTAGCCGGCCGCGGATGGCGCCGCTTGCACCGTCTCCAGGCGTCTGAAAGCCCGACCCGGGAAAGAAGCCGCCGTCCAGCCGGACGTTGTTCTTCCAGGACGTCTCCAGCGAAACGATGTTCTTGTTCGAGACGTAGTTGACGCCGTTGATCGAGAGCGCCAGCGACGCCGACGGCAGGAGCTTTTCGACCGTCGCCGCCGGCATGGAGATGCCCGATGGTTCCGTGGTCTTGCCCGAGCCCACGAACTCGACGGTGATCTTCGAGTTCGCGCGGCCCGGCCCCGAGCCGATCGAGATGGTCCAGCCTTCGACCACGCAGCCGACGGCCATCCGGTCGAGGACCACGCCGGCGCCCGGGCGAATCTGCTCGACGAAAGAGAAGTAGGGCAACTCGGCCGAGTCGCCGTTCGCCGGCATCAGCGGCGTGCAGGTGTAGGTGAAATTCGGGGTGGTGCCGGACTTGACCACCTTGCCCAGGCCGAACGCCATCGCCCAGGCGCCGATCTCCGCGCCAAGGTATTTCTCGAGTGTTCCGTTCACGTCCCAGGAGGTCTGGAAGGACTGCGTCGGAAACTCGTGGCCCTTGCCGAACTCCTCGGCGTCGTTTTCTGTGTTGAGCTTCGGGTTGGCGAGCGCGGCATTCAGCTTCCGCAACTGCCACATCTGTACGCCGGTGTTGGGCGTAGAGATGTCGGCCTGCTTCTGCTTACCGAAGCAGATCTGGATTTCCTGCATCCGCGTGACGGACATCAGGCGTTACCTCCTCATCTTCGAGTTCGATCACTTGCCAGTAGCCACGGACCATCAAGGGGACCAGAATCTCCGGCCGCGCCTCGACGTGCCGCACCTCACCGTCAGGCGAGATCAGAACCACTTGCTCAGTCATCACCTATCTCCATAAAGCCGAGCGGCACCTCGAAATAGTCGAGCCCCTCAGCGTCCGTCTGCCTCTGGATCAGCGGCAGGTCCATCGGGTGGCAGGATGCGTGCACTGTGGCGTTGAGCAGCGGCACACCCGCCGACACCGGCACACCCTTGGTGATGAGCCGGAACAGCCGGTAGTACGCAGTGGGCGGATCTCCGTCAAAGGTCTCGCGGGCCCGCAGATAGAGCGTGACCTGGTGCCGCCAGACATCGACGCCGCCGAAGCTCGAGGGCTGCGTACCCTGCCAGGCGGCCATAATCCCAGGAGCCGGCATGTCGTGGATCGCCGCCGCGAGGCTCGCGCGCTTCGGATATTGATCGTGGTAGGCGAAGATCCGCTGCTCATCGCCGCCCATCTCGGCGACGAGTTCCGGGATGTCGCGCAGCAGTGCGACCAGGTTGTCGACGAGTTCCGCCGGATTGATCATCGCTGCTTCCCTCCCAGGCCGCGTTCGAGGAGCAGACGGGGCTTCATGGCGTCCAGCATCTTGCGGGCCGCCTCCACGACCGCCGCCTTATTCTTGGGCGAAAACACCATCCAGGCTTCGCGCTTCTGGTTGGCCCAGGCCTTGATCCGGTCCTTGCGGGTCGAGACGTTCGCCTTGGCCCGGTTCTCGCTGACCGTGCGGACCTGGAAGTTGCGCAGCAGGTCGCCCGAGAAGGTCAGATTCCGGCGGTTGCCCTTGCCCTTTCGAGTCTTGAAGATCGCGTAGCGCTTGGTGAGCGGCTTGGCCGCGGCATCCTCCGGGCCCTGCGCGGCGGCCAGGCGCGCTTTTACCGCTGCGACGCCCGCCGCGCCCAGTTCATACATCTGCCGCTGGCGGAAGTTGAGCAGGTCGAGCCGCAGTTGCTTCTTCTGGTAGACACGGACGCTGGGCATCGATCGCCTCCGAGAACTTGTGCGCAATTGCCCACAAGTCGCCAACCTCCGCCGGATCTGGCGGAAGTCCGACTTCCGGAAGATTTTCGGGAAGTCAGCCAGCCTTGCGGAGCCGGAGTACTGCGGCGCCCTCGGCGTCGGCCTCGATGTCGAAAACCTTGTAGCGGACGCCTTCGATTTCGGCCTCGTCGCCGCGCACGGGCGCCGCGGGCAATCCGGCGAGCTGCACGAATAGCACCGCATAGACGCCCGGCGAGGCGTCTTCGGCTTCCCGCGCCGGCTGAAACACCGCGCGGACGGCGGCCTGCCCGCCAGCCTCGGGAAGGTAGAGAATCTCCCGCCCGAAGACCCGCAGGCAGGCATCGTCCATCCGACTCACTTGGACCGCAAACGTCATCAGGAGATGAATGCCCCGTTCAGCCGGACCCGGCCGGTGGCGTCGCCGTCGGCCGCCGCCCTCACAGCGACGCCGATCAGTTTGTTGCTGGTCGCGGTCTTGGTGATTACCTTCGTCGTGTTGTTCCAGTAGATCAAGGCACCCTGCGACCAGCCGGTGCTCGCGCCGGCCTCTCGGGTCAGATCGAAGACGCCCGCCACCTGGAACTCGCCTTCCTCGCCGCTCGCCACATCGGTTGCGGCCACGCCGAAGATGGAGCCCACCAGTGCGCCGCCGCCCGAACTCACCGCATACGGCGCGGTGAGCGTCAGCGTTTCACCGTTCTGCACGTAGTTCCTCATGTTCAATCCTCCTAAGCACCCACATTCTTTTGGAGCCCGCGCCAGTCAATCGCCTTGGCCCCGAAGTCGAGCCGCGCTTTGATCTCCACCCCATCGACGTCGAAGCCTTGGCGCGTCTCGATGTACACGCCGTCCTGGCCCTCGAGGTAGGCGTATTCGATCGTGTCGATCTGATCCGGCGAGGCGAACAGATACCAGGCCGTCGTGCTCGCCGCATCCAACCGTGGCTCGGCAATCGGCGTCAGAGCCCGGATGTAATCCGGCACGAGATCGGCCGATTTCGCCGGGGCCAGGTTCGGCGCGATCATCTGGAAGGCCGCCAATTGCAGCGCCACCGGCACCACCAGATAGCGCGGCTGCACGTTCAGCACGGTGATGCCATCGAGTCCCTTCTGTTTGGCCATCGCAGCCATGGCCGCGCCCAGGCCCGTCAGGGCCAGCGCGCTGCCTGCGCCCGTGTTGAGATTCGCGTGGTTCGCATGAAACAGCGCCACGCCGTCACCCATCGCCGGGTTCGAGGTGATGATGCCCCACACCGTATCGCTTTCCAGTGTCGCCGCCGCCACGCCGAAACCGGCGGGGATGCGCGTGAAGGCGCTCAGATCGTCGTTGATGATCGTCTGGCGGGTGATCGAGACGATGCGGCCATAGGTGGCGAGCTTGTAGGTCTCCTTCGATTCGGCGATCGAGCCGTGGGTGAACTCGCCCTTCTCGTTGACCTTCATCAAGCTCGGCGCTTCGCCCAACTGCACGGCGTTGATGTTCTTGAAGTCCACGGCCGAGCGCCGGCGCGAGAACGGCAGGAAGGTGCGCGGGTAGGCTTCATAGGCCTGCCGCAAGGTCTTGTTGGCTACGTCGGCAAGGATCGACGGGAAGTCGGAGGTCGACAGGGCGAGTTTGGCGATCTCGTGGCGCGGCAGCCGCTTGGTGCGCGTGCCGGCGGTTTCGAGGCACTCCTTCGCCAGATCGAGCAGCGTCTGCCCGGCCCAGTCGCGCCCGAGATCGTCCTTCAGGGGGAAGACCGCTGGATCGTAACGGTGCAACAGCGCCGCCATGATCCCGGCGCGGCGGGTCTCGGTCTGATCGCGCGTGACCACCGCAGCCGCGCTGCGGATCGTCGGCTCCTCGCCCCGCGTGGCCGCATCATCGAGTGCCACTTTGCGGAACTCTTAAT
>Ga0209608_1002040_pt1 | contig 15022 bp, 12 predicted proteins | sample AD_UKC130_MetaG_FD_184428 | JGI IMG/M metagenome (GOLD analysis project Ga0209608, IMG submission 184428) | Active sludge microbial communities of municipal wastewater-treating anaerobic digesters from Canada - AD_UKC130_MetaG (SPAdes) (version 2) | ecosystem: Engineered > Bioreactor > Anaerobic... | reverse complement strand
GCATCATACTGGTCCACCAAGAAATTCGTAACCTTGAACTCATACGGGTGGACAACGTCCTCTGAATCATGCACTGTCACCGCAGCAAATCTGCAAAAGTGCTCTTTTTCAAAATCATGAAGTGAATCAATTATGTGGTTCAGGTTTTGCGCTTTTGAAGTGGGACCGGGTTTTGGATTTATGACCACTTGGACATTTTCATACTTTTGCGCCAGTTTTTCAGCCACTTCAATGGTCGCGGGATCATTCGGGTAAACACCTAAAAACACACGGTACATGGATCTGGGATAATGAACCGTGGCTATCATGTGGTCGATTACTTGCCCAAGGACATTCTCTTCATGCCAAGCAGCTATCACAATTGCCAATAACTTAGGAGGTAAATCGTCCAACATTGCAATGGGTAATCTTTCTTCCTTTCTTTGACGTCTAACAGTAAAGTGATATCCAATATCCCAAATAACGTCGTCAATATTGAGAAGTATCATGCAGATGGCCACTATTAGACCAATTACATAAACTGTCGTACTCATTCTTTATCCTCTTTTCATCCACAAGATTGGCAACTAAGCATGAACTTCTGTTTTCTTAACCCTTTAACATTTTCACGCAAATATATGCCATTGATATTTATAACCATACATTCACATTTTAACATTAAGATAAGTGAAAATCTACGCTCAAACTCGAGAACCATGATTTAACAAAACAATTAATCTTTTTCTTAGAAGAAACTGCTCTCCAGCTGCATATGAAACCACAAAAACACGAAAAGTGAGTAGCCGCCAAGAATTATCCGCATTGAGCGTGTGATTCTGGGACTATCATTAAGCTGCGAGGTGAAGTCGAATGAAAGCTGCCCTTGTAGTGAACTGTGTAACTGCCAACACGGATATGAACTTTGCAAGAATGCTAAGTTGTATTGAAGAATGCGCAAAGAACGGCGCTCAACTAATAGTTTTTGGCGACTGGGCTTATCAAAATACTTTACGTGGAGCTGTGAGCGGTTCCTTCTACTGATCAGCGACAGCGAAGTACCATGTAAATCTCCGTTTCCTACTACCGTGCTTCACCTCAATCAACTATATGCCTCAACAATACTAGCCAAAAGTGCCATAATGTGTATGAGCGCCATTAGGTTTATGCATAAGCTTACAAAGAGAAGGTGAAAGCGTTGACAGAAAGAAGCTATGGGTACATAGTGCTAATTACGTTGATCGTCTTTTTGGCTTTGGGTGCTGCCAGTTCTATCTTGCAGAACCTTTTTGCAGATAGAATGGCTCAAGGCTATTTAATGGAATACTGTTTGTCCACGGCAATTGTCCAGGTGGTTCTTTCTTTGCTTGTCATATGGATCATGAAAAGGAATCACTTGTTTTACAAAGATGAGTTCACCACTAAGGGTTTGTGGAAAGGGCTTAAACTCGGCTGGCTTGCTTACATATTTGCTGCACTATTGTTTACCCTAAACTACATGGGACAAGACAGAACATTATTCGTCAGTCCAAACCCGTTGCATGTGCTCATAGTGCTTTTCTCAGCACTGACCACAGGTTTTCTTGAGGAAATACTGGTTCGTGGATTTGTGCTAAACGCCATAAACGTGAAACTACTTGGAGTTAAAGATGGAACCAAGAAAGCCATGCTGTGGTCTTCAGCCATTTTTGCATTGGCACATTTTTTCAACCTTGTGATGAACCCAAACTTCCTGCCAGTCTTTGCTAACGTCATACAAGCATTCATGCTTGGTTTGTACTTAGCTGCCATATATGTTCTTAGTGAAAACCTATTAGCTCCTTCCATCATCCATGGGCTCATAGATTTTGCATCCTTCATTTTCTACGCTATTCTTTCGCCTGAAGCACTTTCAAAAATGATGAGCGGGACACAAACAGCAGTGAGTAGCAGCCAAATTTTTGTAACGTTTCTTGTCCAAATTGCGATAACCGTGCCATTCCTCATAGCGGCCCTGCTTATGATGAGAAACGTGGAGCAGAAAGTGCCTGGGGAAGCAGCTTAGATTTACCTAAGAAAGCTTTAAAGGGGGAGAATCAATCACATGAATATGAAAAAGATTGCGCCGTTTGAAAAGCATGCAAAGGAATACGACGCCTGGTTTGATGAGAACGAGCTCGTGTACCTCAGTGAACTGGAAGCTGTAAAGAGCATGCTGCCTGACAGTGGCACGGGCATTGAAATTGGTGTGGGTACTGGTAGGTTTGCAGCGCCCTTAGGCATAAAACTGGGACTGGAACCGTCCAAAAGCATGGCTTCCTTGGCTCGCAAGCGTGGTATTGAGGTTGTGGAAGGCATGGCTGAGTCGCTTCCTTTCGAAGACAGTTCCTTTGATTTTGTTCTGATGGTAACGGTCATATGCTTCCTCGACGACGTAGGAAAAGCGCTGAGCGAGGCGTACAGAGTATTAAAACCTGGAGGGTGCATTATCATAGCCTTCATCGATAAAAACAGCCCCATTGGCAAAATGTATGAGCATCGCAAAAATGAGGATGTATTTTACAAGGAAGCCACCTTTTACTCCGTGGACGAAGTCAGCGACCTATTGCAGCAAGCAGGTTTTAAGAACCTCTCCTTCTGCCAGACAGTGTTCCAAGATACCGCAGAGGGCGAGCAAGTGGAAAAACCGGAGCCTGGTTACGGCAAAGGATCATTTGTCGTTGTAAGAGCAGAAAAGACTACTCAAGCTTGAAAAGATACTGTTTGTGTTGGACAATAAAAGCATAATTGGTTTGCATATTCGGAGGTGACAATAGTGGAATACAGGGGCATTGCCATGACTATTGCCGGTAGCGATTCGGGCGGGGGTGCAGGCATTGAAGCTGATTTGGCCACGTTTCTGCATCTTAAAGTGTTTGGAACCGTAGCTGTGACTGCCGTAACCGCACAGAACAGCACAGGCGTACACAGCGTATTCGATGTCCCACCGAACGAGATAAGAGCCCAGATAGACGCTGTTCTGGGAGATTTTCCCGTAGGTGCTGTTAAAACTGGGATGCTTTCCAGAGAGGAAACCATTGTGGAAGTGGCAAAAGCTTTGAGGGATTACCATGTAGAAGAAATCGTTGTTGACCCAGTAATGGTCGCTCAAAGCGGAGACCCACTGATTTTAGGAAACGCGGTGACAGCACTTAAAGAAGAGTTACTCCCATTAGCTTATATTGTGACACCCAATATCCCAGAAGCAGAAAAGTTAAGTGGGACTACGATTAAGTCCTCAAAGGATATGAAGAGAGCGGCTGAGGTTATATGTAAACTGGGACCCGTAGGTGTGCTTGTGAAAGGAGGGCATTTGGAGGAGCCGACATTAGTCGATTTATTCTATTACAAAGGTGAATTTCATATGTTTAGCCATGAAAGGATAGATACGCGTGATCATCACGGTACTGGGTGCACTTTGTCTGCCGCTATAGCTGCTGAACTCGCAGCTGGTACAGAAACAGTAGAAGCTGTTAAAAGAGCCATTGATTACACCCGGCTTGGAATCGAACATCGGTTCAAAGGAGGAAAAGGTTACGGTTGTGTTGGTCACGTCTTCGACGTTGACTGGTTGAAATGAAAAACGCAATTGTGGCAAAAAAGGAGGAAAACCATGAAGCACATAAGCAATTTGGATGTTCGGAACATACTGGAAAAAGTAGTTTCGACAAAACCTCTTATTTATCACATGACAAATATGGTAGCAATGGAAGAGCAGGCACACCTTTCATTGGCCATAGGAGCTTCCCCAGTTATGTCTTTATTCCCTGAAGAAGCCGCACAAATGGTGACCATAGCTAATGCCATTTTGATAAACATTGGGACCCCTTCCAAAGAAGCCAATGAAACCATGTTGATTGCAGCCAGGACAGCACGAAACTTAGGTAAACCAGCAATTTTAGACCCAGTAGGTTATGGAGCAACAAAAGCACGAATAGACTTTGTTGAAACACTACTTGAGACGGGAGCTTTCACCATTATTAAAGGAAATGGCCCTGAAATCTCCTTGCTTGCAGGTGAACGTGCAGAAGTTCGGGGAGTAGATTCTGTAGGCTCACCACTCGCAGCTATCGCGGCAAGAAAGGTAGCAGCGAGATATAACTGCGTTGCAGCGGCTACAGGCCCTGTAGATTATGTTTCAGATGGTACAAAAGTATATGGCCTTGAAAGCGGTCATGAATGGCTTACAAAAGTATCTGGTTCGGGTTGCTGGGTTGGTACACTAATGGCGGCATGCGCATCGGTGGTAGATCCCCTGCCAGCCGCTATGGCAGCGCTCTCTATAATGGGAGCTGCATCAGAAGAAGCCGCCAAACGTTCCAAAGGTCCTGGAACTTTTCGCATTAACATGTTCGACGTAGTTTATGAGATAACATCCAAGCCGCATAACTTCAAATTCTCAGAGTGGAAAACACTTGAGGAGGAATAAAGAAAAATGATTACTAAAGAGCAGCTAACAGAAAAATTGAAGCTGTATGTCATACTGGACAGGAAGTTGGGTAACGGTGTATCTTTGCCTGATCAAGCGCACTTGGCCATAGCAGGAGGTGCCACTGCCATACAACTACGCGACAAAGAGATGACTTCTCGCGATTACTACGAAATGGCTCTTACCATAGGAGAAATCTGCAAAGAAAACAACGTACTCTTTATTGTAAATGACCGTCTGGACATCGCTTTAGCCGCAGAAGCAGACGGAGTTCATTTAGGTCAAGAAGACCTTCCCCTGCAGGCAGCTAAGAAACTAGTCCCACCATCCTTCATCATTGGTATCTCTGCAACTAACGTTGAAGAGGCTAAGGAAGCTGAAAATGGAGGTGCAGATTATCTCGGTGTAGGAGATGTATTCGGTACCGGTAGCAAGGCAAATGCAAAAACTATTGGAGTGGACATGCTCAGGCAAATATGCGCAGCTACTTCCATACCTTGCGTAGCCATAGGTGGCGTTAACAAAGAAAACGTTCGCATAGCCTTGGACAGCGGAGCAGTGGGTGTTGCAGTGATTTCAGCAGTAGTTTCTCAAAAAGACATCACCAAAGCAGCTAAAGAGTTAAGAGCCTTAATACCGTAAAATAAGTATGCACGAGGTCGCTGCACTGCTGAAAAGAGTTAGACGTCCATGACCATACGTCGTGGATGCATTCAGACAATGGACTTTGTAATTCATGTGGGGATCTCACCATGGGAGGTATTGCTTTATGTTTGAGAACATAAGGAAAAGAGACGGTCGTATTGCACCTTTTGATGCAGAAAGAATAACAAGTGCCATAGCTAAAGCCGGACAAGCCACAGGCGAGTTTGACAGAGAAACAGCAAAAAAGCTAACAATAAAAGTGCTCAGCTTAGCACAGGAAATCATCAAGGATGATATCCCTTCAGTGGAACAAATACAAGACATTGTGGAAGAGGTGCTCATAACTTCACCCTATCTAAAAACGGCTAAAGCTTACATCGTTTACAGGGAAGAGCATGCCAGAATAAGAGAAATCGTCTCCAAGGCGAACTCCGACTTAGTGGACCAGTACCTTAACCGCCTGGATTGGCAGGTAAATGAAAACAGCAATATGTCATTCTCCTTACAGGGATTAAACAACTACATCTCATCAGAGATTAGCAAGATTTACTGGCTAAACCGCATCTATCCCAAGGAAATCAGGCAAGCGCACCTAAATGGAGATTTTCACATACATGATCTGGGCACTCTCTCCGTTTACTGCGTAGGATGGGACTTAATCGACCTACTTCGTTATGGATTCAAGGGCGCTGACTCAGGTAAAGTGGAAAGCAAGCCCGCTAAGCATTTTCGCAGTGCCCTAGGGCAAGTGGTCAATTTCTTCTACACCTTGCAGGGTGAAGCTGCTGGCGCTCAAGCCTTTTCCAACTTCGACACGCTGCTGGCACCCTTTATCAGATACGATGGCCTTTCTTACAAAGACGTAAAACAAGCCATGCAGGAGTTCCTTTTCAACGTCAACGTGCCCACACGTGTTGGCTTTCAAACGCCCTTCACAAACATTACTCTGGATCTGACGCCTCCAAAACACTTGGCAAATCAACCCGTGGTCATTGGCGGTGAGTTTCAAGATGCCGTTTACGGTGACTTCCAAAAAGAGATGGACATGCTTAACAAAGCTTTCTTGGAAGTCATGTTGGAGGGTGATGCCAAAGGAAGACCTTTCACATTCCCCATTCCCACCTACAACATCACTAAGGACTTTGACTGGGACAATGAGAACATGGAACTTCTGTGGGAGATCACTGCAAAGTACGGTATACCCTATTTCTCCAATTTCATCAACTCCGATATGAAGCCTGAAGATGTGAGATCCATGTGCTGCCGACTACGTATTAATACGCAGAAGCTGGAAAGAAAAGGCGGAGGGTTGTTCGGAGCCAACCCAAAAACAGGAAGCATAGGCGTAGTCACCATAAATCTGCCCAGATTGGGATATTTGTGCCACAGCGAAGAGGAGTTTCTTGAAGCTTTGGCAAAGATGATGGACTTAGCCAAGAACAGCTTGGAAATAAAGAGAAAGGTGCTAGAGCGGTTCACAGAGCAGGGACTTTATCCTTATACAAAGTTCTACTTAAAGGATATTAAAAATACGTTCGGTGGTTACTGGAAAAACCACTTCTCCACCATCGGCCTCATTGGTATGAATGAAGCATGCTTAAACCTACTTGGAACAGACATTGGGACCGAAAAGGGACAGCGTTTTGCTAAGAAAGTGCTGGACTTTATGAGAGACAGACTTATACAATACCAGGAGGAAACATCGAATAATTACAATCTGGAAGCCACACCGGCAGAAGGTACCTCTTACCGATTAGCAAAAATTGACAAGGAAAAATACCCGGATATTATCTGTGCTAATGAGCCACAGTGGAAGGAAGGCGCAGAGCCATTCTACACCAATTCCACGCAGTTGCCTGTTAATTACACTGATGACATATTTGAAGCATTGGATTTGCAAGATGAATTGCAGACAAAATACACCGGCGGAACTGTAATGCACTTATTTGTGGGAGAACGAATATCTGATCCAAGTGTGGTTAAAGTACTAGTAAAAAGAATCTGTGAACAGTACCGATTGCCTTATTTCACCATCACGCCCACATTTAGCATATGTCCTAATCATGGCTATCTTTCTGGCGAGCACCACCAATGTCCTGAATGCGGTGCTGAAGCTGAAGTTTACTCAAGGGTTGTAGGCTATTTACGCCCTGTAAAACAGTGGAATAACGGAAAAAAGGAAGAATTCAAAATGCGGAAAGTTTTCAAAGTGTGAAAAGACCAGCCAATGGATAATCAGATGGTCATCGGTGGCATACAGCGGTTCTCTTTGATTGATTATCCTGGGAAGATCAGCGCCATCATCTTTACAAGAGGGTGTAACTTTCGCTGCCCGTATTGCCACAATCCGGAGCTTGTAGACCCTAACCGTTACGTTGATGCGCTGGAGGAAAAACAGCTCTGGGAATTCCTTCGAAGAAGACAAGAAAAGTTGGACGCTGTGGTTATTACGGGTGGCGAGCCCACCCTTCATGATGGCCTTGAGCTGTTCATTGATAAGATTAAAACTATGGGATTTCTTGTGAAGCTAGATACCAATGGCAGTAATCCCGGAGTTCTTAAGAACTTGCTAAGCGAAAACCTGTTGGATTACGTTGCCATGGACATAAAAGCACCTTTAGAAAAGTACTCAGAGGTGGCAAGGATACCAGTAGCTGTGGAAAACATTGAGGAAAGCATAATGCTAACAAGAGAATCCCATGTGAGTCATGAATTTCGCACCACGGTAGCAAAGAACATGCTTTCAGAAGATGACGTACTCAACATTGCAAGAATGCTGCAAGGCGAGAAACTTTACGTCCTGCAACGTTGTGTACCAACAAAAGTACTGGACCCCCATTTTTTAGCCGAGTTCGTCCCCTACACCCGTGAGGAACTCCAGAGCTTGGCCCAACTAGCCCAAAGTTACGTGGAAAAGTGCCTTGTACGCTAACATAAAAGTTAACAGGGCGTTAACTGCTAACCGTGGAAAAGTTTTCTCTTAAAGCATACACATACCACTGAGTCCAGCATTTTATTACATTAGTAACTTTATCTGCTTAGTAAAACAGGGTATCCTATTTGTGACGTCACTCATGGCAGCAATGCTAATATGGTGCATGAAGTAACTACTTGGGCATGTCCCTAAAGAAAGAACAGGAGGAGCATGTAATTGATCGAACTTTTAGGAGTAACAAAAGTTTACAGAGGCGGTGTGAAAGCCGTTGAGAATCTAAATCTGACAGTGCAGTCCGGAGAACTCTTTGGCTTTATTGGGCCCAATGGCGCTGGCAAGTCTACTACTATTAAGTTGATGGTCGGCCTGTTAGAACCTACTGCTGGGTCTATCAAGATTGACGGTTATGATATACGCACCCAACCATTGGAAGTGAAAAAGTCCATTGCATACGTGCCTGACAGTCCTGACATATATGAAAAACTAACTGGCATTGAATACTTGAATTTCATAGCTGATGTGTACGATGTACCATCGCGCCTACGCCAAGAACGTCTTAACTATTTGTTAGATGCTTTTGACATGACTAATGCCATAGGTGGACTCATAGAAGGCTATTCACACGGCATGCGGCAAAAAACCGTACTCATCGGTGCACTTCTACACAACCCTTCAGTGTGGATCTTGGACGAACCCATGGTAGGCTTAGATCCGCGCTCGGCTTTTCAACTTAAGAAGATGATGAGAGAACACTGCGATCAGGGGCACACGGTATTTTTCTCTACGCACGTACTGGAAGTAGCAGAAAAGCTTTGCGACCGCATAGGTATCATTGACAGGGGTCGCTTAGTCGCCTGTGGTACGCTTGATGAGCTGCGTCATGGACAGCGCAGCGAGTCGTTAGAAGAGCTATTCCTGCAGTTGACTGATGAAGAAACAGTGGAGGGTGCGCAAAGTGAACAACAGTAGAGCATTCCTCTCATTAATCAAAACCCAGTTAAAAGTGCAGTTCAATTTGTCTGCCCTCAGATACAAAATTGCCGTGGATAAACGCACCCTGTGGCAGACACTTTTCGCAGTCTTAATCATGCTTTTTTTGCTGTTCCTTTTCTTGGGCTTCTTTAGTACCGCTTTCAACGTAGTCATAAAGGCAGGTTTTATGGTTGGACAGCCTGAGCTCGTGTTGGTGGTAGCAATGCTTTCTGCTCAGCTGCTTGGGTTGGTCACAGGCATCTTTACCTTGATGAGCACTTTCTACTATTCTAAAGACTTGCCCATGCTTATTGTGATGCCATTCAAACCTTGGCAGATAATTGCAGTAAAGCTATTGGTCACACAGATCACCTTATACAGTCTTCTTGTTCCTCTTTTGGTAGCAGGCATAGGGCTCTACGCTCACTATGTACAGGTAGGTGCGATGTATTGGATAGTTGCTACCATTGTAATGCTGACGTCTCCCCTTCTTCCACTTTCCATAGCAGCATTTATTGTTGTCGTCTTGATGCGTTTTGTGAATCTGACAAAGAACAGAACCATATTCACTGTCCTTGGCTCCCTTGTTGGCGCTGCTATTGGCATCGGTATTCAAGTGTTTTCGCAGCGCTTGACCACCATGGGCAATGTACCTGAGATCCTTTCAGAGCAGGTAAACCTGCTAAAAGCTGTTAGTGCCGCATTTCCACCTTCGCTATGGGGTGCAAAAGCCATTGCATTACCTAACGTACAGGGGCTACTGTACCTTCTACTTTTTCTTGGTGTGTCATTTGCTGCTTTTATTTGTATGCTTGCCATATCACAGCAGGTGTTTTACAAGGCTGCCATCGCCGGTATGGAATCAACTGCACCTCAGAAGACACTAACACGCAAGGAAATCTCTAAAGCCACTAACACAACAAGAACCCACACCATGGCGCTTTTTTCTAAAGAATGGAAACTTTTCTGGCGAACGCCACTTTTCTTAAGTAATGCTTTGACCCCTTTCATAATCTTTTTTATTGCAGTGTTTTTGCCCATGATCACATCTTCTAGCGGAGGGCAAAGCGTGAGCGACTTAAGCCAGTTACTAAACGTCCCCAATGGCGGTCTCATAATGAACCTCATGTTGGCCGGTATTCTGTTAATGAGCATCGCTATGAACCCCGTTAGTTACACAGCGTTTAGCAGAGAAGGACGCACTTACTGGATGTCTTTAACCATACCCGTGAAAAGAACAGAACAAGTAAATGCAAAACTTCTCAGCTGCGTTGCCATTGAGACTGTTTTTGCAACACTGATAACCGTCGCTTTCTCCCTACTATTTCGCAGGTCGCTGTCGGACATAGTTACGGTGATTGCATTGCTTGTTCCTGCCATGATTGCTCCCATCTGTGTAAACATGGCACTAGACGCTTTAATGCCTAAACTCGACTGGGTAACACCACAACAACTCTTCAAACGTGGAATCTTTACAATATTGTTTTTCCTTTTATCTCTTATCCCAGTGGGTATCATGGGGGCAACTGCCGTCTTCCTTCTAAACAAACAAGTGAGTGCTAACCTTATTTATGTAAGCATAATTTGTTTATCCGTAGTGATTGCAGCAGTCACCTATGAACTACTGCTCACGGCTTCCAAGAACTTTTACAAAGTGCAGGAGTAAATGAGTTGCATTTACTTCGTGCGGGTGTTATACTACGACAAATTGAATGTGGGTGAATGAAGTGGACAACAAGTTAGGCAAGAGTACAATGGACTTCTTCTGTTTTTTTAGCATGTCTATGATAATGTGCACCAACGCCCCGGGAGGTGCTCCGGGCGTGTAGTGCATAACACATGCGCTCGGAGGTACCCGAAGGGGCGTTCTCTATTTATTTTTGAGAACGCCCTTTTTTTATTTGGTCGTGGCAAGAACTTACCTCTGAGCACGAACAAACCAGAAGCAGCATGGCGAAAGGAGGAAAAACAGTGGCAGAAGTTTTTGTACCAGAAAAGGTAAGCTGTATGCCTGACAAAAGAATATTCCTGGCACGAGCCGGAGCACGTTACAACTTTCTTGTCAAGGAGACAGACTTCCTGGAACGGGCAAACAAGTTGTTTTTGGAAGGCTTTTCCCACATCGATCCCGTGATTTATCACATAACCAGTGATGCAAACGCGCTACCACCACAGCTCTTACCCAGCATCTTTCAAGGGGTAAAACGAGTAACCGTTTTTATTTCTACGCTTGGGGAAGAAATCGACAACTTAATCAGTTCATACCTGAATCAAGGCAAAACTTTTGATGCATTCTTGTTGGATGCCTGGGCATCTGAATCACTGGAAGTCATGAACGAAAGCTTTGATAAGGAACTGCGCCAGCAATTTGGCGAAGGCACTATGAGGTTCTCTCCCGGTTACGGGGACGTGGACATTCGCATGAACCACTACATCGTGAAGGAGCTGATCAAAATGGAAAAGGTGAAAGTACTAAGCAGTGGTGAAATGGTACCACGAAAAACGACTACCTGCATGATTGGGTGGTACCGATGAACAGAAAAACATTCTCAGAAGTAATAAGCGAACGGGTTTTGTTCCTTGATGGTGCATATGGTACGGAGTTTTTCAAAAAAGGTCATAAGGGGTTGGTGGAACTACTCAACATAACCACTCCGAACGACGTTGAAGAACTTCAGAAAGCATATGCTGAAGCAGGAGCTGACATCATTCTCACCAATACGTTCAGTGCAAACCGACTAAAACTGAGATCCATAGGCTTGGAAGAACACTTCACACAGATAAATGAAAGCGCTGTGAAAATTGCGCGTTATGCCGCTCCGGGCAAACTAATATTTGGCGATATGTCATCCACAGGAATGTTCATAAAGCCTTTGGGTGACTTGGAATTTGAGGAAGCATATAAAGTCTTCGAAGAACAAGCCACAGTACTCATTGACGCTGGTGTAGACGGCATCATTGTTGAAACTATGTCCGACCTAAAAGAACTAAAAGCAGCCATATTGGCTGTGCGTCATGTGTCAACGGACATACCACTCATCGCTCACATGACCTTCGAAGCTGATGGTGTCAGTGTTACAGGAACTTCAGTGGAGATTTTCGCCACTTTGATGAACGATTTGGATGTGGACGTCGTTGGTATGAACTGCACTTTGGAGCCAAAAGAGATGCTCCACGTCTTCATGAGATTGGCAGAATACTGTAACAAACCTCTTTGTGTGGAACCAAACGCGGGCAGACCCGTGTTCAGAAATGGCGCACTGACGTATGAAACCACACCAGAAGAGTTTGCAGTATACATGGCAGATTTTGTGGAATTAGGAGCAAACTTGGTAGGTGGTTGCTGTGGTACTGGTCCAGATCATATTGCTCTCATGACCAAGTATCTTGGCAAACAAAAACCACGCCAAAGAACTGTAAGAAATGACCAATTTTTGTCATCACGCACTTTGATAAAGCCAGTGGAACCATTCTTGGTCATAGGTGAACGCATAAACGCCAGCGGACGTAAAAGACTGCAGAAAGGGTTCCAAGAGATGGATTTCACGGAGATGCTCAACCTGGCAAGCCAGCAAGAAGAAGAGGGCTCCACCGTTATTGATGTGAACTTTGGTATTGAAAAACTGCTCACCCACGAACATTTCATACAAGCCATACTGGAACTGGATAAGATTTCTTCTTTACCGCTTTCGTTGGACATACAAAACGCTGTGTTCTTGGAAACTGCCTTGCGCGAATACGCAGGTAGACCCCTTCTAAACTCAGCCCTGGCAAGGGAAGAACACCTCAATCAGCGACTGGCTCTCTTAAAGAAGTATGGGGGTATGCTCATCGTACTCACCATGGAGAAAGATATCCCACAAACTGCACAGGAACGCTTAAGTGTGGCAAAGAAAGCTGTAGAAATCATTAAAGCTAACGGTGTTGACCTAAAAAGGGTGTTTTTTGATCCATTAGTTTTGCCATTAGGTGCTGGCAGTGACTACCATGTAACACTAAATACCATTAAATTGCTCACGGAATCTGGCTTACAAACTTCCATAGGGCTGTCCAATTTAAGCTTTGGTATGCCAAATAGGGAAAGTATTAATGCCGCTTTCCTAGGGCTAAGTGTGGAAAACGGACTCAGCGCCGCCATATTGAACACCAAAGAAGCCACCACCATGAGCGTTCTACGCGGATCATTGACGCTGAAAGGAAAACACCTTATTAGAACACAAACGGTCATTGATGATGAGCTAGTAAACCTCATAATAAAGGGACAAAAGGACCTTTTGCTGGAGTTTACCAAGGAACAGTTAAAGGAACATGATCCACTTTATGTGAGTCAACACATTCTGGCTGAAGCCATGCAAAAAGTAGGCGATCTTTATGCAAAAGGCATCATTTACCTACCACACCTCATATTAGCAGCAGAAACAGTACAACCATGTTTCGATTACCTGAACAGCTTGCTGGGAGAAGCACAGGTAAAACTGGGCAAAGTGCTCCTTGCCACAGTTCAGGGAGATATCCATGACATTGGAAAGAAAATAGTTGCCACCGTACTAAGGAGTGGTGGGTTTGACGTTTATGATGTGGGCAAGGATGTCCCCGCTTCCAACATTCTTGAAGCTTGCCGAGAATACAGACCTGACATTGTCGGCCTGTCAGCTATGATGACCACCACTGTGTCACAGGTAAAAGAGGTGACAGATCTCCTCATAGCAAACAACATAAGCGCTTTTGTCATAGCAGGGGGAGCTTCCATGAACAAAGACTTGGCAAATGATTTCGGTGTGCAATACGCAAAAGATGCCATGCAAGCGCTGCAAATTTGCAAAGCCTTCATGGGAAAAAGAGGTGGCAATGAGCCATGAAAAGCGTTGTCCTTAAATTTGGCGGTTCCACGTTGAGAACTGGGGATGACTTAGAAAAGATTGAAAACATACTGAGGCTCCGTCAAACACCTTTTGTACTGGTGGTATCCGCTGTTAGCGGTGTAACTAACATGCTTACCGAGGCACTTGAAAACCTGCCTAACTTGAACGTAGACGGTTTTCTTGATAACTTGGAGCGTATTTATCAGGCTTTCTTGCAAGAGCCCTCTTCAGAGCTACGCCAACGAGTTTTTGCCATAAAGGACTTCCTTAGAGGCGCTCAGCTCATAGGTGAAGCCCCTCCGTTCGTTTACGATTATGTTCTCAGTCACGGAGAACGCTGCTCTTCCCTGCTATTAACCACTTATTTGAACAACCATGGCATGACCTGCAACGAAATGCTTCCAGAACAGTTCGGCCTCATAACCGATGGCATTTACGGGAATGCCTCGGTGGACTTAGGTCAAACAGAAGCACACGTGAAGGAGTATTTTATTAAAGAGGACCAAAGTTATGTGGTACCTGGATTCTACGGTGTTTGTGATGGCAAGGTAACCGTACTGGGTAGAGGGGGTAGTGATTACACAGCAACTTCACTCGCTTATTGCTTAAATGCTGAAAGGGTTGAGCTTTATAAGGACGTTCCTGGTTTTATGAGCTGTGATCCCAAATTTGTCAAAGATGCAAAGCCCATAAGGGAACTTAGTTACGCTGAAGCCGCGGAGCTTTCGTACTTTGGAGCCAAAATCCTTCACCATTCTGCTATTGAGCCCGCCAGCAAACGGCACATTCCCGTTCACATTTACAACATGAACGCATTCAATCCGCAGGGAACATCCGATACGATTATCTGTGCTGATTCTTGCATAACCCACAGTGTGGTAAAAAGCATTTCTTTCACAGACGATGTAGTCGTAATCCAGTTTGCTGGAGAAAACGTTGGAAGAGTACCAGGCATCTTAGGTACCATTGCTTCCACTTTTGGCAATGCAAACATAAACATAAAGTCCGTAATAACCTCGCAAACCAGCATAAACGTGTTGATTTCCAAACAAGACGTGGATAAATGCAAGAAAGTGATGGAGCACATGGATATTCCACATGTGGACAACATTCTCTACAGAACAGACATCTCTCTCATTGCAGCTGTGGGTGACGGCTTGCTCAAAAGACACAGTGTGGCAGCAC
>Ga0209608_1002038_pt1 | contig 15028 bp, 14 predicted proteins | sample AD_UKC130_MetaG_FD_184428 | JGI IMG/M metagenome (GOLD analysis project Ga0209608, IMG submission 184428) | Active sludge microbial communities of municipal wastewater-treating anaerobic digesters from Canada - AD_UKC130_MetaG (SPAdes) (version 2) | ecosystem: Engineered > Bioreactor > Anaerobic... | reverse complement strand
ATCACAACGGTATTTCTCCGCAAAAAAATAGTGGCAGAATCGAAAATGCTCTAAATACATATGGGCTGTTTCCGCAAATTCCGGCAGCCATTTGGTCCGTTGCACTTCTTTTTCTGCGAGTTCAATGAGTTTTTCGATCTTTTGCAAGTATCGTCGTTGAAGCAGAGAGTCTTTGAACATGGAGATGAGTGTAGGCGAGAGACTCATAGTGATGCGGAACGGGATACCGTCAGCGACTAAGTGTTGATAAGTTTTGAGTAACGGAATATATGTTTCGGTAATCGCTTCAAAAAACCAATCTTCTTCTAAAAAATCCGGAAATTCCGGATGTCGCACAAAAGGGAGATGGGCATGCAGAACAAGGGCTAAATACCCCTTTTCCATGGTTGAACACTCCTTATTTGGTTTCTTTGGTCACGATGGGCGTAATCGTGATCGTGTCAATACCATCTGCGGATTGGGCAACGACCGGAATACGTTGACATCCGTCCGGTAAAGCGAAGCGTAACGTAAATGTACCGTCCGGACGGAGTTGAATGGGTTCTCCCTGAATCGTTATATTTGCATTGGGTTCGGTGGCTCCATAAATGATCAATTCGGTGTTAAGAGCTAGCCAGAATTGGCGTTCCCGAGGTTCGTATTTAACCGGACTGGATAAGCTGCTGACTGTACCGGAACTCATCTCCTGTTCCAGTCGATGGATTAAAGACTCCACCAATTCGATGGAACTGTTTCCGTCGCCTAAGCCAGCCAGGCGGTATAGACGTTTGAAATTCTCTTCGATGAGCATCCATTCTTCGTCGATCACATCGGATACGTTGTCCCGCGGAGTCGTTACTGCATTGGAACGGGCAATAGTAAAGAACGTTCCGTCCGGTTGAATAAAACCCAGATCAACACAGAAGGAACGGTTTGGTTTACCGACATTGATATACCAACTGTTCGTATTATTATTTACTGTGACATCAAAAAAATAATTACTGTTGGAACCATCAAACGAAATATCGGTAATATCATACACGCGAATACATAAGGGAATATGATAAAAACCACCGAAACGTTGTGACAATTTGTTCTTTGTTTCGGTATTGATATCCCAGTATGCATAAAGCCAATAAGGATCACGTACCATCAGTGCAATCCGGGTTTCATTGTATGAAGAAGGAATATCCAATTCGCCTTCGCCGTAAGTAGCGACCTTGGTCAGGTGTTCTGGTATCGGTGGTTGTTTATATAAGGAATGATCTCCATTTAACGACTGATCCAGGTGATGGGATATTATTGGCGCATCTTCGGGATTGGCGGCAAATGGGGGATCGAGTAGCATGATGTGTTCAATCAGCTCTTCCTTGGTCAATTTGGAAGTTCCTTTTACACCCAATGATTTGGCGATTTCGGTCAGATCCTTTTTTGATTTATTCGCCAACTCCTCTCGGGTCATTGTTATCCCCTTTCTGTTCCAGATAATTTAAAAAAAATTACTCTAATAATATTGCCGACTGTTTTTTCTTCTATACCCCAAATCTTTAGGTGTGGCGGTTATGGAGGGGATGTGAGAAGAATACGGCAATAATTGGAAAGCATATCTGAAGGAAAATATTCCGCATGTCTCGAATTTCTACCAAAGAGTCTGTAGAAATCACTCACGGACGTCGTCGTGGACAGGAGGTTTATCCGATGATCCGATTCGCCCGCTGGTACATAGTGTTAGCATTGTTAGTTTTTTCTATTCAAGCTTTTGCCGGTTTAAAAGACTATCAAATCGCTTTTGACAATAACGATTTTTTGATGGAAGGTGTATTTCAGGTTTTAGCCACGGATCTTGACGGAGACTTAAATGAGGAACTGTTGGTTGCCGGGAAGAATTACATCGGCCGGGAGCTTTTTGTGTATTTGCTCTCTGTAAAGGATGGCTATAAACCCTCGGTTCAGTGGCAAAGCCCTAATCTATTTGAAGAACGGAGTGTGATTTGGATCACTTCCGGTAAGTTCAATGATTTGGGAAAAGTATTACTAGTGATGACTAATACCCGGTTTTATCTATATCAGATGGAAGGTGAAGGGCTGAGGTTAATCGGGGAGTATCATCATCAACTGGAACCTTTGGGCGTAGCTGCCGGTGATATTGACGGTGACGGTTGGGATGAACTGTTGGTTACCCGGGTCGGCGATGTGACGTCGAAGATGTACCGGTGTTATCTTCAGGTATGGAAGTTAACGGAGAATGGTTGGCAGGCAACAACCAAGACCGATTTGTTAGGGAATATCCGCGGGTTAACAGCGGGGGATATTGATGGGGACGGTATCCACGAGATTTTTGTGGAGGAAGGATTGCGGGTAGAACCCGGTACCGTACACATGTTACGTTATAAAGACGGTAGATTTGGAGAGGTTGCAAAAGTCTCCAATGAAATCAAAGGTGCCGCTTATAGTATGAAAGTGAAAACTTTCCCTGAAGGTGTTCGCTTGATGACAGCATCACACCGTGGCAAGGTTAATTTCTTCAAGTATGAAGGCAGCAAATTGGTTAAGGATCCAGTGGAATTGTCTTTTAACAGTGAGTTAACGGACAGCGACGCAATAGATTTGGACAGTGATGGGGACTTGGAGATTGCGTTAATCGGTTATCCGCGGCGATTGATGATCCTCAATCGTTAACATGGATATTGGGAGAGGTGGAGCAGTGCCAGGACATGGGAAATATATTATAAGTGTACTTATTATATTGGTACTGATATTAACGGTTTCCTGGGTTGCTGCTGCTGAAACCGATATGGGGAGTCAACCATCTATGGCAGAGTTACGTCTGAAAGTATTGACCATGAATATCCACGGCGGCGTCAATTGGTATGGAGAATTCGATTTGGAAGGGTTAGCCCGGTTTATCGAAAGCGTCAATCCGGATTTGGTCAGCCTTCAAGAAGTGGACCGAGTCTGGTCCAGCCGGAGCCAGTTTCAGGACATCGGGGTGGAATTGGCCAACCGATTAAATATGTTTTATGCCTTTTCGTCGTCGCTGGAACGGAATCAGGGCATGTATGGAAATTTGATTTTAAGCCGTTATCCGATCATCCAGACATGGTCCGAAAAGTTGCCGGGTACTTTGGAAACTCGCAGTTATGTATTTTGTCAAGTCTTAATCGGCGGTGTCCGGGTCAATCTGCTCAATACGCACTTGGGGCTTTCGGAGACAGATCGGTTGCTTCAGGCGGATCAGGTGATTCGGTTTACGAATCAAATTAACGGGCCGTTGGTGGTAACCGGAGATTTTAATGGAACGACGGATGATCCGGCAGTGGCCAGTTTGACCAAAATCTTTCGGGATTTGCAATTGGATAGTAATTGGAGAGAACACGGGACTTTCCGTTTGAAGGACGGCAATATTGGCGGGCGGATCGACTATATCTTGGCTTCCCCGGAATTCTCTCTACATCATTTTGAAATCATCGATACTTTCCTTTCCGACCATTTGCCTTTAGTCGCCGAGCTAGGATTGTGGATTGAGCCAATCGATCTGAGTCAGCTGGACGGGGAGAAAGTGTTATTCTAAAAAAAGATTTTTTAGATGCAAATTTAGGATGAAGCCGCTATGCAAATGGGCATGGCGGTTTTTTGTTCATCTATCCGTCTGGCAATACATCCCGGTTAGGGACACCTAATTCTCATTAGTCTATAGCCATTTTCGCTATGGATTTATTTTTGCTGGAATTTTCTTGTATGGCAGATTTGTTTTTATATATTTTAATTTAAAAACAAATACTTTAAGGTTACCCGTGAAAGCGTTACTGAACGCCTACTGCCGCTTTTTTACCGCCAAAAAAGCGGCGCAAAAAGGCGCCGGTGAACCTAGGGTTCCCGGACTCTCCTCTTATTCATCCGGGGTTCTTGAATGTCTTCACCAATCCATGGCCTTTTGACTGTCAATAAAGCCCAGGCTTCCGATGGCGACCGCAGTTTTTCGTCCTGAAAAGATGCGTCGCAAGCCTCCATCCCTGGAGCCTTTGGTCAGCGATAGATTTCGATTATACAAGGAAAATTTGACATAAAAGTGGCCCGCCATGGATGGCGGGCCCGCGGCTTTGATTTTGGATGAATCATAGCCGTCGAGCATTCAGTATGAACCCTGAAGCCGCCGTAATGGATGCGGCGGCAATGATAGCAATGGCAAAGCCTTACTACTCGAGGGCATGGATGCCCGAAGAGATTGCAGGGGTCCGGAGAGTCTCACTCCCCGGCGGTTGGGTTTCCAAAGGGGTTGACCGCACAACCCCTTTGGAAAAACCCGTTCATTGAGCTCACTCCGATAGGCCGTTAGGCCGATTCATGAGGTTATTTATTATTTGGAAGTGTTGAACTTGATCATTACATTTAGCCTGCAAATGTAATCGGTCGTGAGAATATGTGGATAGATTAAAAAACATGTCCAAGGTAGTTGAGCGAATATTGTAACGCGATAATCTACGAAAAATCTCAATTAAGAAAGAAACTCCTCCGGCAACGTTTGTTCCAGTGTCAACAGGGGCTTAAAAAGATCCCCGGTACGGCGGATTCGCTCCGGCGCCGTGACTATGGTAAACATGGACGGATGGCAGTCGGGGAGTTCTTCCCAGGAAACTGGCATGGAGACCGGTGCTTTGGGGAAGGGACGGATACTGTAGACTGAGGCAATGGTTTTTCCTTCCAGGTTTTGCAGATGGTCGATATAGACTTTTCCGCCGCGGTCTGTGATTTTTCGTTCGTTGGTAGCGAGTTTGGGATCGTTTTGAATGATGATGTCTCCAAGTTTTTTCACAAACGTACTGGTCTGGTGGAAGGTATATCTGGGTGCAATCGGAATATAAATATGAATTCCGGTGGCACCCGATATTTTCGGGAAGGACTGGAGCCTTAGTTCCTTCAGGAGCAGCTGAAAACGGAGGGCGATGGTCACTGCATCGCTGAATACAGCGGGTTCCATCGGATCAAGGTCGATGATGATATAGGTCGGGCAAGTCAGGTTCTCAAGCCGCGATAACCAGGGATGAACTTCAATGCATCCCAAATTAATAGACCAGATTAAGGATTCCAAATTGTTGAGGACGGCGTAACGGATGATCCGATCGTCTGATGGGATCGGGCAGGTTGTAAGCCATTTCGGCGGTTTAGGTACGTCCTTTTGATAAAAAAAGTTTCCGGTGATTCCCTCAGGATAGCGAACCAATGAAACCGGCCGGTTAGTCAGATGGGGTGCCAATACCGGCCAAATATCGGCATAGTACCGCATAATATCCCCTTTGGTAAACCCATCCTCCGGCCAGAATACTTTATCCAAATTTTTAACGGGAACATGATGACTGTTGATGGTTAGGGTTGTTTCCATAGCGCCTCACTAAAAATTATTAGGGAAAAGAAAAGTAGATAGTGCACAGTGAACTGTGTACTGTGATCCCTTTTTTCATTCTTCGAATATACAGTCTTCCGGCCTCAGGTCTGGGCGGAAACCTTTGAAGCTAGGGTGACGGAGGTTACCATCGTCTGTGAGTTCCAGATATTCCACATCACAAACAAGAATCGGTTTGGTCCAGATGACATTTTTCTGGGAGACGGCAGTGCCGGTGAAAGGGCAAATATTGCTTTGAATGGTAGCCAGTTCAGCTTCGATGATTTTCAACTCCTCCATGGTAAAGCCGGTTCCGACCATTCCGAAAGGTGTTAACCGATCATTCGTATAGGAACCTAGGATTAGAGAACGAAGACTCCCCCGGGTGGTCGGGTTAATAACGTACCCGCAGATAATAAAGGGTTTGATCAGTTTTCGTTTAAACTTCAGCCAGGCTTTACTCCGCTTTCCCGGTAAATAGAGACTGGCTTTTTTTTTGGCAATTACGCCTTCCAATTCTAATTGGCAGGCAGATTGGAAGTATTTTAAGCCGTCACCGGTAATATACTTAGTGAGGATCAATTCGTCCTGATCGGCAAAATTTTCAGCCAATATGGTCCGTCTCACTTCAATAGGCTGATTTACAAGGGGCTGATGGTTGAAATAGAGAAGATCAAAGACAGTAAAGACCACCGGTATCCGGGCCGAGGCTTCCTTGATGTGGTCCGGTTTGCGGAGCTGTCCCCGTTTTTGAAGTGCGGAGAAATTGGGTTTCCCGTCCCGGATGGCGATGATCTCACCGTCCAGTATGCATCCGGAAATGGAGGTTCGTTGGTGCAGATGGAGTAGCTCCGGGAAGATGTGAGATATATCTTTAAGGTTACGGCTTTGCAATCGGGTGGCTCCGTCCAGAAATGCCAGGCAGCGATAACCATCCCATTTGATTTCATAGGTGAAATCATCGGAATCAAAGGGCTCGGCCATCGTTGCTAGCATCGGGGAGATAGCGTTTGGAAGCATGGCGTTCGTCATTCGATAAAACCATTTAAATCAGGAGGGGAACTAACTGGCCGATCATCAGACTCCTAACTCCTGTCTCCTGACTCCTAACTCCTAGCTTTTTATATCTGCTTTCTTTTGTGATAGTATGTACAGCTAACAGTCAAAAAATTAAGCCTGATGAAGAATTCTTTAGATATTTTGCATAAATTAGCCATAAATTAAGAAAATAGTTCCATGTGAAGATTTACCTTTGTTGTGTTACCTATGCCAGTTGGATAAAATCATGGGTAGAGATATTAGCACTCGTCTTAAGTGAGTGCTAACAAGTTAACTCACTGAGAGGAGGGAAATTTATGAATATTAAGCCTTTAGGTGAAAGAATCGTTATCAAAGTGTTGGAGTCCGAGGAGAAAACCAAAAGCGGGATCGTGTTGCCGGATACGGCTAAAGAGAAACCGCAAATGGGTATCGTGAAAGCGGTTGGAAACGGGAAACTCCTGGACAACGGGCAACGGGTGGCATTGGATGTGAAAGTCGGCGATAAAGTATTGTTCGCCAAGTATGCCGGTACCGAAGTCAAACTGGACGGGGAAGAGTTTATGGTTTTAAAGGAAAGCGATATTTTAGCTATCGTTTCTGAGTAATTATGTGAATGAGGATGGTGATTGACTGATGGCAGCCAAACAAATTTTGTTTGCTGAAGAAGCCCGTCATGCTTTGGAACGCGGCGTAAACACCTTGGCCGAAGCGGTCAAAGTGACCCTGGGTCCGAAGGGACGGAATGTGGTTCTGGATAAGAAATATGGTTCGCCGACCATTACCAATGACGGTGTAACCATTGCAAAAGAGATTGAACTTTCTGACCCGTTTGAAAATATGGGTGCCCAACTGGCGAAAGAAGTGGCGACCAAAACCAACGATATCGCCGGTGACGGTACCACCACCGCTACCATTCTCGCCCAAGCGATGGTTCGTGAAGGGTTGAAGAATGTGGCCGCCGGTGCCAACCCGATGATTCTCAAAAAGGGTATTGAAAAAGCGGTTAAAGCTGTCGTTGAAGAGATTAAGAAAGTCAGCAAATCCGTTGACAGCAAAGAAGATATCACTCATGTTGCGGCTATCTCCGCTGCCGACGAAGAAATCGGCCGGTTGATCGCCGAAGCCATGGAAAAAGTGGGTAAAGACGGCGTGATTACCGTTGAGGAATCCCAAACCATGGGAACCAACTTGGAAGTCGTCGAAGGTATGCAATTTGACCGGGGTTATGTCTCCCCGTACATGGTCACCGATTCCGAACGGATGGAAGCCGTTCTCGACGATCCGTACATTTTGTTAACGGACAAAAAGATCTCCATGATCAAAGATTTGCTCCCGATTCTGGAGAAGATTATTCAACGTGGTAAGCCCCTTTTGATCATCGCAGAGGATGTTGAAGGCGAAGCTCTGGCCACGTTGGTTGTGAATAAACTCCGTGGCGTCCTGAATGTGGTTGCTGTTAAAGCTCCGGGCTTCGGCGATCGTCGTAAGGCTATGCTCAGCGATATCGCTATTGTCACCGGTGGCCAGGTGATTTCCGAAGAAGTCGGTATGACCTTGGAGAATGCTACTGTGGAAATGTTGGGTCAAGCCCGTCAGGTTAAAGTCACCAAAGAAGAAACCACCATCGTGGATGGCCGTGGCGATTCTCAAGAGATCAAAAACCGGATCAATCAAATCAAGATGCAAATTGAAGAAACCACTTCCGATTATGATCGGGAGAAACTTCAAGAGCGTCTGGCCAAATTGGCTGGCGGCGTAGCTGTCATCCAAGTAGGTGCTGCCACTGAGACCGAGATGAAAGAGAAAAAACATCGGATCGAAGATGCTCTCTCTGCAACCCGCGCTGCAGTTGAGGAGGGTGTCGTTCCGGGCGGTGGCGTGACCTTGCTCCAGATCGCTCCGGTTCTCGATAAACTGAGAGAAACCGAATCCGGCGATGTGGCTACCGGTATTTCCTTAGTTCGGAAAGCCCTCAGCGAGCCTCTCCGTCAGATTGCCAACAATGCTGGCGTTGAAGGTTCCGTTATCGTCGAGAAAGTCAGCGAAATGGAATTTGGCATGGGCTACAATGCCTTAACCGGCGAGTATGTGAATATGGTTGCTTCCGGTATCGTAGACCCGGCTAAAGTGACCCGCAGTGCGTTGCAAAATGCAGCCAGTATCGCTGCTATGCTGTTGACCACCGAGTGTCTGGTTACTGAAATTCCTGAAAAGGAAAAAGCAGCACCGATGCCTGGTATGGGCGGTATGGATATGTAAGATGAAAAACCCGGCTTTGGCCGGGTTTTTTTATTGCCCCAATCTTCCTCCAGTTTTATTTCCCTTCTTTTCTGATTAATTTTTCTATGAAAGCCTTGCCTTAAAAGTCCAAAGCACACTCCTTAACAGTATACGAAAATATTTCCCAATAATAAGTTTAAATATCTTATTCAAAAACCAGAAGCTCCAAGGAACACGGAGATTGCGAAGAAGTAAATAACCATAATGCCGGGGTAAACTAGAAGGAATTCCGGCGGTATGATCCGAAGATAAATGACGGTGATAAATATGGATAAACAAGAATTGGTGCAGATTTTGAATGAAATCGGATTGCTCTTGGAATTGAAGGGCGAAAATCCTTTTAAGATAAAAGCGTATTACCAGGCGGCCCGGACGTTGGATGCGTTAACGGATGATCTGGAGACGCTTATTCGGGAAGGACGAGTAGGGGAACTACCCGGTTTCGGAGAAGCGCTTGTTCAAAAGGTGGATGAATGGTATCGAACCGGGACTGTCCAATATTATGAGAACCTTAAAGCGGATATTCCGCCAGGTTTGATCGATATGCTCCGGGTGCCGGGATTGGGCGCGAAGAAAGTCAGTGTGCTTTATCAAACCTTAGGGATCGCCGGATTGGACCAATTGGAGGCTGCCTGTAGAGAAAACCGGTTGGTGGCTTTATCGGGATTTGGAGCAAAAACCCAACTTAAAATTTTAGCAGGGATCGAGTTTATAAAGGAACATAGCCGGGAGTTCTTGTTGGCGGATGCCTGGCAGCAAGCCATATCCTTACTGCAGATGCTGACGGAGGAACCGGACGTTGTCCAGGTGGAAATCGCAGGTAGTTTGCGCCGGTTTAAAGAGACGGTAAAGGATATTGATCTGGTGGCATCTTCAGAACATCCGGAAAGTCTCATTCGGCGTTTTTCCCGGTACACCGGGATTCAACATGTGGTTTCTAGTGGACCGACGAAGGTTTCGGTGATTCTGGAGAGTGGATTGGGTTGTGATCTGCGGGTTGTGGCGCCCTGTGAGTTTGTTCATACGTTACAGCATTTTACCGGCAGTAAGGAGCATAATACCGCATTGCGCCACCGAGCCAAAGCGTTGGGATATAAAGTCAATGAATACGGCCTCTTTCGCGGAGATACGCCCGAATACTGCGAGACGGAAGAAGAGATTTATCAAAAGCTGGGATTGTCATGGATTCCTCTCGAACTGCGGGAGGATCGGGGAGAGATCGAAGCGGCTGCTCAGGGCCGTTTGCCGAAATTGATTGAACCGGAGGAGTTGTCGGGGATCTTCCATGTCCATACCCATGCCAGTGACGGGACGGCTTCAATACGCGAAATGGCGGAGCAGGCCATGGCATTGGGCTATTCTTATCTGGGCATCGCGGATCACAGCCAATCGGCCTTTTATGCCCATGGGTTGAGTCCGGAACGGCTGATGCGGCAGTTTGAGGAGATTGATCGGCTCAATGCCGAATATCCCGGATTTAAAATATTCAAGGGTATCGAGGCGGATATTTTGGCGGACGGGCGGTTGGACTATGACGACGAACTTTTGGCCCAATGCGACTTTGTGATCGGTTCGGTTCATTCCCGGTTTAAGATGGACAAGGCGGAGATGACGGCGCGAATTCTTCGGGCGATGGAAAATCCCTATTTGACGATGCTGGGTCATCCGACGGGGCGTATTCTCCTGCAACGGCCTGAATATCCGTTGGATCTGGATGCGGTTCTCGCCCAGGCTGCCCGGTGTGGGGTGATTTTGGAGTTTAATGCCAATCCCAACCGTTTGGATTTGGACTGGCGTTGGTGCAGGAAAGCCAAGGAACTGGGGGTCATGATCGCTGTCAATCCCGATGCGCATACTCCGGCGGATCTTGATCTGGCCCGCTTTGGCCTGATGATTGCCAGAAAAGGTTGGCTGGAGAAGGCGGATGTCTTTAACAGCCGCAGTGCCGCCGAAGTGGAAGTTTATTTCGAAGCGCGGCGGCAGCGTTGAGGGCTTGGCTATGCTGCCTTTCGACGATGGATCAATGCCGTACTGCTTAAACGTTGATAGTAACAGGTGGCATAAATGAGGACGATTAACTGCAACAGGTGAGTGAAAGCCAAGCCCAAAGGCAATTTGCGCAAGGACAACCGAATGGCCGTGTGGAGCGCGATATACAGCAGACCGGCACAAAAGATCGGTTTAAACTGGCCTCTCAGCAGCTTACAACTGATGCGGTAGGCTTCGGACAAACCGACATTCTCCAAAATGACGGCAAAAGGCATGGCAAACAGTCGGTAGCTGACCGGAAGAAAGAGAATTTTAGCAGCATATTTTCCAAGGAGCGCAATACGGTCGGGTAACAGGGCGGCTGAGAGGATGACGGCCACATAGATGACGGCGAAGCCGACGGCGATAGTCCAGAAAACCGGCAACTTCCGGTGGGACTTGCCCAATAAGAGTTTATATTCGAAGAATCGGTGGCCGTCATGGGACGCGGTTCCCAAAATGGTTATCAGGACGGCGATGGACGACGTATAGACGGAGATGACGGCCACAACGACCATTTCTACCACTTGGCCGGTGAAAGATACACCGATAGGATCTCCCGGTGCCGGAAAAAGCATGCGGAAGACGACGCTGAAAGTCGACGAAAACAGGAGGCCTTGCACTGCCAGCGTTACGGTTAGTATCAGCAGCCAGTCCTCGATATGGGAGACGAAGATTTCCATGGCCTGTCCCAAGATGGTTTGCCGCCATGACCCGCGGCTGTTTTCGGCACCGGTTGGTTCCGTTGGCGTGGCGGGAGACAGTGAAACCGTTTCCGGGTATCCGGTGGCTGCCGTTTCCTGACGGACTTTTTCGCTTTGGATGCTTGCCGTCGAAGAGGATGGCAGGACATGGTCGGCGGGTTTGACGAAGATCAGATCGGTCTTGGCCAGGCTTTGGAATTTAAGCGTCCCTTCCGGGGCTACCTGGTCATTGTAGGTGAGAATGCCGGCTGACAGTAATTCCCGAATCTCGTTTTCGTCAAAGGGTCCGTATTGGCGTTTGTTATGTAATACGTAATAACGCACCTTTCACACCTCTTAATAGCGGATGAATATTCTGCATGCCAAAATGTAATTCCTGCTCAATAAGTTTTTACTATAAAGAAAGGAGCTTTCCATGGCGGAATATCGTGAAAGAATTATTAAATTGCAGCAATTTTTAAAAACGCAGGGTATTGAGCTTGCCGTGTTCAATCTCAACTCGGATCTGTATTATTACAGCGGATCGGTACAACCTCTTTATATGGCCATCCCTGCCGAAGGGGACGGAGTGTTGATCGCCAGGAAGTCCCTGGAGCGGATTCGGACTGAGGCACCGTTTTTAACGCTGGAGACATTTCAAAACACCCGGGATCTCCAACGGATCCTGGCCGAACGCGGTTGGAGCAAAGCCCGAAAAGTCGGGTTTACGCTGGAGAATACCGCTTATGCCACAGTCGTGCGTTGGCTGAAACTCTTTGAGGGGGCGGAGGCGGTGGATATCTCCTGGGATATCCGGCGGCTCCGAATGGTAAAGTCCGAATCCGAATTGGCTATCTTCCGGGAGGCCGGACGGAAAATGGCGGAGCTGCCCCGAATTGTCCGGGAGAGTTTCCGTCCGGGCATGACCGAATTGGAATTGAGTGCGGCCATAGAACACTTTATGCGCCTGAACGGCCACGGCGGGTTGGTCCGCTGCCGTCGGGAAGGCATTGAGATGAACTACGGTGTTTGCTCCGTGGGAAGCAATGCTTTGGCCGGAACCAAATTCGACGGGATCTGCGGCGGCGAAGGTTTGGACCGGGCAGTACCTTACGGCGCTTCCTGGCAGCCTATTACTCCCGGAATGCCGGTGATCTTGGATTATGCCTTTGTTTATCGGGGGTATCATCTGGATCAAACCCGGATGTTTTGCTGGGGAGAACCCCGGCCGGAAGCGGTGAAAGCCTTGGAAGCCATGGTCCAGGTTGAACGGTTCATTGCGGAACGGCTGGTCCCCGGAGCCGTTTGGAGCGAAATTTATGAAGCGGCGGTTCAATTGGCGGAAAAATTGGGCTATGGGGAATCGTTTATGGGCCTTGACCCGGAAAAAGTGAAATTTGTGGGCCATGGTGTCGGTTTGGAGTTGGACGAGCCGCCTTATCTGGCACCTAAGATGAATGAGACCATCGAAGTCGGCATGGTTCTGGCTTTAGAACCCAAAGTCTCCCTTCCGGGCATCGGTGTCATCGGCAACGAAGACACCGTCATCGTCACCGAAACCGGAGCGGAATGGGTCACGACTGCACCGGGGGAGATGATTGTGGTTGCAAATGGGATTTGAGTAATGGGGTATTGGGTTCTCAGGGTTTAGGTAGGAACGCTCTGCGTTCCGTCCATTACCCAGAACCTAGAACCCAGTACCTAATACCCTCTTCAATGGCATAGTTTTCCTTTACTCTTAATACAATGTTGTGAAGGGGGGATTGGGATGAAGAGTTTTGAGGTTAAGCAGATAGGGCTTGGATCGGTATTTAAGTTTCATTTTGTTGTTGGGGTTGTGGTGGGGCTGATTGCCAGCATCCTATTGTTGCTGACCGGAGCATCGTTGAAAAATTTAGGCATCGAAGTTGGGACGGTGGTTCTTGGCAAACAGGGGCCGCTGCAAGTGGGAGCTGCTCTGACGGGAATCGTTTTAGGTAGTCTGGCATATGGCCTGATGATGGGCTTGTTCGGAGCGATAGGCGCCCTTTTGTATAATGTATTTGCCCGGATAACCGGGGGAATTGTGGTAAGACTGGGTGATAGGGACTGAGGAGCCGTGAGGCTCTTTTTCATTCGGCGGGTATGGTGGCGGATATTGAGGAATTTTGTCGTTGATTCAATAGCAATGATGGATACGGAATGCTTTTAACGTTATATGAAAATAGAATTTTCCCGAATATATTTTATATAACGGGAAAAACCATCTCGGTTCTTTAAAAACCGGCATATCTCGACATTTTATTTCGGTAATTTATGATAAAATATTGAAAAATATACATTAAGAAAACATGAGGAAAACCGGATGCTTTCGCAGGACCGCAAAAACAATAAAAAAAACAGCCTTTCGGCTGTTATTTGTTTGATGGATTGGTGCCCAGGACCGGACTTGAACCGGTACGGTTGCCCATACGCCCCTCAAACGTACGCGTCTGCCAGTTCCGCCACCTGGGCATATCGAATTGACTCTTATAATTATAAGGGGGTTCCTTTTTAATGTCAAGACCATTTGCAAATTTTAATGGGTTTTAACTTGCCATTTAAAGAATTCTTTGGTATTTTTTTTATGGAAAATGGAAATGGATGTCATTTTGTGGAAACTTGCGGGTCCGGGGAGGATTTACCAGTTCAAACACGAATAAAGGTGTTAGGCGCACTGATAACCGGAGGTTTACATGTTCGACTTACATACGCATATTATCCCTGGAATCGATGACGGTGCCGAAAATTTAGAAATTTCCAAAGCCATGCTGGAATTGGCTGTTTCCCACGGGACGCAAGGGTTGGCGGTCACTCCCCATGTGGTTGAGGGAGGTTGGCTGCCCGATTGGGAAGAGATTGTGGCCGGATGTACCCTGTTGCGAAAAGTTTCCGAGGAATCCGGTTATCACTTGAACATTTATCCCGGTGCAGAAGTGGCGTTAAATATGGATATCTTAAACCGGATTACCGGACCTGGGCCTTATTGTATCAACGGAGGCTCTTATTTATTGACCGAATTGCCGGCTTTGGAGATTCCTCCGTATACGGAAGACTTTTTCTTCATGTTACAAGCCCGGGGAATCACGCCCATATTGGCCCATCCGGAACGGAACCCGGCGGTTGCCAGGAATTTGGAACGGTTGGAGGAATGGGTCCGACGGGGTGTCCTGATCCAACTGAATGCGCCCAGCCTTAACGGGCGGCTGGGCAAAGAGGTGGCAGCTACTGCCGAATATCTGGTGACCCGCGGGATAGTGCATGTGATAGGTTCTGATGCCCATGGCATAAACAGCCGCCGGCCGATTTTGAGTGAGGCGGCCCAAAAATTGCGGGCTCTGGTGGGAGAAGCCGGTTACCGGCGGATCTGTTTGGAAAACCCGTTGAAAATTATCGCCAATGAGACGGTTGAACTGTTTATGGAGGTTCAGGCGGCTGCTCCTTCAGGATGGTTCAGCCGGTTGTTTTCCGGGAAAAAGAATATTCGTTGAAGAGCTAATTGCGATGTACGCAGAACCTAGATATGTAAATAATAGAGAGTGGGTCAAAAATAAATTTCTCCCAAAATCAGACGGAATAATGCATGTTTGAGGGGTGTGGACAGCCAGAAATCTTAAAA
>Ga0209608_1002034_pt1 | contig 15040 bp, 10 predicted proteins | sample AD_UKC130_MetaG_FD_184428 | JGI IMG/M metagenome (GOLD analysis project Ga0209608, IMG submission 184428) | Active sludge microbial communities of municipal wastewater-treating anaerobic digesters from Canada - AD_UKC130_MetaG (SPAdes) (version 2) | ecosystem: Engineered > Bioreactor > Anaerobic... | reverse complement strand
CACCGAAACCGGCCGCAAAATCCTCGCCATGCGCGAGACGCAGCGGAACCTTTTCTCGCGCAACACCTACGCCCTCGCGCTGCTCGACAGCCTCTTCGCCAAGCCCTACGTTGACGTCAAACAAGCCGCAACGATCATGGCCTGCTCCTTCGTCAAAGCCAACAACGTCGTGCGTGAACTCGAAACCGCCGGTATCCTTCAAGAAATCACCGGCAACGCGCGCAACCGCGTGTTTCGCTACCAACCCTTCCTCGCCGTGTTTGAACAACAAAACGCAAGCGCCTCCACCTTTGAGCCCGCCGCCGTGCGCGGGCGGAAATCCTAAATGCCCACGCTCGACTGGCTCAACCGCGACGCCGCGTTCAAGATCGCCGCCGACGTCCCCTACCGGCTGCTGGAGCACGTCTCCACCCACGTCGCGAATAACGCCTCCACACCCGACGCAACAGCTTTAAGCCCCCAGCGACCACCAGGCGGCGCTTTGAGCCATAAAAACGACCCTGATCGACAAGACCTATTTTCTGCCCTCGAAGCGCCACCCGCCGGTCGTTCGACCATAAAAGCTGATAGCGACGAGAATTTGAGTAATACAGGCGAAGCGGGCGCTCACGTCGCACCACCCGCGCTCGCCCCCACGCACGACAATCTGCTCATCCACGGCGACAATCTCGAAGCGCTCAAATCCCTGCTGCCGTTCTACCGAGGCCAGGTCAAATGCATCTTCATCGACCCGCCGTACAACACCAAAAGCGCGTTCGAACACTACGACGACAACCTAGAGCACGCGCAGTGGCTGTCCATGATGCTGCCGCGCCTGCAACTCTTGCGCGAACTGCTACGCGAAGACGGCAGCATCTGGGTCACCATCGACGACAACGAAGCGCACTACCTCAAGGTGTTGATGGATGAGGTATTTGGGCGGAAGAACTTTATGGCAAATGTGGTGTGGCAGAAGCGTTACTCGCGCGACAACAATTCAGCGATGGGCGACGTTCATGACAACGTGCTCTGTTACGCGCGCTACCCTGAACTCTTTAAACGGGCTCGCAACTTGGTCGAACCAGACTCCAAGACTCGTTCGGCCTACCGTAACCCCACCAACGACGTGAAGGGGCCGTGGCGCTTGGTTCCGATGACGGGTGCAGGACTTCGACCCAATCAGCAGTATCCGATTACCACGCCAAGCGGCAAGATTATCTATCCGCCCTCCGGCCGTCATTGGTCGGTTTTGCAGCCGAAATTCTTGGAGCAAGTTGCCAGTGGTCAGGTTTTCTTTGGAAAGAATGGTGACTCTCAACCGGGGTTCCGTCGTTATCTCAGCGAAGTGGAAGGCTTAGTTCCTTGGACGTGGTGGCCGCACGAGGAGGTTGGCCACACTGATGAATCGAAAAAAGAGGTGATGGCGATTTTCGGCGATGACAATGCCTTCGACACGCCGAAGCCCGAACGGCTGCTTCAACGCATCGTCCACATCGCCACCAACCCCAACGACCTCATCCTCGACAGCTTCCTGGGCTCCGGAACCACGGCGGCCGTCGCGCAAAAAATGGGTCGCCGCTGGATTGGCATCGAGATGGGCGAGCACGCCAAAACGCATTGCGTGCCGCGCCTACAAAAAGTCATCGACGGCGAACAAGGCGGCATCAGCAAAGCGGTGAACTGGCAAGGCGGCGGCAGCTTTCGCTTCATGCAGCTCGGCGCGCCGGTGTTTGATGAGGCAGGCAGCATTCACCCCGAAGTGCGCTTCAACACCCTCGCCGCCTTCATCTGGATGCAAGAAACCCGAACGCCGTGGCGCAACGCGAAGAAAGGTTCGAGTCCCTTCCTGGGCACCCACAACGGCGTGGCGTATTACCTACTCTTCAACGGCATCCTCGGCGACCGCCGCCCGCAAGGCGGCAATGCGTTGACGTCCGCGATTCTCGCCTTCCTAAACGCAGAGCAGCCGCACCCCATCCAAGGCGGTCCCCGCGTGATTTACGGCGAATCGGTGCGCCTCGGCCCCACGAGGCTTGCCGCAGAAAACGTCACGTTCAAACAAATTCCGTACGACGTGGCGCGGGGGTGACGTGAGCGAAATCGCCGACGACGACAAAGACGGGTCCGCAGTCCATTACTTCGTTGACGAAGCGGGCGACGATGTGTTGTTCGGCGCTCGCGGTACTGCGCTGGTCGGTACGCCGGGCTGCTCAAAGTGCTTCATCATTGGCGCGCTGATGGTGGCCGATCCGGAGGCTTTGGCATCGGACTTGTCGACGTTGCGCGAATCGTTGCTCGCTGATCCGTACTTTAAGGATGTGCCATCGATGCAGCCATCGCGCCGAAAAACCGCGCTGGCGTTCCACGCCAAAGATGATGTACCCGAGGTGCGCCGTGAAGTGTTTCGCGTGCTGCTCAAACACGAGATGAAATTTTTCGCCGTGGTACGGCAAAAGACCACCGTTTTGGCCTACGTGCGCGAACGCAATCTGCGCGATACCGAATATCGATATCGACCCACAGATTTGTATGACACCACGGTGGCGCGGGTGTTCAAGGATCGACTCCATGTGGTGGACATGTGTAACGTGACGTTCGCGCAGCGCGGTAGATCGGATCGAACGCGCGCTTTCCAAACGGCGCTGGAAACTGCGCGCGGTCGGTTCGAAGCGAAATGGCAGCGAAAAGTAGATTCGGCGGTGAACGTAGTCGTCAGTACACCTGCGAAGACGATCCCGCTGCAGGCCGCGGATTACGCGTTGTGGGCGTTGCAGCGCTTTTATGAACTCGGCGAAGATCGCTATTTGCAATTGCTATGGCAAAAAGTGAGCTTGATTCACGCCGTTGATGAGCGTGAACGAAACGCTTGGGGAACGTATTACACAAAGAAAAAACCGCCTTTTACGGCGGTTTAGAAGTGGGGGTGGTGGGGATATAGGAGTTTACGAGTGGGTTGCCCCTTGCTCTGCTCACTCACACGGCATGGAGCCGAATTTTGTCCCGACCGAGTGCAATTTTAGGGTTTAACGGTTAAATAGCAATGGAAAGTAACCGATTTAACCGATTTTCTAACCAATACTTAACCGAAATTGGCGAAAAACTGCTTTAAAAACAATGCGTTGAAGACGCCTCGTTGTTTCACGATTAAACCGTTTTAACCAATTTCTAGGCCATGCCCCAATTCACCCTTAAAACCTATCAAGCGCGCGCACTCGATGAGCTGGCGCAGTTTCTGCGCCAAGCGAGCGCGATGGGGTTGGAGGCAGCGTGGGCACATTCGATGACGCGCCACGCGTTGCCCAATGTGCCGTACCGGACCGACGAATTGGGGCCGGTGCCTTGTGTGTGTCTGCGCATCCCTACTGGCGGCGGAAAAACGCTGATGGCGTCGCATGCGATTGCGCGTATTGGAAGTGCGTGGACGAACGCGCCATTCCCGTTGGCGCTGTGGTTGACGCCGAGCGACATGATTCGCTCGCAGACGTTGAGCGCACTACAGTCACCACAGCATCCTTACGCGGCGGCGTTACGTGATGCGTACGGGGATGCGTATCGGGTGATTGAGATTGGCGATTTGGCAACGATTGCGCCGCAGGACTTCGGACGCGTGGCGATTGTGGTGGTGGCAACGATCCAAACCTTTCGCGTTGAGAAGCGCAGTGATCGGCGCGTTTATAGTTTTAGTGAGGCGTTCGAGCCACACTTTCGCTCACTCAGCGCGGGCATGTCGACGGCGCGAGCGCGCGAGTTGGGACTCGCGGTGGTTGAACAGGCCGACCTTGATGAGGAGAAGCAGACTTTCTTGACGGCTAGCGATTTGGGGCGAGTGAAATCATCTGCCGCAAATTTGTTGGCGTTGATGCGGCCGATTGTGATCGTCGATGAAGCCCATAACGCGAAGACGCCAAAGTCGCTCGATATGTTGCGAGCGATTTGCCCGAGCGCGGTGTTGGATTTAACGGCGACGCCGGTTCCGAAGAAAACCAATGTGCTCTATAGCGTATCGGCGCGCGAACTCGAAGCGGAGGACATGATTAAGCTGCCGATTCTTCTCGCGGAGCACACGCCGGATCACTGGGGCGACGCGGTGCGCGATGCGGTATTGCGGCGCCACGCGTTGGAAGCGGAGGCCGCGAACGAGCCGGATTATGTGCGCCCGCTGGTGCTGTTTCAGGCGCAGGACAAAGGCGGCGACGTGCCGCCCGAGGTGCTGAAGGCGCATCTAGTCGACGTCGAAAAAATACCCGAGTACGAAATTGCGACCGCGACGGGCTCGCAACGCGAGTTGGATGGCATCAACCTGCTCGATGCGAATTGCCCGATTCGATACGTGATTACCGTGGACGCATTGCGGGAAGGCTGGGATTGCCCATTTGCGTATGTGTTGTGTTCGCTGCAAAACCTGCGTTCGAACACGGCGGTGGAACAGCTGCTCGGACGCGTGCTCCGGATGCCGTACGCGAAGAAGCGAAAGAGTCGCGCGCTCAATCATGCGTACGCACAGGTGATTGCAAAGTCGTTTACCGACGCGGCAGGTGCGTTAGTCGACAAGATGGTCGAGGGAATGGGCTTCAACAAGATTGACGCTGCGACAGTGGTCATTCCGGACGACGGTGACCTATTCTCAGGATCGGCAGGCGTATCACCTGCGCCACGGACCCACGACTTTGAAATCGAACTACCTGTCGCCGCAACAACTACGCTAGCCGCGCACCCCGACATCGTGGTGTCGCCAACGAGCGATCCGACGCGGGTGACCGTGCGCGTGACGGGAGAAGTCACCGAGGCCGTCAAAGCCACGCTGGTCGCGGCAGCCGGCAAAGAGGAGGCTGCGCTAGTCGCAGTGCGCGTGGATCAGCACAATACTGTTGCGGCTGCGCGCCGGGCACCGTCAGAGCGTGGGGAGGTGTTCAAACCGCTACCGCTGTTATGCCTGAACCATCAGGGCGAAATGCAACTGCTTGACGCCAAACTGCTTGAAGAATTAGCTGACTTCGATCTTCTGTTGCAGGACCCGCAGCCACGGCTTGATGGGTTCAACTTAGTGCAACAGTCAGAGCAACTGGAAATCTATCTCGACGGGGAACGCATTCGTTACGGGCAGGCCAAAGAGCCGCAATTAAGCCTCAACGCGGTGCCGACCGTTGCGACGGAGAATGACCTTGTCCTCATGCTTGCCCAGCAGGCGCGCTCAATTTACGTCAGCCCAATTGCGATGCGTGCGTACGTGTCGCGTCTGATTGCGCATTTGACGCGCGAGCGCGGCCATTCGCTCACAGGGCTGGTGCGCGCGCAGTTTCAGTTGTCGCAGCAGATCATCGCTCGTGTGGAAATCATGCAGGCAAAAGCGCGCGCGCTTGGCTTCCAACAACTCTTGTTTGGGACCTCGGAGTCCGCTCTCGCAATGTCACCGAACTGGATGTTCGAATTTAAGGCTGGCTCCTATCCCTCACGAAATCCATACAGCGGGAGCTGGCGTTTTGATAAGCACTACTTCCCAGTCATTGCCGATTTGAAAGCGCAGGGTGAGGAATTTGATTGCGCAAAAGTCATCGACCGTCACGTGGCGGTGCGACACTGGGTCCGCAACTTGAGTCAATTGCCGCAGTTTGCGTTTTGGTTGCCGACCGCGACCGACAATTTCTATCCAGATTTCGTGCTTGAACTGCTTGATGGGCGGCTTGCGGCCATCGAGTACAAGGGCGAAGCGTATGCGACCAATGATGATTCGCGCGAAAAGCGGCTCGTCGGTGAGCGCTGGGCACAGACGACCGGGCAATTATTTGCGATGGTGGAACTTCAGCGCAATGGCATGGGCATAGAGGCCCAGCTGAACGAGGCGTTTCGGGCGTAATGATTCTGCATCGTAACGACTGGCGCTAGAGGCCCTCGCGCATCCACCGCGCAGCATCCACCGCGCCATACGTCAGTATCGCGCTCGCGCCCGCGCGGCGGAAGCAGATGAGTGTTTCCATTAGGCACTTTTTGTAGTCGAGCCAGCCGTTGGCCGCGGCGGCTTTGAGCATCGCGTATTCGCCGCTGACTTGATACACGGCGACGGGCATTTTGAATTCGTCGCGTACGCGCGCGAGGATGTCGAGGTAGGGCAAGCCGGGCTTGACCATGAGCATGTCCGCGCCTTCTTCAACGTCAAGCGCGCATTCGCGAACCGCCTCGTCGCTGTTGGCGTAGTCAAGTTGATAGGTTTCTTTGCTGCTTTTTCCTAGGTTTCCGCTGGAGCCAACGGCGTCGCGGAACGGGCCATAGAAAGCGCTTGCGTATTTCGCGCTGTACGAGATGATTTTGGTTTGAATGTGGCCGTCGGCGTCCAGCGCCGCGCGAATCGCGCCGATGCGCCCGTCCATCATGTCCGACGGCGCTACGAAATCCACACCCGCGCGCGCATGCGTGAGCGCTTGTTTGATGAGTACGGCCACGGTTTCATCGTTCATCACGTAGCCCGATTCGTCGATTAAGCCGTCTTGTCCATGCGACGTGTATGGATCGAGCGCCACGTCGGTGATCACTGCGATGTCCGGCACAGCGGCCTTCAACGCGCGCACGGCACGGGGCGCAAGACCATTGTCGTTGTACGCCTCTTCCGCGAGCGGTGTTTTCGAGGCTTCGATCACCGGGAACAGCGCAATCGCGCCAACGCCCAACGCCGCGGCCTCCTTCGCACGCGTGACGAGAATGTCAATCGACACGCGTTCCACGCCGGGCATCGAGGCGATCGTCTGCGTGCGATTTTCGCCTTCGATCACAAACACCGGCCAGATCAGATTCGCGGCGGACAGCGAGTTCTCGCGCACCATAGCGCGGCTGAAGGCGTCACGGCGCATGCGGCGCATGCGAACGGAGGGGTAGGCTTTGGAGGTCATGGCGTAATTTTAGGACGCCGCGACCCCCGCTTTCAGCGTTTTCTCCAGAATTTCTCGTACGTTCGGCGAGATCGATTGCTCGTCGACGATGCGTTCTAGTTGCTTGCGCTGCAGGCTGTGCTGTGGCTCGGCGCATTTGTGCCACCGCGAGAACACTTCACAAAAGCGCGCGGCGAGCGATGGATTTTGCACGTCGAAGCGCAAAATCTGACTTGCGATGAACGCGTATCCCGAGCCGTCCGCAGCATGAAATCCACGCCAGTTTTGGTCGCCGAAAAACTGCACGATGGCGCGCACGCGGTTAGGGTTTTTGCCGTCGAACTTTGGATGAGCGAGGAGCGCCGTTGCATGCGCCGACGCGTTGGTGCGTTCGGTCGCGGCTTCGAATTGAAACCAGCGATTGAGCATCGACAGGTCGTCTTGCCATTGATCGTGAAACGCCGTGTAAATGCTGTCACGCGCCGCGCCCGGTTGATCGCGCAACGCTGCCATCGCAGCGGTCAAGTCGGTGAGATTGTCCGCGCGTGACCAGACGCTCAGCGCGATTTGCTGCGCTTCGTCGTCTGTCACTGCGTTGGCTAAACAAAGTAGCGTGTTGGCAAGCGCGCGACGCGCAGTGCTCGCGGCGTTGGTCGCAAATGGACTCGCAGCGAGGATGGCCCGTTCGGCGTTGTGGCGCGAAAGAATCGCGGCGCGATGGTGTTGTGCGACGCGTTGAATCACCGTGTCGCGCGCATCAGCAATCTTGATTGGTTCAATCAATTCGCCTGCCGCGCTCAAATCCGCGAGCTCCGCACAGTTCGGGAATGTAAGCAAGTTCGCGATGAGCGCGGGGTCGGTGGCGTTGTCGGACAGCAGCTCCGCGATAGCGCCGAATAATGCCGTGGGAAGCGCCGTGCCACGCTGTGCCGCGCGCACCGAACGCAAGAACAAGTCACGCATCGCTTGCCAGCGCACCACGCCGTCGCTGTCGCGTGCGGCGAGCATGGCCAGCTGCGCGTCGGTGTAGGCGTAGTTGACTTTCACCGGCGCGGAAAAACCGCGTAAGAGTGACGGCACGGGGCGTTCGGCTACGTTGTCAAAATGAAACTGCTGCAAGTTTTGAGTGACCTGCAACACTTGTGCATGGGTCACTTCGCCGTTGGCATGAACTAGTGCCATCGACAGCGGAATCACCATCGGCTGTTTCACGAGTTGACCGGGCGTGGGAGGAACGGTCTGCTCAACGCTTAGCGTGTAGCGTTTTGCGGTGGCGTCGAACGCATCGGTGACATCCAGCACCGGCGTGCCTGCTTGGCTGTACCAGCGCTTGAATTGGGAGAGGTCGTGCCCGCTGGCCGCCTCCATCGCCGCAACGAAATCGTCGCAGGTCGCTGCGGTGCCGTCGTGGCGCGCGAAGTAGAGATCACTGCCCTTGCGGTAGGTTTCTTCGCCTAGCAGCGTGTGCAGCATGCGGATGACTTCCGCGCCTTTTTCGTACACGGTAACCGTGTAGAAATTGTCAATCGCTTCGTATTCGTCCGGGCGAATCGGGTGCGCCATCGGGCCTGCGTCTTGCGCGAATTGGCGCGACTGCATGAACGCAGCTTCTTCAATGCGCACGACGGCAGGTGAGCCGCGCGTGGCCGTGTATTGCTGCTCGCGAAAGACTGTGAAACCTTCTTTGAGCGAGAGTTGAAACCAGTCGCGGCAGGTGACACGATTGCCGCTCCAGTTGTGAAAATATTCGTGCGCAACGATCGCGTCGACCGTCTGAAAATCAGCGTCGGTCGCGGTGTCTTTGTCGGCGAGCAGGTAGCGCGAGTTGAAAATATTCAACCCTTTGTTTTCCATCGCACCCATGTTGAAGTCATCCGCCGCGTAGATCATGAAGCGATCCAGATCGTATTTGCGACCGTACGCTTCTTCGTCCCAACGCATCGCGGCTTTGAGGCATTCCATCGCCCAGGTGCAGCGCGGAAGGTTCGCGGTTGTCGAGTAAATTTCGAGCAACACATTTCGGCCCGATGCCGTGACGAAATGGTCTTGCAGTTTGTCGATGTTTCCGGCAACGAGCGCAAACAAATAGCACGGCTTCTTGTGTGGGTCATGCCACACGGCTTCGTGGCGCCCGTTATCAAGCGGGCGCTCGGCGACGAGATTGCCATTCGACAGCAGCACTGGAAACAGCGCTTTGTCGGCGCGAATCGTGACACGATACTCTGACAATACATCCGGGCGATCCGGGAAGTAAGTGATGCGCCGAAAGCCTTCGGCTTCGCATTGTGTGCAAAACGTGCCGTTGGTGACGTAAAGCCCTTCGAGCGCTAGATTGGCCGAAGGATTGAATGTGGTGACGACGGTCAGCGTTGAGGTTGAGTCGTTCGCGCAAAGCGTCGAAGTCGCGAATGTCATCGCGTTGGCCGTCGCGGTGTATTGATCCTCTCCGAGCGCATTGCCGTTAAGCGAGAGTGATTCAAGCGTCAAACCGTCGCCGAGCAATGTGAACATGTCGGCTGCGTTGGATGCGTCGTTGCGACGAAGCGTCAATGTCGACGTGACGCGCGTCCGAGTCGGATCAAGGTCGAACGTCAGGTCGACCTTGTCCACCCAACAACCCGGAGCGCGGTAATCGCCCCGTCGGATCACCGCATTCTCGGGGTGTTTCATAGGCTTTAGGGGTTATTTCTTGGCGGGAACGTAGGCGGAGGCTTCAGCGCTCGCGTTTGCGGTCTTACCGACAACGGCCATCAGCTCAACATCAAACACCAGCGTGGCGTTCGGTGGAATCGCACCGCCAGCGCCTTGTGCGCCGTAGCCTTTGTCCGGCGGAATGATGAGCGTGCGCTGACCGCCCACCTTCATGCCCGCGACGCCCTCGTCCCAACCCTTGATGACGCGACCCGCACCGATCATGAAACCAAACGGAATTTTGCGATCAATCGACGAATCGAATTTCTTGCCCTTGTTATCGGGAGCGGTCGCGTCCCACAAGTAGCCCGTGTAGTGCACGGCAACGGGCGAGCCGTTTTCAGCAAGCGCGCCATCACCGACTTTGCGGTCTACGAGGGTGAGTTTCGAAGGCGCAACGGCCGAAGCGGTTGGCGCAGCAGCCGCAGGCTTGGCGGCGGTACCCGTGGATTGGGCCGATACCGACAGCGGCAGCGCAATGGCGACGCCAATGGCGAGCAGCGAGAACGAGGAGCTAATTTTCATAGATAGATAACTTTGGCAAATCGGAGAAATGAATGGGAAGAGACAACACGGGGGCATGCGACGGATGCGCGCTTGCATCCATTGGGCAGCCGAGTCGAGCGCAAATAACGATTGTTCACCATTTATCGTGGACGAGCCATCGAAAAGGTACACAAACCACTGCGCAATCGTGCTTTCGCTTGCTGGGAATTGTCTGGCGCGCTATTCTACGTATTGATAAAAATGCATCGGTTCGTCCGATCAGGTAACTGCGGAACAGAATGCTTCGTTGGCTCTCAAGTTTGACCGACTCCCGGCCGCTCGGTTCAACCGGCGGCGCGCGCAAATTCGCGTCCTCGCTCGACAGGGACATCTTCGCGGCGGCGGATGCCGTGTGCACGCAACTGCGCTCGTATGTGAGTGACGCAGAGCACGGCGAATCCGCCACTGCCGCGCCGCTTCTGGAGCTTGACGCTCGCACATTGGCCATCACCGCGCGACTAGAGCGCGATTACCTCGCGGCCTCGTTGCAGTCGCACTCGCTGCGCGACCGGCTGTGGGATGCGGGCTACGACTGGGCCATGCGTTATGCGGACGCACACCGCGCTGCGTTGGGTCGCGCGACAAACTCCGTTGCTGGCCGCGCGGCCACAGAATATGCGCGGGTCGCAGCGCGTTTTTTCTGGTTTCGTTCGATGGCGTATCGTTATCGCCTGTATCGCCACGAAGAGTGGATTCCCGGCATTTGGGCGGAAACGCATCTGGCGTTTCGCAAAGCCTGTGACCTAGGCGTGGATCATGTCGTGGTGCCCGACATTGAGCAGGAAGGTCAAAGCACATATCCGGCACGCGCGTTTGTAACGCTGCTCCTGATGCGGCTGGGCAATGCGGGTGGCTACTCGCCGTCGCAAATTCACGCGCTGTTTCGCAAACTTTGTGAGTTCTCACATGACGTGCGCCTCACCGCACGTCCGAGCGTGGACGGCGGTTTTGCAATCAATCTCGCGGGTGCCGATGGATTGGTGCCGCGCCATGCCGTCGCGGCTGGCGGTCAATATTTGTATTGCGACACGACTGCAGCGCATGCGCGTGCGCTGGCTTGGCTTGATCAAGTGGAGTCGGAAGACGGCGGGCGCAACGTGACGCTCGGTGGTTCGCTTTCGCAGAATCCATTGCTTGGGCTACGTAGCGCAGTGCTGCGGATCGACCCTGAATTTAAGCCGCTGGCGCGCGCCAGCCAACGCAACAATGATCGTGGCCGTGTGGTTGCCACGCACGGCGTGAATCGTGTGGCGACGGCGATTTCGTACGACGCTTCTGAAATTGCCGAGGGCCTTGAAGGCGAAGCCTACGAGTACGCGGACGTGCAGGAAATCGAGACGATTGGTGCGCTGCGCTCGTCGACGTTGAAGCGCCTCAAGCGGGACTTGCCCCCCAACGCCACAACGCTCGATTTGCAGTTTTGGCATCTGCGCGATCGCAGCGATACAGGCTTTCGTTGTGTGATGCCCAACACCTCGCGCCAGCAGCTTCGCCTCCGGGACATTGTCGCGGTGACCGAAGAAGCGCCGACGGCGGGCTGGCAAGTTGCGACCATCGTGCGGCTGCTCAAGCTGCCTGCGGGCCACATTGAGCTTGGGCTGCAAGTCATTTCGCGCGACGCCGACACCATTGAGCTGCGCACGCTGCGCTCTAAGCAAGGCCTTTATCGCGACAACGCGGCGACCATGGTGGCAAGCGTGGTTTTCAAAGCGATCCGCCTAAAAAGCTCGTTCTTCGGACGGCCGATCATGGGCGCGACTTGGATTTTGAATACCGCCGATTTTCAGTCGGGCGTGACCTACGAAATCCCCGGCACGACCCGTCGCTTCGAGGCCACGGAAATCGTGAGCGAAGGCTCCGATTGGGTGTGGGTGAAGCCGACGGAAGTGGCGCAGTAGCGAACACAGTTCGCGGTTACGAATCCTAAAAACGGGCGCTTCGGTGCCCGTTTTTTTGGAAACAGCTTGGCTGGTAAATCGACCGCTAACGACCGCTGTTTGGGCATTTCGGTGAAATGTTCCCATAAGTCGATATGATGTAAAAACTTCGCCCAACGACCACCCGACGGTCGATTGCGTCCAAAAGCTGAACAGTCCCACCGTTAGCGCAAATCCGACGGTCGCCATTTGGGGTTGTTCGGGGTTGACCGCGCTTTAGGCTCAGTCGAAATTCCCGCCTTCTCGCGCATCGCCTCGGTGGTTTCGTGTCGACCATCGGCGCGCCAACCCGGTGGCATCACAAAATAGCCGACGAAGGCACGAAAGCTGCGCGCGCTAAGCAGATCGCGGCCTAGCTTGATCCATTGGTCAAATTCAATGCGCAACGGGTTGTATCCCGTCAACGGCACCACCAGCCCGTAGCGAATTGGCATACCTTCGCGCTCGGCGCGGTAGGTGCCGAACATTCGATCGAACACGATCAACACGCCTCCGTAATTCGCATCCAGATATTCGAGATTGGCCGCGTGATGCACGCGGTGCGCCGACGGCGTGTTGAGCACGTATTCGAGCGGGCCGAGCTTCGGGATCCATGTCGCGTGAATCCAGAATTGATAGAGCAAATTCAGCGTTAACAACTGAAACACGATCTTCGGCGGAAAGCCAATCCACACGAGCGGCACGAAGAAGAGCGCGGTTCCGGAAAACTTGCTCAGGATGCCAATGCGGTACGCCGCGGAAAGATTAAGTTCGTTCGGTGAGTGATGTACCGCGTGGTTGCACCAGAACCAACGCACACGATGCGCCGCGCGGTGAAACCAGTAGTAACAAAACTCCTGGCCGATGAACAGCGCCAAAATCGGCAGCCAACCGTCAAGCGAGATTTTTGTGAGCTGGTGTTGCATCGCCCAGATGATGAATGGAGTTGCGATCGAGGCAGGGACGAAGATTTGCGTCGCAATTCGTGTGACCAAATCGAGCACTGACACCCCCGCCGCGCGCCAGTCGTAGGCGTGCTTTCGCGAGAGCACGATGGCCTCGATGAGCGAGAACGCCACGATGAGCGGCAACACGACGGTGAGCAGATATTTATCGATTTGATTCATGAGTGAGATCGTGGCCGCGCTGCGCGTTCCGATGTGTAGCGACGGATTTGAACTGTGAACATGACGAGAGTTTCACCCGCGCGCGCGGTGCCGTGTGAGCGCTGCGACGGATCGCCACCTATGGGCGCGAACGGCGGAAAAGGCGCGCCGAGGACTTCTCGCGACGCGCCCCTTTCCGCCCCGATTTACTTCGCCACGTTCAAGAACGGAATCGGTGCGCCGGCGTAGATCGCTTCGGGCAGCGCGCCGTTCCACTTCTCGGCTTTCACCTTTTCGACTTCGATGCGGCGCAGTTCGAGCACGTCTTTGTTCTTCGCGAGTGCGTCGTTTTGCACGCGCAGCGCCTCGGCTTGTGCCTTCGCAATCGTGAGGTTTGAGTACGCTTCACCATCGGCGCGAGCCTTTTGTGCGCTGGCTTCGGCCTCTGCAATCGCAACCTTTTGCTTCTGCTCCGACTCCACGGTTTTGAGTTTGTTTTCGGCACCGAGGCGCAGCTGCTCTTGCGTCACCTTCTCGTTAATGGCGTGCATGTACGAGTCTGAGAACGCGAAGTTGCGCATGTCGATGTTGATCACTTGCGCGCCGTAGAGCGAGAGCTTTTCGCGCAGCGACGCGCTGATGTCCGCCGACACTTTTGCGCGTTGCGCGATCAGATCTGGCGCGGTGTATTTCGCGGTGACCGCCTTGAACACCTCTTGCGTCGCGGTCTGCACATACGACGACAGATTGCCGTCGTGTGAGTACTTCTCAAACACTTCCGCGACGCGGTCGGTGGCCGTGCTGTAGCGCACGGTCATACTGACTTTCACGGGTTGGGTGTCACTCGTGCTGCCCTCGGCATTTTCGATGTCCGCCTTCTCGGCACGGATGCTGAAGTTTGAGAGCTTCTGCCACGGTGGCAACACGGCGAGGCCTTCGCCTTCGATGCCGACGATCTTGCCGAACTGCGTGACGACGCCGCGGCTACCGGTCGGCACCGAGTAAAACGGCCACAGCACCATGAGCGCCATGACCACAACGAGGCCCACGACGAAACGTGCGACGACATTGCGCGGCACGGTAAAACGGGGTCGATCAGAGATTTCCATAATCAATTTCCTTCTTGTTTGAGTGATGGTGCTGGCGCGACATTCGCGCTCGGTATGCACCGTGCTCCGCGATGGATAGACGCGACCCGTCCGAGCGGAGCGCCGGATGGGTGCGTAAATGCGAGGGATTCGATGGGTGTTCCGGCGGCGCGCTCACAAGCGAACGCGGGACCGAAAACTCAGGGGCGGCAACAAAGGCTGCCGCGGCCGGGGGGTGGCTACATGGGAATGCGCTCTTGCGCCTCAACCAGTTGTGTTCTTGTTATTCACGAGCAAAATTCTGCAACGACGCAAGCGCCGTGTGTGCGCATGCGACGAGGCGCGGGCGATGCGGATAGCGTGCGGGCGGAATGGATGAGTGGGCGTGGAACTGTGGGAGCGGGCTTGCCCGCGATCGGCCTCTGACATCGCGGTGCCTGCCCTACGAGTAGCAGCTTTTAGGCGGCATCGACCGCCAGTCGGTCTATCCCGCGCAAAAAGTGCATAAGTCGATATTGAGAAAAAAGCGCCTCAAAAGACCACAGAGCAGCCGTTAGCACTAAAAAGTGGTATCCGCAAAACGATGTAGGCGCGGCATCGGCCGCGGTAGTGCTGTGAGAGGCGAAGCGCGGCTGATGCCGCGCCTACAAGCCTATTGCTTCGCTGGCGCCACGACGGGCGCAGCCGCCGCATGATCCAAATCGGGCCGCCGCCACGGATCAACGTGCGTCATCAAATTGAGCACGCGATGCCGCGCCATCACGCGCTTCTGCGCCTCGACCGCAATGTCGTGCCCCTGCTCCACGGTCAGCGTTGCGTCCACCTCAAGATGCGCGTCAACGATGATCATGTCG
>Ga0209608_1002030_pt1 | contig 15067 bp, 9 predicted proteins | sample AD_UKC130_MetaG_FD_184428 | JGI IMG/M metagenome (GOLD analysis project Ga0209608, IMG submission 184428) | Active sludge microbial communities of municipal wastewater-treating anaerobic digesters from Canada - AD_UKC130_MetaG (SPAdes) (version 2) | ecosystem: Engineered > Bioreactor > Anaerobic... | reverse complement strand
CGAATCCTAAATTAGCAAGGAATGCAAGGTCTGCCTTTATAGATGACGAGCCTCCAGCAATGCCTCCACTTATCATGTAGCCTGCTGCACCACTGTCATCCATTACAATATATCCTGCTCCGCTCCAGTCACCTACTTGAACTTCTTCGGCAGCTACTATTACTATTTTCCCACTGTTCACCGCATTGCTTATTTCTTCTATTACACTATTGCTTAGATTCAATTTATCTTTCTTTTCTTCAAAGTCTATCTTCGATAGTGTATAAATTGGAATATCCTCTTCCTGTGCTATTTCCAGAACTTTTATTGTAGATATCGCTTCAACTCCAGTTACTTGTTCCCATATACTGTGCTCCAGTGCAGACCCCATCATTCCGGAAGCAATCATATAGTTACTTGAAGTATCTTTATCTCCATCTTTACTTACTACCGAGTATACATTTCTATCAACGTCGATATACAGTCCGCCACCTGTCAATTCAACCGGAGTCATAAAGAGATACTTTGCATTCACTCTAAAGCCTGTTATACATTCATTTAATTGCCTTACTACCGATACGTTCATCTGCTCGGCAATCACTTCATCCATAAAGTCCAATTCTGCAAAGTATGATTTAGCTGCAAAATTAAGTATCTCGCCCAATTGCTCATCGGAATATATATCCTTCTCAGTGTACTTTAAGTCCTTTAGTTTATTAGATATATTGTCAATCTCAAATTCAGATATCTTTTGATAATTGAAACCAATATTGTAGTAAGACCCTACAACTACATCATTATTTATAATTTCCTTTGATTGTCCTGCTGATTTTATTCCTATTTCAAATTGCTGCCTGTAACCAAGGCCGACTTCTTTACCTCTTGCAACCGTTTCTCCGTCTATTTTCAATACTGGTACCATTTTTACAAGATATGCAGGTACACTGAATATATCTCCATATTTTTCTATGATAGCTGCATCCTCTTTTGTAGCCGGTTCGTAAGAAAGTGTTACTTTTTTGTTGAAAAGGTCCACTGATTTGTATTCCAAATTAAAATCCCTAGAACCTGTAAAATTCAAACCAAAAGGATCCTGTCCATATATTGCAAAACTTACCACATCTGAATATTGTTCAGACACCTTGTTGAATTTAGCGACTGTACCCCTTGTTTTATACGGTAGCGATAATGGCAACATCCCAAGCTTTTGCTCCAATATTCTGTTTTCTCCAAACACTTCCGAATAGGTCTTGTTTCCTAGGTTATTGTATGTAATATAGTTTTCAAGCCTCTGTACTGCTTCAGTTATTAACTCATCGTATGCATCTGTATCTACTCCTGTCGCCTTGCCTGTTTCCTTATCAATGGTCATTATCCTTTGGTTGAATGTATTAAGGTCAACGCCTATAACCTCTTGTAAGCTAGTAAGTCCTTCTACTCTCTGATACTTCTTGAACGAAGGGTCAAGCGGTACCCATATACTTTGCCCTTCATTTTTTAATCCTCTGTATATTCCGTAAGGAACATAGGCTTCAACCCATACATGTTCCACACAGACAGCAGCTATTTTTCCTCCTGATACCAATGTTGTAACAGGTATGCCTGCTGCTGCAAGAATTTTGGCAGCTGCTTCCGGTGTGTCAGCTTGCGTCCATTCCATTGCTTTATCTATATCAATTTCAGCAAGACCCCTTACATATCTTGCAGGTATGTTTTTGTACCTTAGCATTGCTATTAATAGAGAAGCCTGATCATAGTCATTACCTGATTTATGAGCCAGTGTTCCAGCTGCACCTTTTCTTGAACCGTAATATGGCTCAAAATCAATATTGTTTCTTACATACTCATACATGTTAACAGCAGTACCAAGGGAATCTGCAAGCTCTTTTATTTGGTCGTTAAGCCTTGTTTCTTGTGTTTCTGCCAAATCCTCAGGTTGTGGTTCTTTAGGGAGTTCTTTAAGATTATTTTCCTTCACTCCATTCATGTATAAAGTCGCCGCTTCGGCTCCCGTTGATGCAACTTTAGGTTGCTCCGACAAATTCCTGTGCGGCAAATTGCTTCCAAGAGGATTTTCAGGCTGTTCAGGCATAAAGAGTTTATCCACTTTTGCTAGTTTTTCCTCTATATGCACAGCATCCGATTCATCCAAACTGTTAACATTTTTTGATATATACTCCAATTCCTCAAATATTGTTTTTAATTCTAAAAGCTTTGATAGAATTTGAGCTCTAAACTCACTATTTCTCTTCAGTACTTCTTTGTTACCCAACTCTTCCAATATCTTTTCGTTTTTATCCAATTCTTCAATAATAGACCTGTTATAATCATTCAAAAGTTTAATGGTATCATTTACACTTTTTCTAAACTGAGTTATATCATTATCTTTATAAGCTTGTTTTAAAATGTCATAGCATGAGTTTAGCTTTACTGCCAGACTTCCGGCTTCTGTACTGGCCTCTGACTGTGATATAGCATTGTCATCATTTTCGAAATTTTTCTTATATATCAAATCAGTTAATGTCTGTGAATCCAACACCATTTCAATTGCCAGAACTTCTTGAGAAGGAAGTGCAAAAGTCAAAGCCAAGACGATAATTAAAAACATCGCAATATTTTTCATAATTCTATTATTCAACATCATCTACCCCCCTAAGCTGTGTATGGTAAACCTCATCACCATATTCATCCAATTCAAGTACATGTTCTCTTGCTGCTTCTTCAATATGTCCAAAGGCCCAATGATTAACTCCAACATCAGCAAAGGAACTCATATCAGCCTTTAAAGGCCCTCTATAAAGCATTTTGTTAATTAGCGTAACTGTCTCAGAGCGTTTTATCTTTTCATCCGGTCTATAGGTTCCGTCTTCATATCCCTCAATAATGTTGTACCTCGTTACTTCTTCAATCAAGTTTACTGCCCAGTGTCCTTCAATATCACTGTAATGTATTTCAAACGGTCTTACCTCTTCCAATTTCAAATACTTGGCTATAACTACTGCAAGCTCAGCTCTTGTAATTGATTCATCAGGACGGAATGTATTATCTTCATAACCTTTGAATAATCCTGATTCCGTTACGGCTTGTATAACTCCAGCTGCCCAATGGTTCTTCGGTACATCCGAATATGCAGTTTGTACTTCCTCTTTTATCTTTAGATCCAAAAGCTTTGCAAGCATTGCGGCAACTTCCGCTCTTGTCACTTGTTTTTCGGGTCTAAAGGTTCCATCGGGGTATCCGTAAATGTATGCTCTGTGAAGTACTTCCCCGTTTTCATCCGAACGCAGCATTATCTTTATTGTTGAGGTGTCGTCTTGTGTATTTATCCTTTGATCTTTACTTAGTATTCTTGCTGTGTTTGAAACTATGACCTCAGGCTCTTCGAAATCATTGACCAAAACTTTATATATCTTTTGTCCTTCGCCTTTAGCAGGTAAACCGGGTATTTTCCATACTATAACTCCATCTTTAACTTCTCCACCAGCACTGTCTGCAATGGATGTATAGTTCGGTATTTGTGCTGTCACTTCAAACTCGCCGACAGGAGCATCCAACATATTTCTAAATTTGATTGTATAGGTAACGATTTGTCCTTTTGTATACGTTGACTTATCGGCTTTTATTGATACCGCAAGATCCACAGGCAATGCAACAGGTATTTCCTCTTTAGGTTCCTCAATAATATCATCGTTATTACCATAATCTTTATTCTTATCTGAACCTTTTCCGCCTCCGGAAGATGGTTTACTTTCACTGCCTTTTTGTAAAACTGTAAAATACCCGCTTCCCAGATTTATTATTGTTTCATTGGGCAGCTCAGCATTGTATACTACAAGGTATTGGCCACTTTTCAATGCTTTGTGGCTCCAAGACACTTCTTTGCTGTCACAGGCATCCACATCAAGGTTGATGATATCTTCAATGGTATCAACAACCTCACCGGTCGATGGATTTATAATGATAATATTCCTTTTTACTCCGGCTATATCAACATTTCCCGAATTGGTCAGTTCAATTTGAATAACAAGATCATCGGTGGGATAAATCTCTTTTGTCAGTACATTTAATGATCCGATAATACCGTATCCCGTTGTCTGGGTACCCAATATCTCAATCACTGTAAAATCCTTGCATAATTCATTTTTTCCATACACTACAGAAGTCACAGTATAACGCCCAGGTTCGTTTTGTTCAATATCCCACATACTCTTTCTGCTTTGGGTATCTCCATAAATAATCTCATCAATAGTATTCTCATTACCCCATACAACCTCACCCCTGGAGTTGGTAATAAGCGTCCTTATCGTTAAATTCCTTGCTATAGCATTAGAACTCGGATTATATACCGAATTAATAACACTGACCTTTTCTCCCGGGTAGTATTTTATCTTATCGGTTACTACTCTATTGGTAATGTTTTTGTCAGGTATTATTTCAAAGCTCTTAATCTGAGAGGATATTAATTTGTCCTGCTCAATAAAGGTTACTCTCACATTATAAGTGCCTGCAATATAATCCTTTGTATTCCAAGTATAGTTGTGATTCAATGTTTCTTCAGGCTGCCATGTCATACCCTCATTAAGAGAGATCAGTTCAATAACATTATTGTTATCATCCACAATCTCAACTTTTCCGGTTAAAGTACACAAGTAAGATGTTAGATTTTTTGAATCAACCAATATTTCTACATCTTCTCCGGAATGATATTGCACTTTATCTGTTTCAATTTTGGTATCAAGTTTGAATTTGTTTACCTCTATCTCCACCTGGGGAAGACTGATTTCCATAAGTGTATCATTTGCATCATAATAGGTAATCTTTGCACTCTTAGCTAATTGAACAACAGTATCCGATAAAAGGTTTTCTCCTTCAAAGGTAATGTTTATGTACTTTTCCTGTCCCATTATCAGCCGGTCATAATTCCAAGTAATTACTTTGTTGCCGTAAGCGTCGGTGCTTATTGAAGACGGCACAGGTTCTATTGAATCTCCCCTTATATTCAAACCATTTTCCGGTATTGTTACTTCAACTACAATATTTCTTCCGGAAGTATCAAAGATTTTTCCGGCAATCTCCGTCATCATATCAATAAGCTCATTAGCTGTCGGACTATATCTGTACTCGCCTCCGGTTATGTTTGCAATGTTCTTAAGAAGTCGTTCATTTACCCCTCCAAGTCCAAGGGTAAATATGGTTATTCCTTTTTCTGCTGCTGAATTTGCTTGTGCTAATGCACTGGATTCATTGCTTTCTCCGTCAGAAAGAAGCATAAAAACCCTCTGCCTGTCAGTATCATTAACCGAATCAATAAGCTGAATACCTCTAGCAATACCTGCATGTATACTTGTACCTCCGCCACTACCAAGGCTGCTTATTACCTGCTTTAAAAGTTCCTTATCGGAGGTAAGTCCTTGGCGCAATGTGGCAGAATCACTAAAGTCAATAACTGCGCAACGATCCTGCGGGAGAATTAAGTCGACAATAATCTTTGCTGCCTCTTTTGCTTTTGTCCACGGAGTTCCACTCATACTACCGGAACGGTCTAAAATCAATACGAGGTCAATGGGGTTCCTTTCGGGAACTTCCGGCGTTCCTACTCCAAACAACTTATATGAAAGTGTTACACTATCCTTTCCCGGATATAAAACCTCTTTATCAAGACTTTGCTCTGCATCTATTCTTGTTGGAGCAGGCGGTGGCAGAACTTTAAAAACAGTTTCGCCTTCAGCAACTTTTGCTGTGCCTTCAAATATATCTGTTCTTATTGTGTATTCCTTTTCAGATGTAATATCAGGCTCAAAACCCTTTGTTCCAATTACTTTTACCTGTTCCGATGCCTCAATTTCCACTACATCTTCATGCAAATTGATGAAACTACCGTCAGTTCCGTAGACTGAAGTAGTTACCATAAGCCTTTTATCTACATTGGCTTCAATATAAAAAGCTGTCTCAACATTTATTGTTACGGGTTTGTTTAATGTTGTTGACTGTCTGTCAGTCCTTATAACAACATTTTTTATAATAAAAGAAGGTTCTATCGTAAATTCTTTCTCATAACTGTCAATTATTTTCCCGCTTCCGTTTTCTTTCACCTGAGCAATAACAGTGTAGACCCCGGGTTCATAGCTCATTGTATTCCAGTTTAGAATATCTCCTACCTGAGCATATAATATATTGCCATATGGTCCCTTAATAAACTGTATCTGTTTTGCCACAGAACTGTCATACTCACTTACCGCTTCTATTTCCAATTCCTCATAGGCACCAAAGGTGTAACTTTCTATCCTATTGTCTTTAGTTGTCTTAAACATCCTAATATCCGTTATGTCTGCATGGGGCATTTCCGTTTTCTCATTCAGCGCCCTTATTGCAAGAATTGTTAAATAAGGGTTGTTATACCAACTTCCATTACTTTGCTGCAAATTTTGTATTACTTTATCTACAGTTAAAACAGGGTCAATCCCTACTGTTTTTATTACAGCACGATACGCTACTAGCGTGTCGGCAAGACTCTCTTCTCCTGTTCCCCATGTTCCGTCCTCTAACTGTTTTGAGACAAGGAAATTCCCAGCTTTCTTCATTGCAGTTTCAATACTGCTTGAAGTTAGGTTCATCTTAGAAACAAATTTATTTAGACATAAAACTATCTCAGAAGTTAACATTACAGACGGTTCCCCATCGAGGACATATGACCAGCTTCCATTCTCATTTTGAACACTGATAAGATAGCTTAATCCCTTTTTTATTAATTCCGTATCGGGATTATTTTCCTCAATCAAGGAGTTTAATACAAGAACTGTATCTAAAACGTCCCCCTCAAAATCACCGGTTAATCCCCAACCTCCATCAGGTTTTTGACTTGAAGCAAGGGATGAAATTAAGTCTTTTTTTCGATTAGCTTCCTGTATAAAGGGTAATACTCTTGCAGTATAATCAATATTGTTTTTATCAATGGATTCAAGCCATTTTTGTGCTTTTTCCAGGCTTTCAGACTGTATTGATTTTTCTTTGAAATAACCTGCTATTTCAGCAGTATCCACTACAGCTGTAAGCAGTTCTTCTCCCCAAAATCCATCGGATTTCTGATTTGCCACAAGCCATTCTACAGCTTTGTCTATCCTTACTTCCATAGTTAAATCTTCTGCAGCTGCAGATGGAGTGAACAGCATAAAGACCATACAGATAAGTAGGCAAAAACAATTGGTTTTCTCAATTCACATTCCCCCTAATAAATTCAATATTATTTACTTAATTCTTTTTATCCTTTTGTATATCTCTATTTCTTTTGTATATCTTTTTTGCATATAAAAAACAGCATTTTCTCACTTTAACCTTTATTTTATTTATCACCTCCTATTAAACATAACATTTAAATTATATAGAATTTTTTGTAATAATAGTAGTCTATTATAAATAAAAATACTTTTGTATACTTCCGTGAAATTCTAATTATTCTTTAAATTTAAAATTTTATAAATTATTGTTCTACTATAAATCAATAAAAAAGATACAAAAAGGTCCTCCTTTTGCTTTATTAATATTGAGGAAGACCTTTTATGAAAAATTCTTATCTATATCCCCAACAAACATGTAGCTATTGAGAAATAAATAATAAATGTTACAGCATCAACAATAGTCGTTATTAACGTTCTTGCCTTAATTGCCGGGTCTACTTTGAATTTCTTTGCTACATTAGGCAGTATCCTTCCTGCAATTTTTGCTAATATAACCAAAAAAGTAAAGTGATAGTCACAGTTAAAGTTACTACAAAGTCAATTTTTTCAAGAAAATATATCTTCACAAAATTTAATGCAGATAAATCCACCCTAAACAGGACAGCCCACTTGAATATCCTCCCAAATAACCTTGAAAGCATCCTTTAAGCTTCTCTCTCTCAAGGCCACAACTCTCAAATCATTAAAATTAAAAGCTAAACTTTTTATTGCCGGTCTATCTCTTCAAAAAGTCGTGCAATATCAACAACATTCATCTCAATAAGTTCTTTTCTTACATAAGAATATTTGCCTTGCTCAATTAGTGTAATCATAAATGCAAATAAATATATTGCTAGAGTCACTTTAGGTTATTTATACTTATCAGAAATAGCTTAATTCATAAAATTCTAAACATATAAAAACCCCGAAGCTGTATTACTACAGTCGGGGTATATATCGGATTATTTAAATTTTAAATCTATTAAATTAATCAATTCTTCTAAACAATAAATTTTCAATATATCATCTTTCTGTACAAATATTCTTTTGCATTTAGGACAAAAAAACAGTCTGCGCGGTAAGTCATACGATTCATTTCTCCTTATTTTGTCGTCTATTTCATCCATTTCAAAATCATTCATACTGTAATACTCTTCCAATTCGCCTTTATTAAATTCATCCCTACAAGAACAACTTATATTATTCAGCTCTGCAGACTCAATAATGTATACATGTTTTCATAATGTATACATGTTTTCCTTCATCTCTTATGTAGTGTAATCTACCACATTTCTCGCAATTTCTAACGGCCAGAAACTCAATATTAGGATACTCCCCTTTTGGATATTCCCCTTTTGCAAATCTTAGCCTTTGGACCCAATTCTCTTTTGTATATGTCCAATAAATAACTTTATTCGGTACTATTTTGTCAGACATAACATGACCGCATTTACAAAGCATGCTCATAATAATTATCTCCTCTATATTCTTTCAGACCTAAAAATTCCGTCTTTATTTCCTTATTAGCTCTTAATGACTTTAAATGACTTTAAACATTATTAGCTCTTAATGACTTTAAACACCAAATCAAATCGATTAATCCATTATACTGCAAGCTAGCCAGTAATGAATTCTTGACTTTCTCATATGGATGAATCCAATCAATAATATCACTATTTATCGTATGACCATATAACTCTTGCCTTAATTTCACCTACCTGTAAAAGGAATTATATATTTTTTCTTTTTCACTACTTAAACATCGTATAATAACTTGGTGCATGTCCTGCGGTTTATGGCAGTCAATATAAACAAACTCCCTTTCACGTTCAAAATAGCAAACTTTATTTTTTTCCCTTTTTGTCAGGTGATTCCATGACAGATTTCAATTGCTCCAAATTGATAGGAATATTCATTGATTCTCCAATTTGCTTCACTACATCCTCTGTATGTTCGGGAAGTATCAATGTTGCAATTAGTGACATATCATTAAACTTTTCCAATAAATGTTGATATTTCATTAGGGAAAACTCTCCATTCATATTAATTGCACAATAATACTTTTAAACTCTCTACTTCTTCCATACATATGAAATTTTCTTTCTTCTTTTGTCTACATCCTTTCCCAATCGCAATAGCGGTAAATAGAACAACATAAATACTATCCACAATTCCTGTTCATCCCTATTCTTAAATATAAGCAACATAATTACCTGATCGTATACTAATTTCATTAATATTATTCCGATACTTGAAAACAAACAAATGCATAAGAAGTAGCCTACATGTTTATAATACAGTTCCTTACAACCAGCCCAGAAAAACCTCTTTAGAACAGCTATATTGAGAGCCAAAAAGATCAAAGTAGTTTCCCATCTCCATAGAGTATATTTATATACAAAGATTAATAATATACAATAGACGAAAAAGTGAATGAATCTTTTATAAAGTGCTTCAACATCAATTTTTCTTTCATCTGGGCTGCAATAAACAGATATCATTTCTTCAATAATTTCTTCACTCATATTTTTGTATCTATTTATTATCATATTATGAAGTGCTATGATTACTCCACTTATAGCAAAAATTATAAGATTATATATTAGAATTCGTTCTTTTACATTGTTAATAGCTACAGCAAAACAAAATGTAATAACTATTTCTACTACCCTAAGCAAAAAATTATCCTATACTGTGTAACATTTATTTTATTCACAGGATCAGATGTGGTAAACAGTGTCTCCATAGTCATACTGAGTATAAACATCATAAGTAGAAATGAAAGAATAATTGCTATTTTGGGAATTAAGCTTATATTTAGCTTTCCGTAATAAAGAATTAGCATATTTCCATATAACAATATAGATATGTAAAATATAATGTCAAAAATCCTTCTTAATTTTAAAGTCACATTAATATAAATAACTTTGTTACTCAGATTAACGCCTCCATTTACATATAGTAAAAACTCTTTTTTATTGCGCCAACCCGTTCTTTTCCAATATAATAATGCCTTTCAATCCTGCATATAATTATATGAAACATCAGAAAAGATGAAAATATAAATATGAAAGACAAAAACCGTGAATAATTAAAAAACTATTGCTATTTACTGTGATAATAATTCTACGCAGCATAGAACAAATTTTCAGTTATATCTTCTTTATTTGAGCGTATAAACAACTTGCATAAAATATCACAGACAATAGCAAACCTGCAGAACTTAAAGTAACACCTGCTATTGCAAGTTTGCTCTTTGATTTTTTCAATCCGGGAATTGCGTATATTATTCCTAGTATACTTGCTATTACAATTGGAAAAGCCGGTATACTTATAATCCCCATAAAAAGGCTCAAGAAAGAGCAGTTAAGCCTTTCATTTTCAGACATCTCATTCACAGACTTATTGCATACTAAAATAAATACATCACTAAATGAAGTACCCATTGAAAAAGCAAACAAAATTAAAAAACTACTTAAAATATTTATTTCTTTATATCCAATAACTAAATTCAAAAACAATACTATTGGAAATCCAATCATAAAACATTTTAACCCTGACAATATCCTGCTCTTTATTGAAGGGCTCATATAGAATTCCTCCTCTAATAACTGATATCCTTCAATTCATATTTCCCATAAACTCATAATAAAAGCACCCCTAGTAACAAACTTTTTGCATATCTCAATATTTTTCACTTCGAAAATTATCAGTATTTCTGAAGAAATCAATTAACACTATTTATCTTTATAATATTTAGTCCATATAGTATCAAATATAAAATATGGTATAAAAATAGCTAAAACTCTCAAAAAGCCAGTTATATTAAACCATACCACAATAATGCAGGATATAAAAATCACCAATGCTGATATTATAAAATACTTTATTCTCCTCTTATTTGAAAAAAATTTTTTCATTACGTTTCTCCATTAAAATATATTAATTGTACTATTGTAGAACTACAGTCAAGGCTTTAATATCAACCTTGACTGACTTTATATTTATAATAAATTATTCTCATTTTTTAATGTGATGTCTGGTAGAAATGAATCATCACATATCTATAATTTCTTTCCTTTAAGATTTCTAATTTCAAAACTCACTCAAGCTTCTGATATTACTGGTGCAACACTTATTGACAACCAAATTAACATATTCTCCTTTTTTGTCAAGCATTTAAGTCTGTATTAACGTTTAATTTTGGTCTAAAAACCATGCAATAATTCTATTTTCCAATGCACTTTACAATATGCCCCGTAAGAATATTAACTCTTCACAATAAACTCCTTTCGATGGTCAACTTTATATTCTAATTCCACCGTTATCTCGTTATCAGCCGGAACATTTACAGTGAACTCAACAATGTTCGATGATTTCTTTGAATAATCATGGGTTGTCTTAACCATTTCCCATATTCCCCAAATATAATGTTCAAAATGTACTTCGGCTGTCTCTGTTTTATGATTTTTAATAATGTATTGATATTTGAAATGCTCAAATCCGTTTATTTTTTTCCTTTCAATTTCTTTAGAGATAAAAGAAATATCAAAAGCATTACCGATGTTAAGAATAATATCTTCGTCCTTTGGAGTATGCTCTATTCTATCTTCACCGATAAACTCAAGAGAATTATCTGCCTCATCTGCTTTATAAAGCTTGATTATTCCCTTTGGTAAGGGACGACCCAAGCCGCACTCCTTTTTATTCGAAAATTCAATAATAACATTTGCCTTTTTTGATTTCCGGTCAAGCTTGTAATATTTTTTATAAGGTATGCCCAAGCCGTTCAATATATTGATTTGCTTGGTTTGATTGTTTTTCAGTGTTGAAGGGCTTGCTAATGTGTACATGTGATAATCGAAGAAAGCTTTTTCCTCTACTTTAGGTGCTTCAGATTCTTCACAAAGATACACACGTTTACTTAAAACATACTTATCATCATCTTCAACTCTATTTACATCTCCTGCTATAAGTTTTATTTTAGCATTTTCAAAGGTTGCACCGCTTTGATTTTCAATTTCCGCCCAACCTGCAATGTTTAAAGTCTTCTCCAAAATCTCTACGACATAATTTGCACTCCAATTGAATCCCTTGCTTAGATAGGAAACTTTAACATCCCCCGAGGTCGACTTCCCAATCTTCCAAACAAGAGCAGGCTTTACAATAAGCCCTGACGGAAGGGAAGGAAGAATAATTTCAGCCTGAGTATCGATGTATATTTCCTTTGTACTATTATCCTCCAACACACACCTACCGGAAGGCTCAACCGATAAAAGCCGGCAGCTCTTTCTTTCTCCGGTTTCTCTGTCCTTTAAAAAGACTTCCTTATCAATATATTTGTTTAGAAGCTTCTTTCTATCAACCAAATCATAATCATAATTAAATTCCAAAACATTCAAACCTTCAACCAAAAGAGAATCGGTCTCAATCTTCTGTGCCACATCAGCAAAAACTAGCTCTGTCTCTTTACATGTAAGGTTTACAGTACGGGTTTCCTTGACAGCACCAAATCCGCCATTGTAAATAGTCAAAGAAATTTCTTTTGTATCAGCTGCAGTAGTAATTTTTTTCATAATTCAGCACATCCTTTATGGTAAATTATATTTTTATATATCGGACTTTCTTTTCATATATAAAACAAATACTAAAAGGTCTCCGAATTTTAATTCATTTCGGAAAACCCTTTAGTATAGATTTTTGCCGTTTTTTATTCTATCTATATACCCAATAACCATACAGCCGTTGAGAAATATATGGTAAGAGCCACTGCATCAACAACAGTTGTTATTAGTGGACCTGCCATAATCGCAGGATCTAGCTTACATTTTTTAGCCAGAATAGGAAGTATTCCTCCTACAATTTTTGCCAATATGACTGTAAGCAGCAAAGTTATGCTTACAGTTAAAGATACCATAAAGTCGGTTTTTTCCAAAAAATATATCCTTAAAAAGTTTACTGTAGATAGTGTCAGCCCGACAAGACAACCCACTTGAATCTCTTTCCAAAGAACTCTAAAAGCATCCTTTAGTCTTATTTCACCTAGAGCCAAACCTCTAATAACCAGTGCCGATGACTGAGAACCAGAATTTCCTCCTGTGTCCATAATCATAGGGATAAAAGAAGCAAGCACCACAACCGTCTGCAGTACATCATCAAATTTCCTTATGATTTTTCCCGTAAAGGTTGCAGAAATCATTAAGATTAAAAGCCATATTATTCTATGCTTAGCCAGCACCAAAGCATTAGTCTTCAAATATTTTTCTTCGGATGGTTGCATAGCAGCCATCTTCTGAATATCTTCAGTGTTAGCCTGTTCAATAACATCTATAACGTCATCTATTGTCACTATTCCAACCAGCCTGCGTTCGTTATCAACCACCGGCATTGAAAGGAGGTCATACTTTTTGAACAGCGATGCCATTTTTTCCTGGTCATCATGAGTATTTATATATACAGCATCTTTTTGCATGAGATCTTTAATCAATGCCGAATCCTCGCTTAATATCAGCTTTCTGATTGATATGACACCCTCAAGTATTCTATTGTTATCGATAACATAGCAATTATCAATTGTCTCCTTGTCTACCCCTGTTTCCTTAATGTGCTGCAATGCCTCTTTCACTGTCATTTCTTTTTTTAAGTCAACAAACTCAATGGTCATTATACTTCCTGCAGAATTTTCAGGATAGTTCAAAAATTGGTTGATAAGTTTTCTTGTTTCTTCATCGGTGTTTTTAAGAACCTTCTTCACTATGTTTGACGGCATTTCTTCCAAAAAAGCAATAGTATCGTCAAGGAACAGTTCATCTATAATACTTTTGATTTCCTTGTCGGAAATTGATTCAACTATATATTTTTGCAGCTCATTAGGTATATAAGCAAAAACATCGGATGCTATATCTTTAGGCAGTATCCTGAATATCACTAATAGTTTTTGCCGGTCTATCTCTTCAAAAAGCTGTGCAATGTCAACAACATTCATCTCAATAAGTTCTTTTCTTATATCAGCATATTTGCCCTGTTCAATCAGCGCAAGAATTCTCTCTTTCATTTTGCAGCCCTCCTTTATTTGGGCCATACTATCTGAATAGTAGTTATGGCCCCAAATTTAATATTTCTTTTTTCATTAAAATAACCATAACCGGGTAAAGGTCCGGAATCCATAACTACCACCTCCACTTACCTAAAAAATTTGTCAATCCTTAAAAGGCAATAGCTAAAAACAGGCACCAAAGCAATAATTAACCTAATTCCCACATATATTTTTCATCTTAGGTTAAAATCAATGGCTTAATCTTAATCATCATATTAATTGTTTTATAAACCGACTTAAAAAAGAAATTATTGGAATTGACAATATGAAGATTCGTTTTTAAAGAAAAGCATATTTGGAAAAATAGAATCTAAATATAACATTTATAAACCGTTAATTGAGAAGAATAGATCTTGACAGCTGTAATTCCATTTTCCCGCAATATATGCTTTTCTCTCCACATTCCCTACTACTGCCACATTCCATTCTTCTCACCTCCAAAAATTCATATAAACATAAAAACTTATGTCAAATAACCTGTATTGCCAAAAGTAATAGTATCTGTCAGAATTTTATCCTTTTTTATTTTATGCTTTATACCTATAATTGTCAACCTGTTTTTAAGTATACCTTATATTGGTCTTATCGCATAAAAAATCCCGCATAATGCGGGTTTGCCTCAGTACAATCATACTATAACGGAGAACCGTCCGAAACCACTGAAAAACACCAAATAAAAAATGTAAAACATTCAATATATTTCAACAAATATATAGTAAAAAACCTCCTTCAATGGTATAATGGAATCACGCAAAACCAACACCACAAAGGAGGTTTT
>Ga0209608_1002029_pt1 | contig 15068 bp, 7 predicted proteins | sample AD_UKC130_MetaG_FD_184428 | JGI IMG/M metagenome (GOLD analysis project Ga0209608, IMG submission 184428) | Active sludge microbial communities of municipal wastewater-treating anaerobic digesters from Canada - AD_UKC130_MetaG (SPAdes) (version 2) | ecosystem: Engineered > Bioreactor > Anaerobic... | reverse complement strand
GTGTAGAAACAACAATTGGATAACCGATTCATCCTCCACTTTCGCTTACGCTTAGAAGTGGAGGACTTCTCGGTAATTTAGTTAAATAGAAATCAATATTTTGCTACAACCACATGACAAGTGTGGCTATTTTTTATGCTTTTTTATGAATTTATAATACGACAAAAATTTTCGGGAGAGATAAGGCATGAGGAAAAGAATATTATTAGCTATGCTATTAATGATATGCTGTCTAATCATGAGCGGTTGCGGTGACCAAGTAAAAACCGCAATAGTCAATGATATAAGAACCAGGGCAGCTCTTAATATAGAGTTAATTGCTAAAATGAGAAGCAACGGTTTACTAGATGAACTGTCTGCTCAAGAATTGCAGAAAGGCATAGAAAAAATATCTAACGATGCTTGTAATAGCCTAGAAAAAGATGCTAAAGAGGCCTTAACTCCATATGTATCTTGGTATAAACCAGGAAGTCAAATAACAGACCATTTCTTTCCGGGACGTTCAGCGTCAGAGGTTTATGTATCAAATCCTAAAGCATTAGAAATAGTAACTGCAGATTATAAAGATAAACTCGCTGATATGTTGGACTATGATGTTTATGAATTAGCTGATGACGCGGATTTAAATGAGGTAAAAGCTTTAATAGATGCAGCTAAATCAGCTATAGCTAACAATGATACAGCGAAGCAACAATCCATTTTTAGTACCTTAGCCCAACCTAATAAATATTTTAAAAAGACTGGTAAATTATTAAGTGAAGAAGAAAAGAAACAATTAATAAAAGAGACGACTCTTAATAAAGATGGTGCTATAGGACAATCTGAACTAGGTCAAGACTTTAAGGTTAGGGACCCAGACTTAAGCGGGCAAGTGGTAATGACCATACGTTTATTAGAATTTAACGAGAAGATAATTAATAAATTAATAGACGTTAATGGTTGGGCAAAAGATACATATTTGAGAGATAATTTTAATAAAAGAATATATGTCCTTACATATCCAGTATGGGTAGTAAGCGATTTAATGTTAGATAATTCTGACCCTACAAGGTTTACAACTAGTTTCTATAAAACAAATTATTTTATTAATCTTTATAATAATGTCTTTAGTGAAGATAAACATGGAACTAAAGAGTTAAGGCAAACAGAGAAAATAATTAAGGTAACCAGTTCAGTAAATGGGCCTGACCAATCGAGTTTTGTAGTTAAAGATCGGAAGGTAGTTTTAAGAGATTATTTGGAACTCACTTATTTACCGGGAGTAGTAGAGGGTGAAAAATGGGTATCCCTTGGAAGAAGGGTAAGGGTGCAAATATTTGATGGTAGATTAACCGATGACTATGCTAGGCTACTTAATAGAAACGGGGAAGTAATAGAAAATATACCAGCTTTAAAAGTAACAGACATTTTATCTGTAGCATCTAATCATGAAAATATTTCTCCTACTGCTAAAGGTAAGGCTATTAAATTAGGGACAGGGACTGACAATAGTGATACTAGTGATTCTAATGATGATAATGACAATAATGAAGTTGGTAGTATAAATTTATTGCAAGTATCATATCAAAATATGATAAGTCCTACGATACCATTTGGTAGCGACATTATAGCTAAAAATGATAGAGATAGTATAGGAAAGAACGGAAAAATGTATTTAAGGGGATTATGTACGGCTCAAAATCCTTTTCAATCACAATTATATAAGTATTGGATAGAGGGTAATGACGAGGAGTACGGTAATTTACAGTGGTGGAACTCCTGGTTAACAGCAAATGGATTTTTCTATCAGATAGATGCTAATAGGTTAACGAACGCATTAATCGACAATTATCAATTTGAGATGCGAGAAGCTGGATATATAATAATAGATGGTAGAGTAGTTAGATACATACAAAATTTATATGATAAAGAAGATAAAGAGGCTAGGGTTACTGGTGTAAGGACAGCCTTTACTATTTTAGGTATAGCTTTAATGGCGTATGGTGTGTTATTGATAGCTTCTTGGGCATTTGATGTTAACGTGGTGTCTGGGCCTAAATTACTAACAACTTTAACGTTTGGTCACTGGGAAGCCATACAAGACTCCTCTGAATTACCGAACATATCAATTAGTAACAAAAGTTATATGACGTTTAGTAAAACACTTACTAAAAGTTTAAAAATCATAGCGGTAGGGTTTCTATTAACTATAGTTGATATTGTAGAGATTGTTGTTTTCTTGCTTGATACGTTCGGAACTATAGCGAATGTTATCTCGAAAGTAATATTCGGGAATAAATAGGAGGGATTATAATGAAAATACAGAATAAAAAGTTAATAGCATCTATAGTGATGCTAATATGCTTTTGCTATATATTAACAGGTACAACTTTTGCAGTAGGTAGCCTAGATTTAATAGGTACAAATCAAGCATTAGGATCTCCATTATTTGAAGGATTCCAGTTGGAAGATTGGGATAAATGGGAGTTAGTAGCATTTGGAGTATTTTTGAGTAACTTTGTAAATCCATTTATAGATGATTATGAGTCTGCCTTTTCTACAGCTAGTACAACAGGTAGTAAAGGAGCAGGCTATAAAGCACTTCAGTTCGGTGCTGGTAGTGATTCTAGTACTACGCAAGTTTTGCAGGAATTGCTTAGATATGCTATAAATACTCAGAAAAACACATCCCTACTTAAACCTATTCAGGTTCAATTCACAACTAGGGTTATTGATAAGGATGTAAATATGACTGAACCGCAAGCAGCAAGAGTACTAGATATCTTTGTTTGGGGAGAAAATACTAAGAATACTGTTAACAAAGACGAACTTGTAAAGTCAATTGATACCGATGGAGGTCTTGCTCTAATACATGGAGAAACATTCAATTATTGGAATGGTTTTAAAGGATTTGTTACATCTAAATTTGGAAATACAGCAGAAATAAGCGGCATAGTGGACATAGATTCTATTATAGAATGGGGCTACGGCGTGATTACTGACAATTTATTTTATCTGCCTGGAGCTAACATATCAATACTTCCTCAATTTTATATACAGGATGCAGTTAATCCGAATAAAAACATAACTGTTTTAGATTATTATAATGGCTGGGATATTCAAATGATGACGGCATGGCTAGCTAAAACATTTGCTGGCCCTTATAAGGATTATATAACTGAGGATGTATTTACGGAATTCCTTAACTGCAATTTATACCTAGACGCCTTTGGTAATATTGTAGCACATAAAGATGGGCGTAATTACATGATATTCCCAGCAGCAGCCAACCAATATATAACAACTACTCCTAGCTATAATTTATTACAATCAGTCCTGTTTGGAGGACAATACTTAGACGCATCTGAAGAAGTTTTATTAAAGCAAGTCAGAAATATAGATCTTATAGGGTTAGGTAACTACAGATTAAGTACGTTATACGGGCAAGATTTACAGCCTGGAAAGACAGTAGTATTATACGACTCGTTAAGTATGCTATATAAAAATACTTTAAATGCGATAAGTAATAAAGGATTAGACCCACTTAAATCAGGATATAAATATACAATCACAAAAGATTTGAATATAAATACAGGAATAGGAGAAGCAGCAGTAAACCTACTAGAGTCAGAGATAAGCAATCCAAATAGAACAGGATACGGTTTCAGAATAGAAATAGTAAAAGCAGACCAATTATCTAAGTTTATGCGCGTAAATTTCATGGCTAGGGCTTGTTCGGCATTGTCAGTAATGTATCCTATCAATCCTAGTGTAAAAATGCTAGATTACGTAAAAGTGAAAGATACAAAGTACAATTTATTTGATAAGGCAGTAGTTGTATCTGCTTACCCCAGTAATGAATTATTTGAGTTATATCCAAATTATATATACCAACAATTAAATAATAACCATACTGTACTAAGTAATAATTTTACTCAAGGCGATTGGCAACAAATATTAAATGCAATGAAATATGTCAATAATTCAACAGATGTTCTTTATACAGCTGTAACTGGGACGACTAACAAAGACCATGCAATACATGGTGGATTTATAGATTTTATCAATTCTCAGGTAGGAAAAGCTATAAAGAAAACACAGCCTGATAGGGGAGAAAGTGACGATTTATCTTGGACTACGCTCGAAAGGCTAAAGAAAAAGGGATATAAGCTAGCGAATGGTGGAGAAATACATAAAGGATTTAGTAATACTTTCGAACGGCTTATTAAGATATATACTTATTCTAATGTAATGAGGCAAATAAGTAACGTACTTGCTATACGAGAAGGCACTGACTTTGCTTGCTGGTCTCCTTACATATATTTAACTTATCTAGAGTGGTATGGTATTTTAGGTGATGGTACACCAAAATTTAACCCAGACATATATCAAGAGAACTCCAATCTTTTTGATTTTGACATAGAAAAAGCAACAAAAGGCTTATTAGTAAGTGAGGAAGAAAAGAAGCAAAATATATTGAATTATACTTATTTATTATTACATCCAACAGCAGGAAAAGAATATAGAACGAAAATGATGATGGATAAATTAACTAACTGGATTTATACAACATATCAAAAAGTTGTATATGGTCAGGCTGTAAATTATTATGCTAGTAATTATATTGCCAATAGATATGGGGGAGGCTTTTTAAGAATAGACAGCTACAGTGAGAATTTCATGACAAGTTGGTTTATAGGTAAGTATGCGGAGAATGTAGTTATACTCATAGCAATATTAAGTATATTAATTATAATTGTAGGAATAATAACTCGAAAGAAACTAATATGGTTCTTCTTATCGTTCTTATTGATGGTAAATATTATGATCTTAACGCCATCTATTGGTGAGATAACGCCATATATAGTAAATAACATAGTTCAAAAAATGTTTAATGACAAGATGTCTTATTGGGCAATATCAGAAGGAGTTACTAATGCAACTATAGAAAAGCAAACAAACGAACAAAATAAATACGTACAAACATTAATAGAAAATAAAATTACAGATTCTAATGAAGCTCAACAAGTAGCAAATTTAGTTAAAACATTAAATATAGTGTATTTAGACAGAGCATTAATGATAAAAATGGACATATCTAAAAAAGTAACTGACACACAGCTCTATTCTTATGAGGATGTACAAAAATTACAATCAGCTAGATGGTTATTGCCAATAATGCTAAGGCAATTTACAGCAAGCGACGGTTCTGCTAATTACGTATATATACCGTTAGCAGATGCTTTTGATAATTTATCTAATATGTATTGGAAGTTTAAGCCATCTGATAGAGTTGCAAGTCAGACAGTTAATGCTGTAATGTCAGACTCTTCAGCAGATAGTGTATTTGATACTGCTATTGATAGAAATACGAGAAAACAATATTATAGCGGATATGATACGCAAACAGGTACGATATCAGATGATATTAAGAATTTAATCATTTTAAGTGATAGCTATAAGAATGAAATAGACATTGAAAGTTGGATAAGTAGGTCGCGCATATTAAATGATAGCTACGCAGTTCATACTTTCTTCTATCTATTAGATAATGTACCGAATGTTCCTGCAAAAGTAGAAAATACTTGGGAAGAATATGTTTCCAACAATTTAAATTCTAGCAGTGCATTAAGGGATAGTATTATAAATGCTGAAGATATTATGGAAACATATGCAGGACTATACAATTACAATGACCCTAGTACAGTCCAAAGAGAATTTGGATTCTTGTGGAATACAGAAAATCCATTACACTATTTCTATCAAGTAGTTAAAGATACATTCTCCTCTGATATTACACTAGCAGTATTAGCCGGTGAACTCCAAGGCGAGCTAGTGAGAAATAGATTAACCGGAGAAGAAGTACGTAAATCATTTATGCATTATAGTGATACAGGAAAAATAAAAGACTTTCTTGATATGGAAGAATTATTTACAAATGTTATACCATATATGTACTCCATGCAGGTATTAGCTGGAGGCACAGACGGAAAAACAGGGGTGTTTGGGACAGAGAAGATAGAGAAATACCAAGTTTATAAAGACAACTATAAATCTTGGCTATTCAGAAGTAATTGGGTGACGAAGCTCCTAGAGTCTAGAGAATTGACGCAACCAGCTGAAGTTAGGGCATTAGATGGGTCTAAGGTGATTGTAGAAAATCCTTTAGACCCCAGAAGTTATATAGAGGCTTCTGGCGGCTTAAGGCCTATGATATTTAGTGAAGCTCAGATGTATGCTTTAGGATTGAGTAGGGCAGACCTATCATTAGTAGAACAAAAAATATTAAATGTTAATAAAGCAGTAGAGAGAAAATGGACACTTCTATTGAATTATGTAAATGTGCCTGGTATAACGAAAGAAGTATTATATAGACAAATGGCAATAGATGCAACAATAGAGTTTAACAAGGAATTTACTACTAGCAATACATTAAATTCTGCCTTAGCTATGTATCCAACAGGTTTAGATTTAAGAAATATTTCTTTCGATAGCATTATGAAAATGTTAATGCTCAATACTACAAAGGATACGAGATTTATTTATGGAGATACAATGTTAAGGGTAATAGAAAATTTTGACATATTTACTGCGGGGCTTATGCTAGTTTCAGCTTATCTATGCTCTTATATCATCCCACTTATTAGAAATATACTAATGGGATTGATATTCTACTTAGGAATTATTGCAATAATACATAATATATTAGCTGGGCAAAGATCTAAATTAAAGATAACTGTAGCATTTGTAATAAATAACATAGTATTTTTGATAATGACTGTTATATACTATGCAATATTTGCTTTCATGATAAATATAACATATAAAGATGACGTATTAACTCTAAGTAATATAGTAATTAATGTCGGAAATCCAATATGGGTATTCATAATAATATTGATAGATAGTGCACTATATATAATTGGATGCTGGTTACTAATAACATTTACTTTAAAGAATTACAGAGATTTAGGATTTGAAGTATACGCGACAATAACAAGAGGTTTAGTAGATAAACTTTCAGATAGAATAGGTGAACTAGGAGATAGAATAGCTAGTACTATGGGCGGTGGGTCTACAGAAACAGCTGGAAGTAGCGGAGGTAGCTATAGAAGATATTCTAGAGCATCATCTGTAGATACTGATGTTTCTAATAGTTACGATGATAATACAATAGTAGTAACTCCATCCGATAGAGAAGATGAACAGTATGTTAAATATGATTATTCAAGTTCTGGATATACATCAAAGAAAATAGATAGCAATAACGATTTAAGAGATGCTCAACAAATAGAGATGGAGATAGAGAAAGGCAAGAATTTATAATACTGGGGGTTAGTATATGGCTAATTCTAAGAGATTATTTAAAAACAATGAAGGTAAAATATTTATACCTATGAATGTTGAGGGTGGGGTATGGGAAGATAATTTCTTTACAACTCAAAAAGTTATAGTACTAGCAATATTGCCAGTACTAAATTTTTTAGTAATAGTGTGGACTTCAAATCTAGTTAATAAAGGCGCGAAGATATTATTTTATATACTAATATTTATAGCTGACCAATTCATTATAAGAAAGGTAATTTTTGAGGAACATTATTACTATAGAATATATCAAAAGATGAAGAACAATAGTATAACAACTCCAAACATCTTTTGGGATATAATAAGTCTAAAAGATACAGAAGATGGTGCAATACTAATTTATTCAGATATGAAGTTAGGGATATTTGTAAGAGTGGAAAGGGGCACAATAATTGGCAAATCAGAAGAGTTTAGGGAGCAACATTTCGATGCAATATCAGATTTTTATAGGGAGCTAAATCTAAGAAGATACACAATTGTACAATTAAACATTATGGAGCAAGCTGGTAAAGATCCTAGATTACAGCAACTAGATGAATTAGTTGTAAAAACTGATAATAAAAACTTAGCAAAACTAATAGAGATGCAAGTAGGGTATATAAAAACTATAACTAGAGCAACTTTATTTGAGTCTGATTATTTCTTTATATATACTAAGGATTTAAGTAGGTCAGATAGAATAATATCAGATGTTATAGATTGTATCTATAAACTATTGGATGGGGGATTCATATCATATAAAATATTATCAATTAAAGACATACAAGACTTAGCCAAAGAATTATATGGTGTGAAATACTTTAATTACGTAGATGCAATAATGGACAGGTCTAAAAGTAGCGATGCTAGTGTGGGAAAAATATTGAATATCAAGGAGATAGAATTTTATACAGGAGAAAGTATAAAAATTGATGGTGTAGGAATAAATAGACTCAATATCCTGACTAGTTATATAAATAAAAATAACATAAAATACGGAGAATGGACTATCAAAGATGCACTAAATGGAAAAATAAAAAGTAACGCTAGTAAACAGGTTAATGTAGATAATGAAGATAATGCTAATAGTTCTATGGAATACATTGACCTAGATAATTACGCATTTGGTGTAAATACAGATGATAATAAACATGAGAAAAAAGAAAATAAGAAAAATAGGAGTGTAGAAAGTAGTGAGCATGTAGAGAATCTTTATAATAAAAATCAAATAGACATAACAACCATAAATCAACAAAAAGATAAAAATGAAAATGATTTTAATGAAAATATAACAAGTGATGATGATATTATAGACTTCTGATATGGAGGAGGATTGCATGAGAGTTCTTATTAGCGGAGGGAAAAAGACTATCAATATAGTTAAATCACTAGAAAATAGATTTGCTTCAGGCAGCGTAGAATTGACTATAGAAGAAAATATGGATAACATAGAGTCTTTCTTGTCTAGGGGAGATTATTTTGATAGGGCTATAATAATAGAGCAATCTTGGACGAAAGATGGCGCTCAACAAGATGAAATAGTCTTAAGAAGAAGTATAAACAATTTTATAAGTATAATAAAACAGAAACATAATAGGGATTTTTCCCTTATATTTATAGCAACAACTGAAAAAATGGCGAAAATAGCCTGGGAAGAGACTATAGATATACAAGAGTCATCTTGTGTAATTCTAAAAGCTCCTCCATATTCAGTAGGGTTTTTTGCGTCTTTAGTAACAAAAGAAATGAATGACATTCCTGAATATTTAATATTCAAACTAAACGACTTGCAAGAATCAGAGCCAACAAACAGTGACTCCTACTCCTTTGGAGAAAGACTAGACCCAGTTACGGATATAGGAGAAAATACTTTAAATAACAATATGGAGCAAGATATAGAATTTAAATCTATAGATACGAATAATGAAGAAAACGCGAGTTTAGATGATGAAATCTTTGGAAGTGTTGACTTCTTCGAACAGATAGATGAGGATGGCATAGACTTTTTTGAAAAAGCGGATATAGGCGATAATGAATTCACTGAAGAAATGAATATGTCAGATGATAATTTTTCCGAAAATATAGATATAGACGATACTACTTCATATGATGAAGTGGACATAGATGATACTAGTTTCACTAATAAAATAAATATAAAAGAAGGTAATTTTTATAAAGAAACAAATACGGAGGATATAGACTCCTATAATAAAATAGAGGATAATTTTATTACAGATGCAACTAATGAAAAAGAAACAGAAATACAAGAATTATTCGGCTTTAATAATTTAACAGAACACCAAGAAAATATAGAAAAACATACTAATACAAAAGAACCAAACAAGGGTTTAATTGAGCAAGTTAAAAGTGATAGAGATATACAACAGTTATTTGATACAACTATATTTAATAAGGATAAAGAAAGAGATGTGAAGAATACAAAGTTATTAGTAGATATTCCAAGTTTAGAAACACAAAAACAACCATATGAAGATAATAAGCAAGGTAAAAAGAGTTTTTCTAAGCAAGGTAATAAGAAAGTAGGCAGGTCTACGATCGTTCCTGATGTAAATATGCCTCAATTAAAATCTATTTTAGATGCATTAAGCATTAAAGGAACATCGATAGTAGTAACTGGAGCATCCGGATCTGGCGTATCTACAATAGCCGCTAACTTGGCTAATACTTTAGTAAAACTAGGATATGCAGTTCTATTAGTTGATATGGACACTAAGAATAGAGCTCAGGCTTATATTAGTAAAGATGCTTATGAAATTGTACATTCAAATGGCATTGACAATGCATCTTTAAGACTAGCATTAAATAATCCTCATTTAGGGGTAGGTAGGTATGTAAATATAATATCCCCTGCATTCTATGTTTTGACAATGGGCTTAGCTGGGGATATAATAGAAGATGATAAATTAGCAGAAAAATCTAAGTTAATAAGATTCAGTAACATAGCAAAATCAAGCTACCAATTCATAATATATGATATACCATTTGATAAAGCTGTATCTTATTGTTCAGATATAGTATGTTCAGCAGATAATATTATAATGACAGTAGATAGCAGCAACTGGGGAGTTATGAAAGCGTTACTAGCTATGTCAAATATAGATGATGCAGCTATGCAAAAGGCGATGTTTACTAGGGCTCAAATATGTTTCACTAAATATATACCTAAAGACAAGATTATAGGATATAAGGCAAAATCACTATTAGATATACTTACAAATATGGATAAGTTAATCGAAGATTTACTTGGGGATTGTGCAGAGTATAGGTTTGAGGATATGCAAATATGTGGAGTGGCAATGTATGATGATTTATATGATAAATGCTGGTTCTCTCAAAATTATTATTCAGATTATGAAGTAGGTTACATAACAATGATAAAATTAATAAATAACATGTATATTAATAAATAGGGGGCTGATGTGGAATGGCTATCAATTTAGTTGGAAAGTATATTGAGGGTGCTATTAATTACAATATAGAGGATAATAGACTTAGCAATATTAAGAACGATACAATAGTAATAATCATTAATAAGGATGCTACTGAATTATACTTGTATTATCATACAATAAAAACTTTACTTTTAAATAATAATAGAGTAATCTTAATTATTAACAATAAATCAAATATGATTAAACATATCTGCATGTTAATGGTTTTATATAAAAGATATGATATTTATGTTATTGAAGATGAAAGTATTTTAGACATTGAACATATAGATGTGTTAATAGGTAGGGAACCAACCGAGGACGAAGTTGGGCAATATGTAGATATAGATGCTATAGCAAATGAGAAATTATGCGATATTTTATTAGAAATGACTACAGCTATAGATGATGGAGACACAGATACTTTAATAAAACTTGCAATTGAATATAAAGATGTTTTACAGAGGTCAATAAATGTAATAGGTTATTTGAACTATTTAGTCGATAATGGTAATAAAGATATAGCAATCAAATTAAAAGAGTATAAGTCTACAATAAATGATTTAGAAGAACAATTAAAGAAGAGTGATATAAAACTTAGAGAAGTAGCAAATAAATTAGAATACTTAGAGCAAGAAAACAAAACTCTTCAGAAAGAGGCATTTACAGCCAAAGCTAAGTTAAGGGAGTTAGAAGAGCAATCAAATAGCGGAGAACCAATTATAAAGACATACTCAACAGTTCTAACATCAATGGTTAAGTGTAGGGCTAAGTCTATAATATATTTCAAAGAAGTGTCTTATGTACGATATGTTAACAGCTTCATAACAAAACTAGCTGAAATATTAGCCAAAGTAAACAAATTAAAGGTAAAATTACTTATATATGATAATAAAAATGCTTTTAATACTGTATACAAACCGACAAATGTTATAACATCTACAGAATATGTAAATAATGCATCTACCCTTGTAAATTCGATTGATAGACTAGTTATAGTAGAGTGTAATCAAGCTATAATAGAAGATATATTAAAAGCGGATTACGATGTAATTATAATATACGATAGACTTAAGCAGGTTCAAGACATTGTGGCAGGAAACAATGTTTACAAGTATTGGGTAATTAATAGCGGCCATGAGTATGATATACTTGATAAGATATATAAAATAGACAAGCATCATGTTATAACAAGGCCCGGAGTATTTGCAGAAAGTATTCCAATACATGAAGTTAAGGATTATAAGGCACAAACGGAAACAGGAAGAATGGCAGTTTATGTGAAAATGACAATGGCAGATGGAAAAAGGCCCATAATAGACGTTATATGTGATAGAACTAATATTAACCCTATTCCTAGGAGGTAAAAATGGGAATACTTAATAATTTAAAAGAAAAATGGTATATGTATGATATGATAATTGCTAATATGTTAGCAGGTAACTCTATTATTGAGCCTACTAAACAATTAGATAATACAAAAATAGCTATAAGCTTTAGTAATATAGCATCTGAAAGTCAAATATCAAAATATTTTTTGATAAGGGACTTACCAGACTATTTATCTCCTAATTTTATGGATTTAATAAGAAGTAGATGTATACAAGAAGGAGTTAAAATAAACTATTATATTTACGCAGAACCACACAAAATTAGATGGGATTCTGCTGAAATGAGAAATAGGTTGCAGACTTGGAAGAAATATGCAGAATCTCAGTCATCAAATGTAAATGTTTTTGAATATAGAACTAAGAGAAGTGCAGCATTGGCCAGAGAAAGAATTATATGGTCTACTAAATACTTAAACGAAGCTGAGGTAGAATATAGGAGAACAGTATTTAAAGTAGTTATACTAATAGAAATTTCAAGTCAACGAGATGAAACATCACTATTAAATTTGAGTGAATCATTAGGATTATTTAAGTCTTGCTGTGCCGAATTAGATATAAAATACAAAGAACTTAAAGTAAATATGCTAGATTGGTTATCATACTTTGGAGTTTTCTCATTAAAACAAATAAGAGAAATATCAACTAAGGTGTCAAAGAAAATATTAACTGACGATATTTTAGCAAATTTCAATGGGTACAAGCAAGGCAGGGTAGGTAATAAGGGAGTACCACTAGGAATAGATGTTAAATCAGGTAGTCCTGTGTTAAAGAAATTTAAAATGGACCCTGATGCACCAGAAAATTGGTTTATAGCAGCAGAAACAGGAGGAGGAAAATCTTATTTTGTAAAAACGTTATTAACCTATTTACTTGCAGACAATTTTGTAGTTACAGTAATGGACTACGAAGGAGACGAATATTTTAATCTAGCAAGTTATTTAAAAGCCGCAAACCCAGACGATGTTAAAGTAATATCAATGGGAAAAGGCTCCACAGTTTACTTCGACCCCATGGAAATTGCTGATTTAACGGGTGACGAAGATATAGACAAAGAATTGAAGGAAACAGCTATAGCATATACTCTAGCTATATTTAGAGTAATAGTAGGCGGTTTAAATGGAGAATTAACCAAGTGGGAAGAAAAGGTTATCTCAACTGCCATCAAAAGGGTTTATGATAAAGCTGGAGTAACTGATGATAAATCAACTTGGTATAAATCCAAAGGCCTCAGAATAAAAATGGTATATGATGAAATAAAAGGGATGGTCAGAAATAAAGAGCTAGTGGACGATTTAATGGATAATGTATTACATAAGGCGGCAGTAGGTATAGAAACAAGTGCATCAGTATATTTTGAGGAAGGAGAAGCAAAGGCAGGTACTTTTAGATACCCGATGTCAGTAAATGAGTTGTACAAAGCAAAGTTTATAGTGTTCTCCTTCGGAATGAGGGGAGCAACATCATCTCAGACAGATCCAAAAATCTTAGCACTTAAGCAATTATCGGTTGCAAATGTTGCCATACAAATATCAAACTATTGTAAATACATAAAAAAGTGTTTTAATGTCAAGGTATGGGAAGAATTCCAGCGATGGGGAGAGATACCAGGATCTGCAGAAATAATAGTAAATGCTATGACAGGCGGTCGTAAAAGAGGGGATGTTAACTTTATACTTACAAATAACCTTTTATCAATATTAGATGACACAAATGAAGTATCAAAAGCTTTACGTGGTAACATGACATCTATGGTTATAGGAAAAATAAAAGACCGAATAGTAAGAGATAAACTCTGCGAAGTATTCGGTCTACAAGATTTAAAGTCAGACTTAGACTTAATAGCTAAAGCATATGCAAATGATGATGCAGATAAGGAAGGCGAGTCATCAAATGAAAGTGAGAATAGATACAAACACAGTTTTTGTGTAGTATTAGATAACGGGAAGAAAGCTATTACAAAGGTAAAGTTACCTCCAGCACTAAAGAAGTCATCACTATTCAAAACTGGAGTGCAAGTAAATAAATAGGGGGTCGTTGAAGTGACAAACAACGTACTGGAAAAAATCCAAAAGACGCTTCAGCCGGACAAGGAGGATAAGAAAAAGGGATTGTTGAGACGATATTCCGAAAAAATCGTACAGGATACCCTGTTCGACAACGACTATGCCAAGCTTATCAATAAGACAGGCATCGGCGGCCTCATTTCAAACCTGGATAAATCAGGCAACATTAAGGATATTACAGGGTTTGGCAATGGGTTGATAGGAAAAATTAAGGACGTTAAAAAGTCATGGCAAGAAGCATATTCCGGTTTTAAGAGCCTATACCCGTACTTTGAATGCAGTCCGGCCGGAGGTGGTTCCCCGTGAATGACGAGGTTTTTGGCCTTATGATAGTGCCTCTGTCATTGGCCATACCAGGAGTGATTTTCTTCATTATCGGTTGCTGCCTTCATGCGAGATTCAGCTATAAAAAAGGAGGAATAAAAACATACGGCGAGCTGGTTGGATTTCGTGTAATCCATGATTACTACCACCCGGTCGGGAGGAAGTTGAAGTTCATATTCGGGCTTCCGGATTATACGGATTATCAATACAATGCTCAGAACAGCAGGCCCGTTTTCCGATTCCTGGTAAACGGGGTGCCGGTGAAGTGGCATTCCGATTGGCCTGTGGCGGATTTGGATAAAAACAGTATCGGCAAAAAATTCCCGATACGCTATTTCCCTACGAGGAGTGGTTTCAGGGTTATCCTTGAAGGACCGCAATATGAGAAACAGCGTGCAAGGGGACAAAAAATGGCGTTCTGGATATTTGCCTCGATAGGAATTGGATTGTTTGCTTTGGCTGTATTCGTAACGGTATTGTATTTCGTTGTAACTAGAAAATAACATGGAAGGAAG